>ERZ1066133.11-NODE-11-length-144453-cov-9.521365_pt1 | contig 144453 bp, 110 predicted proteins | sample MGYA00382780_ERZ1066133 | MGnify/ENA primary metagenome ERZ1066133 (study PRJEB33369, sample SAMEA5778363) | biofilm metagenome | biome: Industrial cooling water; feature: Water cooling tower basin; material: Biofilm | place: United Arab Emirates | collected... | reverse complement strand
CTTCGACACTGCAGCACTGGATCGCCGTCGGCAACGTCGACGCCGTCGTCACCGAGCCAAACGTCATCGCCTCGAACATCGCCGCTCTTTGCGCTAGATTCGCACTCAGAGCGTCGAATTCATCTGAACAAGGCGTCGGCATCTCACCGCCACCGGACAGGTTGAGTGCTCCTACCGCATACCCGTTGTCCACCAGAAACCCCACATCCTCCGGCGACAGCGATCCTGCCACGCCCTGCCACGGATCGCCCTCCGCAATCCCGTTGCTCGTACCTTCCGGAGGCAGCATCAAGAGTCCCTGACCCTGCTGCGTCACCGACATCGGCGAGGATGCCAAGTCCGCGTACTGGAACAGATCAGGATTGGCGTATCGAGCCGCGATGATCGCCGCCGCATCTTCGATCGAGGTCTCGTTCCACCCCTCCATCGAGTAGACCCCAGGAGCAGTCCGCTGGAACCAAACGACCGTGAAGGACCCTCTGGGTGCGATCGACGGGTCGATCGAGGCGAGGAATCCAACCGTGGTTTGGCCGTCGACGCCGGGGAAGTACATCCACGCCGTGTCGTCCGCGATCGAGGCTTTCAGCTCCGTCGCCCCGTTGATCAGAGGTACCGTCTGGCCCGTCGCCACGCCCGCCGACGCAACCATCACGCTAGCGAGACCAAGAGAGAGAGAGAGAGAGAGAGAGAGAGAGAGTTCTGCCGCATACACGCTCCTTGTCCAAGGACACCCAAAGAAAACAACGCGGCCCCGCGAGACTCATACCTTGACACGCTTCGTCGCAAGGGTCAAAGGTGTTCTCGAAAATCCAATCACTTGGATTGATCTTCACATCGCGTCCACATTCTCGTGGCGGCAGGTGACCGTTCGCGGTCGTTCGTACGTTTAACATGCGTTTTCGCGGTCCAAGCACCCAGAACCCCAAGGCAGGTTCGGCAGCAGCAACCGAGGCCTTGGCATGCAAGGTGGCTACTTCCCGAACATCCGCAACTCGATCGCTCGCACGAGGTTGTGCAGGATGAGCATGTGGATCTCCTGGATGCGGTCGGCGTGCAGCATGTCACCAGTCGCGGGGGCGACAATCCATTCCAGGTCCGCCCGGCCGGCGAGTTTGCCGCCGCCTTTGCCGAGGAGGCAGATAGTTTTCAGCCCGCGCTCGCTGGCGACGTCCATGGCGCGGATGACGTTGGGGGAGTTGCCGCTGGTGGAGAGGGCGATGAGCACGTCGCCGCTGTGGCCCAGGGCCTCGACCCAGCGTGAGAACACGGCGTCGTAGCCGTAGTCGTTGGCGGTACAGGTGATGTGACCGGCGTCGTTGCAGGCGATCGCGGGCAGCGCAGGGCGTTCGTCGCGGAAGCGGCCGGAGAGTTCCTCGCAGAAGTGGGCGGCGTCGGCGCAGGAGCCGCCGTTGCCGATGGCGAGGACCTTGTTCCCGCTGCGGATCGCCTCGTAGATCATGGCCGAGGCCTCGGCGATGCGGCGGACGTTCGCGTCGACGCTGAGGAACGCCTCGAGCGTGCGGGCCGCGACGTGGAGATCGTCACGCACCAGTTGCGTGATCGATTCGGTGTCGTGGGCAAGGGCGGGAGCGGGCTTGGGGGTCACGGGGTGAGTTTAGGGGAAGTCGGTGGCGGGGGGACAAATGGCCAAAGGGCCAAAGCTCCAAATGGCCAAAGATGGAATGCGTCTGTCTACATTTGGTGCTTTGGCCTTTGGAGGTTTGGCCCTTTGTTCTCCACCGTCTTTCTCGACCGCGATGGGACGATCAATCGCCGGATTGTCGGCGACTGGGTGTCGCGCGAGGAGGACTTTGTGCTGCTGCCGGGTGTTGGCGAGACGCTCGCGGCGTGGCAGCGGGAAGGCCTCCGGCTCATCGTCATCAGCAATCAGCGCGGCGTCGAGATCGGCCGGCTCACCGTGGCCGATGTCGATCGCATCCATGCCTACATGGCGTCGCTGCTGCTGCCTTTCGGCGTGCGGCTCGATGCCATCTACTACGCACCTACCGGAAGCGGGCCCAGGGCCAAGCCGGCGCCGGGGATGCTGCTCGATGCGAAGCGGGACTTCCCCGCGATCGACCTCGCGAAGAGCGTGATGATCGGCGATGCGCTGCGTGACTGTGCGGCGGGGGCCGCCGCGGGCTGCGCGACGATTCTGCTCGCGCCGCCCGAGGAGCGCGATGCGATGCTCGCGGAAGCGAAGGCGAAGCAGATCCGCGTGGATCACTGTGTCGCGTCGCTCAGCGATTGCCGTTCGCTGGTGTTGCCGGGATGAGCCGCACGATGGCGGCGGGCGCGAGATCGCCGCGGGGAATCTCCAGCACCGTCTCGCCGCGAACCAAGCCGCGGGCGAGCAGGTCGGCGTCGATGGCAGCGTTCGTCGGCAGGACGAGGAACGCGGGGCGGCCGTCGGGAATCGGCTGCAGTGTTTCACCGAAGCGACGGGTGACGGTGCGCAGGCCGCTCCAGTAGTGCAGGGGTGAGGCGATGAACTCATCGGCGACGAGCACGCTGTTGGCGGGGAGTTCTCGCTTGGCTTGAGCCATCAACTCCGGCATGGCGCGGAAGCGTCCGCCCTGGTAGCGATCGAGGAACGGCGTGCGGTGCTGCTCGATGGCGATACCGATGTCGCGGAGTGCGTTGGGCACGCACAGCAGCGCGACGGTGGCGACCAGCAGCCACCGGGCACGCGCTTCGCGCAGTCGTGCCGCGAGCGCAACCGCCATGTCCCACCACGCCAGCACCAGCAGCGGCAGGAGCGGGAGGAAATATCGCCCGTCGGGGAAGAAGAGCAGCCACTGCACGAACGACAGCGCGGCCAGCGCGCCCCAGGCCACGCGACGACGCAGCAGCAGCACGCCGGTCACGATGACCACGATCGAGATGAGCAGATCGACGGGCCAGAGGCCGACGCGGTTGCCGAACATCGCGCTGGGCGTTACCCGCAGCAGCAGTTCGGCGCCGGTGAAGTCGAGGATGCGCTGCGTGCGCGGGCCGATGTCGGTGACGAGTTCGAGCAACTCGCGTTCCTTGGGGAGCAGGTGGAACCCGCCGCTCATCCGCGGATCGAGCAGACGCACCACCGCCATGATGGACGCGACCGCCGCGATCACGCCCAGAGCCGCCCACTTGGCGCGGGTGTGGCGGGTGCGCCACAGGGCGTCGAGGGCGATCGCTACCAGTGGCACCAGCGCGACGATGCGCATGGAGCTCATCAGGATCGTGCCCACAGCCATCAGCGCCGCGGCAATGGCCCAGCGGGGTTTCTGCGCGGTGTCGCGTCCATATGTGAGCTCGTAGCCGAGCAGCGTCATGGCGCAGCCGAGTAGAAATGGCACATCGGCCAGCAGCTCGCCGCAGTGGCGAACGAGAGTCGAATTGGCGGCGAAGGCGAACGTGACGAGCACCGCGATCGGCCGGCCGCAGTGCCGCCGGAGCATGACAAAGGTGCACGTGATCGCGAGCAGGCCCATCAGATGAACGACGGCCACTCCCGGCCAGGCGGCGTCGCCGAAGGCGCGCTGCATCCATGACAGCAGCAGCGGAAAACCGGCGAAGCCGTGGGTGTAGGGCTGTTCGTTGAAGACCAGTCCGAGTCCGGCGGCGGCGTTGCGGGCGGCGCCGCGATAGACGGCGGAGTCCGGCCCCACCCGCCACACGCCGCTGAATGAGGCGAGATGCAGCAGTGCGACGGCGCCGAAGAACCACCACCGCTTCGCGTCGATCCACGCGAGCAGGCCCGCTGCCGGGGTGGCCGCGGGCGGGGCGCTTGCAGTCGTGGTGCTCTCACACGCGGCGTCGTTCACGCCGAGAGCGTAGCGGACGCGGGGTCCGACCAGAAGAGCTACCCGACCTTGGCGAGCACCTGGCCGGGCTTCACGCTCTCGCCCTTCTTGACCAGCACGTCCTTCACCGTGCCCGCGAGCAGCGAGCGGATCGAGCCCGCGAAGGGCTGCTCGCCGGTCGCGACCGCCTTGGACACTTCGATCACGACCAGCGAGTCGCCGACCTTGATCGTGTCGCCGATCTTTACGCGGACCTCGCCGACGGTGCCGGAGACGGGCGCGCAGACTTCGCCGGGCTTGCCCTCGGAGACCTGGTGCCAGCCCTTGGGGTCGAGCTTGGGCTCGAGTTTGGTGTCGGCCTTGGCCTCAGCCTTGGTCTCGATGACCGCGGCGGGCTTTGCGTCCGGCTTGTGCTCTGGCTTGGTTTCTGGCTTAGTTTCTGGCTTGGGCCTGATGATCGGTGCCGCGGGCGCGGCCGCGGTCGGCAGGGCGGCCTCGAGCATCTCGACCTCGACGTCGTACTTCTTGCCCTCGACGGTGATACGCATCTTCATGGCAGGCTCCGATCCAGTGGGCTTCGATCGATGGTGTTGCGACGCGGCGCGTGCATCGACATCACCTGCGAGCGGCCGTCGGTCAGCCAGCTCGCGCGAGTGTCGCGGTCATCCAGCGGGGTGATCCACGACACCCGGGCCCGCGGCCCGCACGCCGCGGCCACGGCGGCGGCGATCACGACGACGTGCTCGGGGGGGATCGTGGGGTTGTGTGGGATTGTGTTCATGAGCCGATTCGATTCTCACCACAGAGGCACAGAGACACAGAGAGGAAACTTGGGGAAAGACACTGCTGATCGATACCGTGTTGGGGGTGGTCCACGCTTCGCGCGATCGAACTCCTGTTCGACTCTCGTTGCCTTTCCCAAATCCTCCTCTCTGTGCCTCTGTGCCTCCGTGGTAAATCCTTCTTCAAAGCGGGATCAACCCGTGCTTCTTCTCCGGCCGCAGCTCGCGCTTGTTCTTGAGTACGTGCAGCGACATGGCGACGAAGCGCCGCGTCTCGCTGGGTTCGATCACATCGTCCACCATGCGTCGCCCCGCGGCGACGTAGGGATTGCTGAAGGTGTTGCGGTAGAGCGCGACGAGCTCGGCCCGCTTGGCGTTCTTGTCGGCGGCCTCGCTGATCTCCTTCTTGAAGATCACCTCGGCGGCGCCCTCGGCGCCCATCACCGCGATCTCGGCGGTGGGCCACGCGGCGACCGCGTCGGCGCCCAGGTCCTTGCTCGCCATCGCGACGTACGCGCCGCCGAAGGCCTTGCGGACGATCACCGTGATCTTGGGCACCGTGGCGGCGGAATAGGAGAAGAGCAGCTTGGCTCCGTGGCGGATGATCCCGCCGTATTCCTGCTGCACGCCGGGGAAGTAACCGGGCGTGTCCACCAGCGTGACGATCGGGATGTTGAACGCGTTGCAGAAGCGGACGAAGCGCGAGGCCTTGTCCGACGAGTCGATGTCGAGCGCACCGGCCTTCACGCCCGGGTTGTTGGCGACGATACCGACGCTGTGTCCGCCGACGCGTCCGAAGCCGATGATCACGCTGCCCGCGAAACCCGCCTGGACTTCCAGGAAGTCGGCGCGATCCACCAGCAGGTTGATCACCTTGTGCATGTCGTAGGTGAAGCGTGGATCGGCGGGCAGTACGTCGTTGAGAGCAGGCACGCTGCCCGGCGCTTCATCGGGCGCGACGAGCGGCGGGTCCTCGGCGTTGTTGGACGGCAGGAAGCTCAAGAGCTTGCGGCAGATCTGCGTCGCCTCTTTGTCGTCGGCCGCGATGAAGTGGATGTTGCCCGAGTAGTGCATGTGCGCCTCGGCGCCGCCGAGCTGGTCGGCGGTCACGTCCTCGCGCGTCACCTGCTTGATCACGTTGGGCCCGGTGATGAACATCTGAGCCCGGCGGGTCTGGATGACAAAGTCCGTCAGCGCCGGGCTATACGCCGCCCCGCCCGCGCACGGGCCGCAGATCAGCGAGATCTGTGGCACGACACCGGAGAGCAGCGTGTTGTGATAGAAGATCTTGCCGTAGCCCGACAGTGAATCGATGCCTTCCTGGATGCGTGCACCGCCCGAGTCGTTCACGAAGACGAAGGGCGAGCCGGTCTTGAGGCTCGTCCGCATCATCTCGACGATCTTCTCGGCGTGGGCCTCGCCCACCGCGCCGCCGCCGACGGTGAAGTCCTGGCTGGCAAGGTGGATGGTGCGCCCGTCGATGCGACCGGATCCTGTCACCACGCCGTCGGCGGGCAGGTCCTTGCCGGTCATCCCGAACAGCGTGCAGCGGTGGGTCGCGAAGCCGTAGCGCTCCTGGAAGGAGCCGGCATCGACGAGCGCGTCGATGCGTTCGCGGGCGGTGAGGTTGCCCGCGGCGTGGAGCTTGGCGATGCGGTCGGCCCCGCCGCCGAGGGCGACGTGCTCGCGCTTGGTCTGGAGTTCCGTCACGCGATCCGCCATAGGGATCGCGGCGGCGGGCTTCGGGCCCGTTGTCGTCGCTGGCTTGGAGTTGGACGCCGGTGTCGAAGTGGAGGGAGTGCTGGTCGTCACGGCGAGCGTCCTTTCGTTTCTCGCGGTTACGCGGCGTGTCCATTTGCGTTGCGCCGGGGTTCGCACAACTCGGTAAGCACGCCGTTGGAAGCCTTGGGATGCAGGAATGCAATCAGCGAGCCGTGGGCCCCTGCCCGCGGGTACTCGTCGATGAGCCGCACGCCCGCCTGATGCAGCGCGGTGAGGCGGCCGGCGATGTCTGTGACTGTGTAGGCGACGTGGTGCAGGCCCTCGCCGCGCTTCTCGATGAACTGGGCGATGGGCGATTCGGGGCTGGTCGGTTCGAGCAGTTCCAGCCGCACCGGGTTGTCGATCGGCCCCAGGGCGTAGAACGCGACCCGGACTTTCTGGCTCCGGACTTCCTCAACGCTTTCGAAACGGGCACCGAGAACACCCTCGTAGAACGCACGCTGGGCATCGAGCGAGCGGACCGCGATCCCGATGTGGTTCACGCCCTTGGCGGCGACGGCAGAGGCGATCGCCGCGGGCGTGGGTCCAGGAGAGATCATGGATTCCGACTGGTTCATTCTGGTGCCTTTCGTTCGATCGATCCCTTCAATAGACGAATCGACTCAGCCGCGTCAATATATGACCAACCGATCAGCTAATCAAGAATAAGAATGGGTTTTCTTCTCTTAGACGTTCTTAAGCTGTTTTTATAGGACGTTACGGCTTTTATGCTTTGGCTTTGCGTGTGAGATCGCGCAGGATGGATTCCGCCGCCCGTTCCGCGGCCACGACCGGCGGCACGCTGGCGCTCTGCACATCGTGCTCCGCTTGGGTCAGGATTGATCGCGCGTCGGCGCTCTCGGTCAGGCGACGGTGGAGGTGCTCCTGAAGCAGCGCGTGCATCCAGCGAAGGTCCTGATTGCGGCGCAGCTCCGCGAGCCGGCCGCTGGCACGGAGGGCATCGACGCGCTGGCGGATGCGGTCCCAGATCTCGATCACCCCCACGCCGCTGACGGCCGAGCAGGTCGTCACCGGTACGCTCCAGTTGGGATCGCGGTGCTGGAAGATGCGGACGGCGGCTGCGTATTCACTGGCGGCGAGCTTGGCGCGGCGTTCGTTGTCGCCGTCGGCCTTGTTCACCGCGATCATGTCCACCAGTTCGAGGATGCCGCGCTTGATGCCCTGCAGTTCGTCGCCCGCGCCGGCGATCATGATCGCGAGGAAGAAGTCGGTCATCTCCGCGACCTGCGTCTCGGACTGGCCGACCCCCACCGTCTCGATCAGTACCACATCAAACCCGGCGGCCTCGCAGAGCAGCATCGACTCGCGCGTCTTGCGGGCCACGCCGCCGAGCGTCCCGCTGCTGGGCGAGGGACGGATGAACGCGTTGGGATGGGCCGACAAGCGCGACATGCGGGTGCGATCGCCCAGGATCGAGCCGCCGGAGATGTTGCTGGAGGGATCGACGGCGAGCACCGCGACCTTGTGCCCGCGATCGGCGAGCGTGACGCCGAGGCGCTCGATGAACGTGGACTTGCCGGCACCCGGCACGCCGGTGATGCCGACGCGGATGGAGCCGCCGGTCTTCTTGAGCACCCGGGCGAGCAGCTCGCGGGCCAGAGGCTCGTGCTCGGGGTTCACCGATTCGATCAGCGAGAGCGCTCGGCCCAGCACGGCCCGATCGGCGCGGACCACGCCGTGCTCGTAGTCGTCGAGCGTCAGCACGCGCCGCTTGGGGATCGGCTTGCTCGACGCGACGGCGGCGGGCGGCATCGAGCCGGCGGCCTTGTCGACCGAAAGCCCGAACTTGTCAGGAGAGTTCGTCATGCATCCACTCGATCGAACCGGGTCCCAAAGTCGGGCGCCAGTGTCGGCACAACGGTCGGGTGCCACTGCCGAGCGCTTCGCTCGGCAGTGCGGGCGCCGTTTCCGTCCCGGCAGCTTGCCTTCATTGTCTCAAATGTTCCAGACCCACGGTCTTTCACCGCCCAGCGAAGCGCTGGGCAGTGGCACCCGGGGTTGGTCGTGTTGCGGCTCACGCGCTCGCCTTCTCGATGGCGTCCAGCACCTTCAGCGCCGCGTCGGGGATCACTGTGCCCGGGCCGAAGACCGCGGCGACTCCCATGTTGAGCAGCGTGGGATAGTCCTGCGGCGGGATCACGCCGCCGACCACGATCGCGATGTCGGGACGCCCGGCTTTCTCGAGCGCAGCCTTGAGCGCCGGCACGAGCGTGAGGTGCCCGGCCGCGAGCGACGAGACACCGACGACGTGCACATCGTTCTCGACCGCTTGGCGTGCGACTTCCTCGGGTGTCTGGAAGAGCGGGCCGATGTCGACATCGAAGCCAAGATCGGCGTAGGCGCTGGCGACGACCTTCTGGCCGCGGTCGTGGCCGTCCTGTCCGACCTTGGCGATGAGGATGCGCGGACGGCGACCTTCGCGCTTCTCGAAGGCTTGTACGCGGGTCTTGCATTCTTCGAAGAGCTTGCTGGCATCGCCCATCTGTCCAGCGTACACGCCGCGGATGGAGCGGACCGAGGCTTCGTGACGGCCGTAGACGTTCTCCAGTGCCATTGAGATCTCTCCCACGGTGGCCATCGCGCGGGCGGCGTCGACGGCGAGCTCGAGCAGGTTGCCGGTGTTGTTCTTGCTCTCACCGTTCTTGGCGGCAGCGGTCAAGGCGGCGAGGGCGGCCTCGGTCTTCTTGGTGTCGCGTTCGGCGCGGAGCTTCTTGAGCCGCGCGATCTGGGCCTCGCGCACCTTGGTGTTGTCGATCTTCAGCACATCGACCTGTTCCTCGGTGCCGGGCTTGAAGCGGTTGACACCGACGACGGCCTGCGTGCCGGCGTCGATGCGGGCCTGCGTGCGTGCCGCGGCTTCTTCGATGCGGAGCTTGGGGATGCCCGCCTCGATCGCCTTGGCCATGCCACCGAGGTCTTCAACCTCGAGGATCAGATCCCATGCGCGCTTGGCGAGTTCGTGCGTCAGCCGCTCGACGTAGTACGAGCCGCCCCAGGGGTCGATGACGCGGCAGGTGTCGGTCTCCATCTGCAGGAACAGCTGCGTGTTGCGAGCGATGCGTGCGGAGAAGTCGGTAGGAAGCGCCAACGCCTCGTCGAGCGCGTTGGTGTGCAGGCTCTGGGTGTGCCCTTGCGTGGCGGCCATGGCCTCGATGCAGGTGCGGACGACGTTGTTGTACACGTCCTGTGCGGTGAGGCTCCAGCCGCTGGTCTGGCTGTGGGTGCGGAGCGACATGCTCTTGGCCGACTTGGGGTTGAAGGACTTGATGATCTTGGCCCACAGCAATCGTGCGGCCCGCATCTTGGCGACTTCCATGAAGAAGTTCATGCCGATGGCCCAGAAAAAGCTGAGCCGCGGGGCGAAGTCATCGACGCTGAGCCCGCGCGCGACGCCGGTGCGGACGTACTCGAGCCCGTCGGCGAGCGTGTACGCGAGCTCGATATCGGCGGTGGCGCCCGCTTCCTGCATGTGGTAGCCGCTGATCGAGATGCTGTTGAACTTGGGCATCCGCTTGGCGCAGTACTCAAAGACGTCGCCGATGATCCGCATCGATGGCAGGGGCGGATAGATGTAGGTGTTGCGGACCATGAACTCTTTGAGGATGTCGTTCTGGATCGTGCCCGCGAGCTGCTCGGGCTTCACGCCCTGTTCCTCCGCGGCCACGATGTACATCGCCATCACCGGCAGCACCGCTCCGTTCATGGTCATGCTCACGCTGATCTGATCGAGCGGGATCGAGTCGAAGAGCGTCCGCATGTCGAGCACGCTGTCGATCGCCACGCCCGCCATGCCGACATCGCCGGCCACACGCGGATGGTCGCTGTCGTAGCCGCGGTGGGTGGCGAGATCGAACGCGACGGAAAGGCCCTTCTGTCCGGCGGCGAGGTTGCGCTTGTAGAACGCGTTGCTCGCCTCGGCGGTGCTGAAGCCCGCGTACTGGCGCACGGTCCACGGCTTGAGCGTGTACATCGTCGCGTACGGCCCGCGCACGAACGGCGGCAGGCCCGGGAACGAATCCAGATGCTGGATGCCGACGAGATCCTCGGCGATGTACTCGGGCTTCACGTCGATCTGCTCGGGCGTGTGCCAGAGCAGGTCGGTCGTCTTCTTGCCGGTGAAGCGCTCCACGCGGGCGGCCCACGCCTCGGCGGTCTCGGCGCTGCGGGCCGACTTGAGATCAACGCCGGCGAAGTTGGGGATCGCGACGGGCTTGGACGCGGCGGTGGTCATGAGACACCTCGGGATGAAGCGAATCGAATGGACGCGAGAGCACGCGCCTCCCCGCTCCGCACAGCGGGGAGGGGTGGTCGAGCGCAGAGAGACCGGGGAGGGGTGAGTTGGTGCCACCAGTCCGCCGGCTTGGCGGCGCGACTGGTGCGGCTGCAACGAGCGCGTCCGGACATCCGCACGCGTCCGCTCCGGCCGGCATCAGTCGCGCCGTGCAGAGCCACGGCGGACTGATGGCACCCATGGAAATGTGGAGTCCGAGTCACGGGTGTGCCCCTTCGGCGCTCAGTAGTTCGCTGAGCACCTTCACCACATCGCACTTCACGAAGATGAACCGATCCACGCCCGCGGTGCGGTACGCGGCTTCCTTGTCGCCGGGGTTGCCGGCGAGGACCACGGTCTTCGCACCCGCGCGGTGCAGGGCCGGCGCCAGATCGGGCACGGCCGTCTCGTAGATCGCATCCGTCGAGCAGATCACGGCGAGGTCGCAGCCGGAGGCCTTGAAGGCTTCCACTGCGTCCGCGGCCTTCGCGTAACCGTCGCTGGCAAGCGTCTCGAAACCGCCGGCCTCGAAGAGGTTCTTCGCGAAGTTCGTTCGCGGGAGGTGCTGGGCCGGTGAACCCATGCTGGCGAGGAACGCCCGGGGGCGATGGCCGTGGGCCTTGGCGTAGTCGTCGCTGGCGTCGCGGAGGTTCTCGAACGCCTCGGCGAACGGGTGCGGCGCGATGGCCGCCTTGAGATCCACGCACGTGGCGCCGTTCCACAGCGAGCGGGCCATCTGGCCGATGGTCGCACCGGCCTTGGCGGCCGCGAAGATCTGAGACGTGCGTTCGCCGGGCGTGCCCGAGACCGCGAGGGAGAAGGCGCCTTCGCGTCGGCGTGACTTCATCCGCTCGATCGCCGCGGCGCGGATCGGCGGCAGTGCGAAGTTCGCGGGGCGCACCGGCTCCTCACCCGCGTGGGGGAAGTCGCTCACGCCGATGATCGCGTCCTTGCGGAGCGCGATGTTCTTGGCGCGGGGTTCGTACGCCGTGTCGATCTGGTCGTGCACCCAGCCGTCGGCGAGGGACTTGGCCATCCCGCCGCGGGCTTCGATCGACTGCAGGATCACCCACGCCTTCTCGGCGAGCTCGTTGGTGAGGTTGTCGAGATACCAACTGCCTCCCGCGGGGTCGCAGACGCGGTGCAGGTGCGACTCGGACTGCAGGATGTGGTGGGTGTTGCGGGCCACGCGGCGTGCGAGCGCCGAGGGCAGGCCCAACGCCGCATCGAACGGCACGCTGCCGATCGCATCAGCGCCGGCGACCGCCGCGGCGTAGACGCAGGCGGTGTTGCGGAGGATGTTCACCCACGGGTCGCGGCTGGTGATCACACGCTTGCTGGTGCGCACGTGCATCCGCATCGCGGTCGATTCGTCGAGCGTGCCGCCGCTGGCTTCGAGCACTCGGGCCCACAGGCGGCGTGCGGCCCGCAGCTTGGCGATCGCCAGGAAGAACGAGGTGCCCACCGCGAAGGAGAAGACCATCTGCTGCGCCGCGGCATCGACGCTGAGGCCCGCCGCCGTCATGGCGCGGAGGTACTCGAGCGCGGTCGCCATCGAGAAGGCGAGATCCTGCGTCGCGGTCGCGCCCGCGTGGTGGTAGGGCGCGGTGCCGACGCGGATGGAGCGTGCCGCGGGAAGGGCCTTGGAGGTGTACGCTGCGAGATCGGCGGCGAGCGACAGGCCAGTCTCGATGGAGTACGGCAGGTGACCGTCGCGTGCGAGCACCGCGAGCGGATCGGCGTTGAACCAGCCGCGGCGCTTCTCGGGCGCGATCTTGCGGCGATCCCACAACGCACTCAGCAACGCCGCCCCGGGCGTGAACGCGGCGCCGGCTTCGAGGCCGACGCCGATCATGTCGAGGTAGACGCCATCGAACGCGTCATCAAGGTCCGCGGCATCCGAGAGCGAGCAGCCGTCGCTGGCGACGAGCGCGCCGGCCTTGGCGTCATCGGGGTCGAGCCCCGCCCGGCCCGCGGCGTCGAGCCGCAGGATGATCGAGGTCACGCCGAACTGCAAGTCCTCGAGCATCGCCTCGCGCACACCCGAGATCGACGGCTCGCTCCGCTCCTGACGGATGTCCCAGCCGCACTGGGTGAGACCCAGGGGCGACGCCCCCCGCGTGAACGGCGCCGCACCGGAATGCTCGGCCGGGGCCGGCGGCAGCTCCGCGCGTGTATAAAGAGGTTTGAGGTAGACACCCTCGTAGGTGTGGGTGACCAGCTTCTTCTCGAACGGAGCCCCGGCGAGGTCCTTGTCCACCAGCGCCCGCCACGCCTCCGGCGTTGGGGCCTTCAGACCGGGGAAATCGGCGAGCAGGTCCAGCTCGCGCGGCAGGGTGCCGGGCTTGGGGCCCGCGGGCGGGACGCCGACCGGGGGCGACGACGCCACCGGACTCGTGACCGCCGACTCGGGATTAGAAGACTTCCCGGTGGGATGATTCGACTTCTTCGCGGTGGGTCCGGACGGCATAACCACGCCTCCATCGCTCAAATCATTCGAAATTTTCAGCCTCGGCTGGACAACCTACGTGCTTCGGCTAGCATCATTGTAGATACGTCGGTCGTCTTTTCAATCGTCTTGTGTTCCAAATCCCGAAAGAAGACCGCCGACGAAGCGATGGGGTGCCGGAGGGTTGGGCACGGCAAGCGGCCCGGTCCGAACGGCCTGTTGGAGGTTGGTGGGGGCTGGAGGTGTGTATGCCCGCTCGTTGCACGATCGAGGAAGCCGTCTCCTTTATCAGGAGCGGGATGAACGTCTTTGTCCACGGCTCGGCCGCGACGCCCGCGCCCCTGCTGGATGCGCTCGCTCGTCGCAGCGACCTGTCGGGCGTCCGCATCTATCACCTGCACACCGAGGGTGCCGAGTCACCCTTCGCCAAGGAGGCGGCGGGCAAGATCTTCTCCAACTCGTTCTTCACCGGCCCGGCGGCCCGGGTCGCCATCGCCGACGGACGGGCGGACTTCATCCCCGTCTTCCTGTCGGACATCCCCGGCTTGTTTAAGTCGGGCCGGATCAAGCTGGATGTCGCGCTGGTGCAGCTCTCGCCGGCCGACGGGCACGGCCTGTGCACGCTGGGCACCTCGGTCGACGCGGCCCGGGCGGCGGTCGATACCGCCAAGATGGTGATCGCCGAGGTCAACGCCCGCATGCCGCGGACCCACGGCGACGGTGCGGTGCCGCTCTCCAAGCTCCACGCCTTTGTCGAAACCGATCGCGCCCTGCCCGACCATCCGCCGGGAGAAGAAAGCAGCGTCGAAGGTCGCATCGGTGAACTGGTCGCGAATCTCGTGGAGGACGGCTCCACCCTCCAGATGGGCATCGGCGCGATCCCCGACGCGGTGCTGAGCCGCCTCAAGAACAAGCGCGACCTGGGCGTCCACACCGAGATGTTCAGCGATCGCCTGATCGATCTGGTCGAGTGCGGCGCGGTGAACAACTCGAAGAAATCGATCTACCCGGGCCGCATCGTGACCAGCTTTGTCAGCGGCTCCAAGCGGCTGTACGACTTCGTCAACGACAACCGCCTGGTCGAGTTCCACCCCTGCGACCACACCAACGACACGGCGCTGATCCGGCGCAACCCCAAGGTCGTCGCGATCAACTCCGCGCTCGAGGTCGATCTGACCGGGCAGGTGTGCGCGGACTCGATCGGGCACAAGATCTATTCCGGCATCGGTGGGCAGATGGACTTCATCCGCGGCTCGGCGCTCTCCGCCGGCGGCAAGCCCATCATCGCCCTGCCGGCGACGGCGGCGGGCGGCAAGATCAGCCGCGTCTCCGGCGAACTGACCCCGGGCGCCGGCGTCGTCACCACCCGCGGCCATGTGCACTGGGTGGTCACCGAGTACGGCGCGGTGGATCTCTACGGTCTGTCGCTCCGCCAGCGCGGCGAGGCCCTGATCTCCATCGCCCACCCCGACTTCCGCAGCGATCTGAAGAAGAAGCTCGCGGCGGTCCGGCACGTGGCTCTGACCTGACACCTCCAACGCAGCCGCCGCCGAGCCATCGGCTCGGCGGTGGCGGTGCGCGTCCGCACTATCGTTCTGCGTGCGCGAGAGTGAACTGCTGCATCGCATCGCCGAACGATCCGCGGGAATGGCCGCGGCGTTTCCGCACGTTCTGCTGGGCCCCGGCGACGACTGTGCGGCGGTGCGTCCGCCGGGCGGCGCGATGCTGCTCACCGTCGATCAGGTGATCGAGCGTCGCCACTTCGTGCCCGGCACGCCGCTGGATCTGGTGGCCCGCAAGGCCGTGGCCCGCTCGATCTCCGACCTCGCGGCGATGGGCGCGACGCCATGGTGCGCACTGGCGACCGGCGCGCTGCCCGCGGGCTTTCCGCAGGCCGATGCCGATGCGCTGTGCGTGTCGATCAAGAAGTGGGCCGAGAACTGGAACTGCCCGCTCGTCGGCGGCGATCTCGCGTCGCTCCCCGAGCCGACCTCTCCGCTGATGCTCACCGTCACCGCCATCGGCGTCGCGCACGCCTCCGGGCATGTCGCGACGCGCGGCGGTGCGAAGCCGGGCGATCACGTCTATGTCACCGGCGCGCTCGGTGGCTCCCTCGATCGCGCGACGGGCATGGGGCGGCACCTCACGTTCGAGCCGCGCGTGCGCGAGGCGGCGTGGCTGCTCGATACCTTCGGCACTCGCGTGCACGCGATGATCGATCTGTCCGATGGGCTGGGACGCGACGCATCGCGCATCGCGGAAGCGTCGCGCGTTCGTCTCGAGCTCGACGCTGAGGCGATCCCCCGCCATGGCGGCGTCGACGACTGGCGGGCCGCGGCGGGCGACGGCGAGGATTACGAGCTGCTCGTGTGCATCGATCCGGCTTGCGCCGTGCCGGCGCTCATACAGAGTACCGGAACGCGGCTCACCCGCGTGGGATCGGTCGCTCCCGGAGCCGGCTGCGTGGTCCAAGACGGGGCCGACGTCCACGACGTGCGGGCCGTGGGCTGGGATCACAACGGGCGGCCCTGACTCCCAAACACAATGCGTATGCGTGCCCACAGCGCGGATCGCCGCTTCATCCGCGGCAATGCTGCAGATTGCCCTTTGACGCTCCCAGCGAATTTGGTAGTGTGAATCCACCCGGCGCGGAACGCCCGGGACAATCGTGGAGGTGAACGATGCATCGGATTTCATCAATCGTCCGCGTCGCGGCGGCCGTAGCGTCGCTCCTGAGCCTCTTCGCCGCGGCGCAGAGCACCGAGGTTCTCCCGCCGACCAGTGCAGGGGTCAGCGGCGGATCGTCGAACTCGATCCCGCTCGGCTCGTCTCCCGGCGGTTCGTACATGGTGCTGTACGACCCGAGCCAGTTGGTCGGCTTGCCGATCGGCGGCCGCATTACCTCGCTGCAACTGCGGCTGCGCAACAGCGAGTCGGCGCCGTGGCCGACCGCGGACGTCACGATCAGCGATTATGAGATCCGCATCGGCACGTCGTCGCGAACGTCGGCGACGATGACCGGAACCTTTGCCGAGAACCTTTCGAATGCGGTTCTGGTGCGCGACGGCGCACTCGCCCTCACCGCCAACGCCTATCCGGGCGGGCCGGCCAGCGGTTCAACGCCGGAGGGTTGGGGCCCGGTGATCACGTTCTCGACGCCGTACACCTACACCGGCGGCCCGCTGGTCCTGGAGTTCCGCAACACCGGCGCGGCGCCCGCCAATCACTTCGCGGACTGCGCCGCTCCCGCGGTCGGAGCGAGCGCGTTCGGCAACACGACTTCACCGGCCGAGACGGCTGGATTCAGCGCTCTGCCGCTGATCGTTCGCCTCGGCATCGAACCTCCCAACACCCAGACGGTCACGCTCCCCAACGCCAACGCGACGGTGAACGGCGGCATCGGCAACTCCATCCCGCTCGGCGCGTTCACCGACGGCCGCCACATGTCGCTCTACGCCGCCGATCAGTTCGACTCGGTCCCCCCGGGAAGCATCATCACCGGCATGCAGCTGCGTCTGCGCAACGACGAGACCTCCGGTTGGCCCGCCGCGGATTCCACCAACGCCGATTACGAGATCTGGCTGTCGCAATCAGTACTGACCCCGGGCACGATGAGCGGCACCTACGCGAACAACCAGCTCAACCCCGTGCGGGTTCGCGACGGGGAACTCCCGCTGCCGGCGAACGTCTACCCCGCAGGAGCCGCCACGGGCACGACGTCAGAGCCCTGGGGACCGCTGATCGCGTTCGATACACCGTTTATCTACCAGGGCGGTACGCTGGCCATCGACATTCAGAGCGCCGGCGGCATCGCCCCCCTCAAGTTCGCCGATGCGGTCGGCGGCTCCGCCGTCGCCACGGGCAAGACCGCTTCACCACGCACCGCCGCGACCGGCGCGGGCGCTTCCGCGTTCGTCGTCCGCCTCACCTTCGTCCCGCCCGTCGAATCCCCGTTCGGCGATGGCGTCACCAAGATTTACGCCCTCAAGCAGTTCGCCGACACACAGGCGGGTGACCTCTTCCTGGGATTCCTGCAGAACGCGAACTTCACCACGCAGTACCTTTACGGCCCCGAGCAGTTCCAGACCGTCGGCCCGGGCACGCTCCTGACCGCGCTCAGCCTTCGCAACGCCCAGACGACTGCGTGGCCCGCGGCGCTGGGTGTCTATCCGCAGTTTGACCTGCGCCTCAGCAAGAGCCCGCTCACCCCGAGCACCATGTCCACCACCGTTGCGTCCAACAGCGGCCCCGATGCCGTGACCGTTCGCAGCGGCGCGCTCGGTGTGCCGGCCGGTTCCATGGCGGCCAAGCCGACCACCGGCACGGCGCCGTACACCTGGGCGGTGCCTTTCACCCAGGCGTACTCATACCGCTCGGGCACGCTGGACATGCTCATCAGCAATCAGCCGTTCCCCTCAGGCACCGGCCAGGTGGACGCCTTCGCCGCGAGCAACGGGGCGTTGCAACCGTTCGGACGCGGCAAGTTCCAGATCGCAGTCGGCTCCGCCACCGTCTCGGCCGCGGGCAACGTCGCGGTCGCGCGTTTCTCCGCCGACGCGCAGGTCATCGTCCCCAACAGCGCCAAGGACGACACCGGCTTGGGCCTCGACTACGCCTTCCACTCGCCCTACGCCGGCAACGACGCCACGTTCCAGTACACATCGTCGGCGCCTCGCAATTGTCCTACATACCCGTCGGCGGGCTCATCACCTCGATGAGCCTCCTCGCCAGCCCGGCGCAGGCCGCCTGGCCCGGACCCACGGGAGCCGCGGCGGACGATCTCACCGTGGAGATCAGCACCGCTCGCAATCCGCCGAGCAGCATGAGCCTGACGTACGCCGACAACGTGGGTGCCGACGCGCTCATCGTCCGCTCCGGTCCGATCTCCTGGCTCCCGGGGGCGCTGCCCGCCGGCTCCACCGGTCGGTACGGCGGAACCATTACCTTCGATCGCGCCTTCGTGTACGCCGGCGGCGACTTGTGCATCACCGTCCGCCACGACCCGGTGTCGAACGGCGGACCCAGCCTCCGCGCCGCCAACCCCGCCGCCGCAACACGAGCGGTGCGCTCCGGCGGCAAGACCTCGACGTTCGGTACGTTCTTTGGATTCGACAGCGGTGCCGCCATCCAGCTCGGCTACATCCCCACCGACATCACCCCGCGCTCGGCCCGCAACTCCGACGGCACCGCCGGCAACCGCTTCATCTTCGCCGGCAACCGCGCCTACCAGATGCTCTACGACGCCGATCAGGTCGGCGTTCCCGTCGGCGCCACCATCAACGGCGTGTCGTTCCGCATCGATAATGAGACGGCGGCGGCATTCTTCCCCGCGGCGGATTTCACCCTCGACCGCTTCGATATCACCATGAGCACCGCGACCAACACCGCGGCGACCATGAGCGACACCTTCGCCAACAACGAAGGGTCCGACGTCACCACCGTCCGCTCCGGCCCCATCACCATCCCCAAGGGCTCCTACCCCGGCTTCACCCCGCAGCGCCCCTTCGGCCTCTTCATCCCCTTCACCCGCCCGTTTGTGTACAAGGGCGGACCCATCACCATGCTGCTCCGAAACGGAGCCGAATCCGGCTCCGCTTCGACCGTGGCCTTCGACGCCACCAACAGCGGTGCCGCGGGAAAACGTGCCCTGGGCAACGCCGACGCGCTCTCGGCCTCCGGAACCCCCGGCGCCATCATCGCCCGCTTCGCCTTTACCGACGACGCCTTCTGCCCGGCCGATCTCAACAACGACGGCCTGGTCGATGACCTCGACTTCCAGATCTTCGTCCTCTCTTACAACATCCTCGACTGCACCGACCCCGGCATGGCCCTGGGTTGCCCCGGTGATTTCACCTTCGACCGCATCGTCAACGACGACGACTTCCTGCCCTTCGTGCAGGCGTACAACGCCGTGCTCTGCCCGTAAGGGCGTTGGGCCAACATCCGCTCTCTCGCCCGCGGCCCCTTGGCCGCGGGCTTTTTCTTGGCCCCGCGGCTCTCCCGGCGCGGCGCGTTCTCGCCAGCCTTCTCGCGTGGTTCCGGAGGCCTGATCGGTTCATTCCGCTTGCTGACGAGCGGGTGACGATCGGGCGCCTCAAGACAAGGAACCTTCCATGCTCCCCCGAAACGCTCTGCAGCTCGCGCTGCTGGCGGGCACCTGCGCCGCCATCCCGTCCGCCCTCGCCCAGACCGCCGAAACCGGCGTCGCGCCCGACGCGGGCATCAACACCACCGACGGCAACAACTCCAGCAACTCGCCATTCAACACCAACGCCGGCACCTCGCAGATCATCCTCGACGCCAGCGTGCTCGATCAGATTCCCGTCGGCTGCGTCATCACTTCCATCGCCTTCCGGCTCGATGCCCCGGTCGGTGCCGCGTGGCCCGGCGCCGCGACGTCGTTCGCCGATTACGAGATCCGCGTCGGCAAGGCCGCCAACCTGGCGTCGGGTCTGAGCACGTCCTTCGCCAACAACGTTGTCCCCGGCAGCGATGTCAAGGTGCGTGACGGCCTCTTCGCGCCGCTCGCCGGTGTCTTTCCCGCCTCCGCCGCGGCCCCAAGCGCCGAGAACTTCGGCCCAACGGTCAACTTCGCCAGCGGCTTCTACTACACCGGCGGCGGACTGGTGATCACCATCCGCCACAGCGGGCAGATCGGCGGAACATCCGCGGTGCTCGATGCTCACTCCACGCCGGGCGTCGGTTTCGTCTTCGCCAACGGCCAGCTCGCCCTCAACGGCATCGGCATCAACAACTCCCCGGTTGTGCGCCTCGGCTTCGTGCGTGACACGGCCCGCGCGAGCAACGGCGCCAACAAGCTCTTCGTCGGAGAGGAGTTCGCCACCGCCGATGGCCACAGCAGCACGGTGAACTCGCCCTTCGACAACAGCCCGCGGACATTCGGCACCATCGTCCCGCCGGGGGAGCTCGACTCCTTCGGTCCGGGTACGTCGCTCACCGGCTTCTCCCTGCGAAACGACGAGTCTCCCGCGATGCCCGACAGCGGCGCCTGGCCCAGCGTCGACAAGGTCTTCGGCACCTGGTCCCTCCAGCTCTCCAGCTCGCAACATCCCGTTGGCGGCCTGATGATCGACATCGCCAGCAACGTCGGCCCCGATGCCGTGGACGTCTACGACCGACCACTCGTCATTCCCGCACTCGCCATGCTCCCCGACGCCGACGGCGGCATCCTCGGGACACCCTCGCCCTTCTCGTTCGTTGTGCCCTTCGAGCGCTCCTTTGAGTACCGGGGCGGACCGCTCTTCATGCTGATCCGAACCACCGGCCACGGACAGGTCGAGCAACTCACAACCGACCGCCACTCGTTCTCGTGGAGCCAGTCCGCCTGGTCCGGCTCGGCCGCCGCGGTGACACTCAACTCCCCCACCACGCCTCCGGTCTTCCGGTTCGACGCCGATCCCGGCGTCATCGTCCCCAACGATCGCGCCACGAGCAACGGCAACGCGATCACCTGGCAGATGCTCTCGGGCAGCGAGGCCACCTATCAGACCGTGCTGCACGAGAGCGAACTGAGGCACATCCCCGTCGGCTCGATCATCAATTCATTCGCGCTGCGCCGCGCTCCCGCGCAGGGCTCTTCGTGGCCGGCAACCGATATCGCGGCGCTCGACTACGACGTCTGGGTCAGCACCGCAGCCCGGACCCCGAACACCATGAGCAGCACCTACGCCATAAACGAGGGTGCCGACAAGCTGCAGGTGCGCGACGGTGCCCTGGGTGTCCGGGCCCTCTCGTTCCCCAGCACCGCCAGCGGCCCACAGGCGTACGGACCGAAGATCCAGTTCCAGCGCGGCTTCATCTATCAGGGCGGCGGCCTCTGCATCACCGTCCGCACCACGGGCCTCGCCGGCGGTGGGTTCCCCAACTTCACCGGCGATCTCGGCTCCGCCGCCGCCCGATCCGTCTCCGTCGCCGACCGCAACGCCGAGAGCGGCGCCTTCACCGCCGGCCCCGCCATCAAGCTCGGCTACATCGCCTCCGGCGTGACCAGCGGCGCCGAAAGTACCGGCCGCCGCATCTTCGACGGCGACCGCACCAACCAGATGATCTACTCCGCCGCGGCCCTCAACGACATCCCGCCCGGCGCCAAGATCACCGGCATGGCGTTCCGCAATCGCGTGACGCAGACCGCCGCCAGCTACCCCGCATCGGACACGCTGCTGCCCCGCTTCGACGTTTCGCTCAGCACCGCGGCCAACACGCCGAGCACCATGAGCGCCACCGCCGCCGACAACGAAGGCCCCGACCGCATCGACGCCCGCACCGGACCGCTCGCGCTCCCCGCCGGAGTCTTCCGGGACAGCCCCATCCTGCCCAGCAACGACCCCGACGAGTTCGATTTCTTCATCGACTTCCCGCAGGCCTTCTTCTACCGCGGCGGCGACCTGTGCGTCACCGTCCGCAGCGAGTCGCCGCTGAACATCTTCTCCGGTTTCGATGTCGCCGCGATGAACAGCAGCCCGCTGGCGACGATGCGCCGGGACGACACCAACGCCGACGCCGCCGTACTCGGGGCGTTCTCGGCGCCGCCGATCATCCGCTTCGCCTACACGCCGCCCTCGCGCTGCCTCGCCGATCTCAACAAGGACGGCATCGTCAACGACGTCGACTTCCAGCTCTTCGTCGCCGCCTACGACATCCTCGACTGCAACACCCTCGACATGCACCCCGGCTGCCCCGCCGACTTCAACTTCGACGGCCTCGTTGACGACACCGACTTCCAGACCTTTGTCATCGCGTACGACGATCTGCTCTGCCCGTAACGCACACGCCTTCTCAGTCGTCGCTCCCGCCGCCCGCGATCCCGCGGGCGGCTTTCGTTTCTGGCGCTCGCCCCCACGCGGTGCGCCGATACGGGAGATTTCCCCGTTCTCGCGTTGATCGATGCGGAGCCTCGCGATCCTCCGCAGCCGACAGCGTCACTCGCCACGCCGCGTGCGCCGCTGCTGCGCGTCGCACCAGGGAACTGTTCGCAGTTCGCGCGGGCTCCGAGCGGCGTGACGAACCCGACGCCGAGATTTTGTTTCCCGGGTGATGGTCGCGCCGTCATCGTGCGGTAGTCTGAAGTTGGCTCGACGCATGACTGTCGAGTCATCGAAGGAGAGTGCCGTATGAGGATCTTCTCTTTCCGGCGCGCGACGTTTGGCGCGGCGTGCGGAGCGGTGATCGCATGGACATCGTTCGCCGCAGCGCAATCGACCGAGGTCATCCCTCCCGCGTACTCCAATCTCGCCGGCGATTCCAACAACCGCATCCCGATCGGCTCGAGCACGGGCGGCACCTACCAGGTGCTCTACCCCGCCAACCAGCTCGTCGGACTTCCGATCGGTGGATCGATCCGATCGATCCAGATGCGACTGCGCAACGCCGAGACAACCCCGTGGCCACCGGCCGCGTCGGTCGTCTTGAGCTATGAAATCAAGCTTGGCGGCTCCACCAAAACGCCCGCCACGCTCTCGACCACGTTCGCCGACAACATCACAAGTCCGGTGATCGTCCGCTCCGGGGGGCTCTTCCTGGGGGCCGGCGCGTACCCGGCGGGTGCGGTGACCGGCACCACGCCGGAAGCCTGGGGCCCCGAGATCACGTTCAGTACGCCCTATGTCTACTCCGGCGGGCCGCTGGTGGTCGAGTTCCGCAACACCGGAACAGCCACCGCCGTCTTCGGCGACGCCGTCACCTCGACGGACCTCGGCCGTGCGATCGGGTCCGTCGCATCGAACACCGCAACCACCGGCGGCTTTGCCAACGCGATGGTGATCCGGCTCGGTGTCACCCCGCCCAGCACCCGCAGCGTCACGCTCCCCACCGCCAATGAATCCGTCGCGGGATTCAGCGGCAACTACATCCCGATCGCCGGTTCCACCGGCGGGCGTCAGATGACGCTCTACGCGGCCGATCAGCTCGCCGCCGTGCCGGCCGGCAGCATCATCGTGGGCGTGCAACTGCGGCAGCGCAACGCCGAGACTTCCGCCTATCCCGCCGCGACCTTCACCTCCGGCGATTACGAGATCTGGCTCTGCCGGTCGAATCTTTCGCCCGGTTCGATCAGTTCCACCTTCGCCGACAACATTCTTGAACCGGTGCGGGTCCGTGACGGGACTCGGACCTTTGCCGCCGGCGAGTTCCCCGGCGGCGCCGCCAGCGACACCATTCCCGAGAACTGGGGACCGTTGATGGTCTTCGACACGCCGTACGTCTACCGCGGCGGCGTGCTCGGATTGGAGTTCCGCAACACCGGCGGCGGACCCGACCTGGCGGGCGTTCACTACGCCGATATCGTCGCCAACGGTGCCGTCGCGGCCGGTCTGGCGTTCAGCGCGTCTCCCACCAACCCCACCGGCGCGCTCAACGGCGCGATCATCGCTCGCTTCACCTACTTCACGCCCGTCGAGTCACCCTACGGCGACGGCGTGACCAAGATCGTTGCCGCCAAGCAGTTCGCCGACACCGTCGCCGGCACGCTCTTCGTCGGCTTCACGCGGAATCAGAGCTTCACCTCGCAATGTCTGGTGGGCCCGGAGCAGTTCCAGACCGTCGGACCGGGCACGCTGCTCACCGGCGTTGCCTTCCGCAACTAGTCGAACACCGCCTGGCCGCCCGCGCTCGCGTCTTACCCGCAGTTCGATCTGCGCCTCAGCAGAAGCCCGCTCACGCCGGCCACCATGTCCACCACGGTTGCGGCCAACTCCGGCAGTGACGCGATCACGGTGCGCAGCGGCCCGCTCGCCGTCGCCGCCGGCTCGCTCACCGCCAAGCCGACACTTGGCACCGCGGCGTTCACCTGGGAGGTGCCGTTCTCACAGCCATTCCCGTATCGCTCGGGCACGCTCGACATGCTCATCAACAACCAGCCCATCGCGGTCATCGACGGACGCCTCGATGCGATCGACGCGGACAACGTCGCGCTGCAGTCGGTAATCCGTGAAAAGTTCGCGATCGCCATCAACAGCGCCACGGTGTCGTCTCCCGGCCACGTCCCGGTGGCTCGCTACTCCGCCGACGCCCAGGTCATGGTCCCCAACGCGCTCAAGGACGAATCGGCCTTCGGCGCCGCCTCGGCGGTGTCACCCTATGACTCGACGGAGCGCACGTACCAGCAGATCCTCGGCGCGTCCGAACTGACCTATGTGCCCATCGGGAGTCTGATCACCTCCATCAGTTACGCCAACTTCATCTCGACTCCCTGGCCCGACGCCGCCGGAGCCAGCGCGGACGACTACAGCATCGAGATCAGCACCGCCGCCCGGCGACCGGACACGATGAGCGTCACATTTGCCGAGAACGTCGGCAACGACGCCCTCATCGTCCGCTCGGGTCCGATCGCGTGGCTGCCCGGAGTGCTCCCCTCCGTTTCGACCGGTCGTTTCGGCGGAACCATCACCTTTGATCGCGGGTTTGTCTACAAGGGCGGCGATCTGTGCATCACCATCCGCCACTCCGGCGTGACAACCCCGGGCACGGTGCGGACCGTCGCCCCCGGACCCAGCAGCCGCAGCACGTACAACGAAGGCAACAAGGTCGCCGCCACCGGCCTGTTCTTCGGGGGCAACAGCTCCGCCGCCGTCCAGCTCGGCTACATCCCCAGCGGCGTCAGCCCGAAGAACGTGCTCGCCGCGGACGGCAACGGCGGCCGCTTCCTGCTCGCGGGCGTCCGTTCCTACCAGATGATCTACGACGCCGACCAGGTCGGGGTGCCCGTGGGCGCCACGATCAATGGTGTGTCGTTCCGGCTTGAGAACTACGTGACCGGAGCCTTCCCGGCAACCGATCTCACGCTCGATCGCTTCGACATCACCATGAGCTCCGCGACGAGATCGGCCGCGACCATGAGCAACACGTTCGCCGCCAACGAGGGCGCGGACGTCACCACGGTCCGCAGCGGCGCCATCACCATTGCCGCCGCGTCGTTCCCGCCCAACGCCCATGGCGGACGCCGCTTCGGAATCTTCATCCCGTTCACCAGGCCCTTTGTCTACAAGGGCGGACCCATCACCATGCTGCTCCGCAACGGCAACGCCAGCGGCGCCGGCACGGATGTGGAGTTCGACGCTCACTCCGTTGGCGCGAACGGCAAACGCGATACGTCGAGCGCGGACGCCGTCTCCGGAGTAAGCGTCCTGAACGCCGTCGTCGCACGCTTCGCCTTCACCGAAGACGCCTTCTGCCCCGCCGATCTCAACAACGACGGGCTCGTCGACGATGCCGACTTCCAGATCTTCCTGCTCGCGTACAACACGCTCGACTGCTCCGATCCGGCCATGGACTTCGGCTGTCCGAGTGACTTCACCCACGACACCATCGTCAACGACGACGACTTCTTGCCCTTCGTCCAGGCGTACAACGCCCTGCTCTGCCCGTAACGGGGTCGACGCGTCCGTCGCGACAAGCCCGCGGCATACGCCGCGGGCTTCTTCTTGGACGGACCGTGTTCCGGGCTGGCGTGATTCGCGCGGTTCTGTCGCGTCTTCTCCGGGGCCTGTCGCCTCGCACCGGTCGACCCCGATCGGTCCCGCACAAAGAAGGAAACATCCATGCACGCTCGAAACGCTCTGCAGCTCGCGCTGCTGGCGGGCGCCTGCGCCGCCATCCCGTCCGCTCTCGCACAGACCGCTGAGACCGGCGTCGTCCCGGACGCGGGGATCAACAGCCTGGACGGCAACAACTCCACCAACAACCCGCTCGCCTCGGGCCCGCGCACCGTACAGATCGTTCTCGATCAGAGCGTGCTCGACCAGATTCCGGTCGGAAGCGTCATCACCTCGATCTCGTTCCGTCTGCAGGCGTCGGTCGTCGCGGCGTGGCCCGCGGCCGCGACCACGTTCACCGACTTTGAGGTTCGCCTCGGCAAGGCCGCCAACATCGCGAGCGCGACGAGCGCGACCTTCGCGGACAACGTCGTGCCGGGAAGCGATGTCCTGGTCCGCGACGGACAGCTCGCGCCCCTCGCCGGGGTCTTCAGCGCAGGGGCGACCCCTCCCGATGCCGAGGCGTTCGGACCGACGATCTCGTTCACCAAGGGCTTCTACTACACCGGCGGCGGGCTGGTGATCACCATCCGCCACAGCGGACAGATCGCCGGCGTGTCCGCGATTCTCGACGCGCACTCCGTCCCGGGGGTGGGCTACGTCTTCGCCAACGGCCAGCTCGCCGGCAGCGGAACGGCCATCGTTGATTCCCCGGTGATGCGGCTCGGCTTCGTCCGCGATACCAACCGCGCCGCGCACAGCGTCAACAAGCTGTACGTCGGCGAGGAGTTCGCCACGGCCGACGGGACGTCGTTCTCGAACATCCACCCGTTCACCGGCAACGATCGCACCATCGCCACCACCATCGGCGCCGGCGAGATGGACGCGTTCGGACCGGGCACAAGCCTCACCGGTTTGTCGCTCCGCAACGACATCACCAACCTGGTTCCCTCCAACAGCCCCTGGCCGAGCGCCAACAAGCTCTTCGCCAACTGGTACCTGCAGCTCTCCCGCTCGCTCACTCCGGTGGGAGGCATGCTCAGCAACATCGAGTCGAACGTGGACACCGACGCGGTCGAGGTGTACGACGCGCCGCTGCTCATCACCGCGAACGCGATGCTGCCCAACCCCGACGGCTGGAGCGCTGGCAAGCCCTCGCCGTACTCGTTCGTCGTGCCGTTCCGGAAGCCGTACGAGTATCGGGGCGGCGACCTGTTCATGCTCAACCGCAGCAGCGGTCACGGACAGGCAGAGAGCGTGTCGGTCGATACGCACGCCAACCCGCGCATGCAGTCGGCATGGTTCGACGATTCCAACTCCGCCTCGGTGACCCAACTGGCGACGCCGCTGGTGTACCGCTTCGACGCGGACGCGGGCGTGATCGCGCCCAATGACCGGGCCCAGACCAACGGCAACTCGCTCACGTGGCAGATGCTCTCCGACGCCGACGCGACGTACCAGGTCATCATCCATGAGAGCGAGCTCAAGCACATCCCGGTGGGCTCGGTGATCGACTCGTTCGCGCTGCGTCGGGCCGTCGGCCTCGGCGGTCCGTCGTGGCCAGACTCGGACGTTGCGGCGCTCGATTACGACGTGTGGGTCAGCACCGCGGCACGCACGCCAGACACCATGAGCACGACCTACGCCACCAACGAGGGCCCCGACAAGATCCAGGTGCGTGAGGGTCCGCTGGGCGTTCGTGGCCTGTCGTATCCGAGCAACGGCCTCGGGGCCCAGCCGTACGGCCCGGCCATCGAGTTCCAGCGCGGGTTTGTGTACAACGGGGGCGGGCTGTGCATCACGGTCCGCACCACCGGGCTTCCCGGCGCGACGCCGCCAAACTTCACCGCTGATCTGGGTTCCTCGGCCGTGCGATCGGTGACCACCGGCGATCGCACCGCGACCGACGGATTCTTCACCGCGGGTCCCGCGATCAAGATCGGCTACATCGCCTCGGGCGTGACCAGCGGCGCCGAGGTGACGGGTCGTCGCATCTTCGATGGCGAGCGCACCAATCAGATGATCTACTCCGCCGCGGCGCTCAACGACATCCCGCCGGGCGCCAAGATCACCGGCATGTCGTTCCGCAACCGGGTGAACCAGATCGCGGCGAGCTATCCCGCGACCAAGACGCTGCTGCCGCGGTTCGACGTCGCGCTGAGCACCGCCGCCAACACAACCGCCACAATGAGCGCCACCGTGGCGCTCAACGAAGGACCGGATCGCGTGGACGCCCGCACCGGCCCGCTCACACTCCCCGCGGGTATCTTCCGCGACAGCCCCATCCTGCCCACGCACGACGCCGACGAGTTTGACTTCTACATCGAGTTCCCCCAGGCATTCTTCTACCGCGGCGGCGATCTGTGCGTCACCATCCGCAGCGAGTCTCCCCTGAGCGGACTGGACGGGTTCGATGTGGCAGCGATGGCGAGCGGTGCGCTGGCCACCATGCGGGCGAACGATTCCGATGCCGACGCCGGGGCGCTGGGCGTGTTCGCCGGGCCGCCGATCATCCGCTTCGCGTACACCCCGCCGTCGTCGTGCCTCGCCGATCTCAACAAGGACGGCGTGGTCAACGACGAGGACTTCCAGATCTTCACCGTCGCCTACGACACCCTTGATTGCAACACCCTCGACATGCCCGCCGGCTGCCCCGCCGACCTGAACTTCGACGGCGTGGTCGACGACCTCGATTTCCAGATCTTCGTCGTCGCCTACGACGCATTGCTCTGCCCGTGAGTTTCCCGGATTGGACCCCGGGGGCGGGGCCTTCCAGGCCCCGCCCCATGAAACCCCTGCCCGCAACCGCCCGCGCCATCGCGGGCGGTTGCGTTTCTGATCCCCGCTCGCCGCCGCACCGCGATTCTCGGACTTTATTGGATCTTTGCGGCCTTCTTCGCAATATCCCCAACGCAATACCGTCCCGCGCTGGTAGCCTCGACCCTTCGCCCGCGGCGGCCGCCGTGGCAGGGGAGAGAGGCCATGCTCATGTCTCGCGCCGTACCTTCGCGTCGTTCCGTGATGCTCCATCGCATCGCGGCGCTTGTTGTCGGGCTGCTCGCCGCGAGCGCCCAGGCCCAGAGCACGGCCGTGATCCCGCCGGGGGCCGCGGACCTTTCCAACGCGCCGGGCTTTGCCGACCCACGTCCGTTGGGAGCGGCGGAGGCGTCGGTCTATCAGGTCATCTACGACGAGGCCTTGCTCGCGTCGATCCCGCGCGGCAGCGTGATCACCGGCATGCAGCTCCGGCAGAACTTCATCAACCCGGTCTCCGGGTGGCCCCCCGTTCCGCTGACGATCACCCGCTACGACATCACCATGGGTTCGTCGGATCGCACGCCCGCGACCAAATCGCTCACCTTCGCCGAGAACTTCCGTGACCCCGTGCTCGTGCGGTCGGGCCCACTCAATCTCGCCGCCAACGCGTACCCGGGCGGACCGGCAGGACCCGCCCCCAAGCCGTTCGGTCCAGTCATCCCCTTCACCACCGGCTACGTGTACTCCGGCGGGCCGCTGGTCATCATGATCCGAGCCGCGCACCCTGGCAGCCCGTTCGCCCTCGCGGACGTCTTCCAGATTCCCGACCAAGCGGGCGAACTCGCGACCAATTCTTCGACCGACGCGACAGTCGCCACAGATCAGTACAGCGGGTCTGGTCTCGTCGTCCGCCTCACCTTCACCCCGCCGCCGACCGACCTCGCCAAGGGTGTGACCAAGGTCACGATGACCAATGACTTTGTGTCGAGGTCCAGCAACGTTGGCGCCGGCTCCCTTATATGGACGACACCATACACGACTGTCGGGGTGATGAACGCCAACCAGTTTGACACCATCGGACCGGGATCGGAACTTGTCGGCGTCGCGCACCGGCTCTTCACGTTTTGGGACATCTGGCCGGCGGCGGCGGCGAACTTCTCAAACTACGAGATTCAACTCTCCAGGTCCCAGACCAACCCCGGCGCACTCTCGAACACCATCGCGTCGAATGTCGGTGCCGACGCCGTGATCGCACGCACCGGGCCGCTGTCCATCCCGATCAACACCCTGAAGCCCGATGACGGGCAAGTGACCACCCCGTTCTCGTGGGAGATTGCGTTCGATACGCCGTACACCTATCGGGGCGGGCCGCTGCTCTCGGTGGTGCGGCACACCGGCCACGGCATCTCGAGCGGCTTTCTCGATGCGATCGGCGATGAGGAGTTTGGATATGGCTCGCTCGTGGACGCGAAAGTGGCAGAAGGCGCCTCTGCAATCGCTACAACAGACAGTGCTGTGTTTCCCATTTCCCGCTACAGCGTCGACGCCGGCACCTCCTCGCCGCTCAACCAAGTCGACGGGGTGGACGACAACTCCACGTTGTTTCTGACCGGGCGGGTGCAGATCGTCCTTTCCGCGAGCGAACTGCGGTACATCCCCGTCGGCAGTGTGATCGATTCGCTGTGGCTGCGTCAGAGCCCGTTCGCGACCGAAGCCGCCCCGAGCACCGGTAGCTCCATTCTCGACTGCGAGATCGCTCTGAGCACCGCGGCCTCCGACCCGATCGGCATCGCCACCGAGTTCGCCGCCAACCAAGGGCCTGACCGCGTGCTCGTCCACGACGGCCCGCTCGCGTTCGCCGCCGGTACATTCCCGCCCGGCAACAACGGCAAGTTTGGCAAGTTCGCCCAGCTCCGCCGCCCGTTCATCTACAAGGGCGGCCCGCTGTGCATCGACATCCGCAACCGCGGCGGCTCCGGGTTGCTCGGTCAGTTCGGTCTCGCGACGAACTCCGAAAGTACGAATCGCGGCGTGCTCGCCCTGAATCCCGACGACACCCAAGGCTTCCTGATCAACTCCGGCCCGTTGACCGGGATCGCGGTCAAGATCGGCTACATCCCCTCGGTGCAGACACCCAACAGCCTCGCCACCGGCACTTCCGTTGCCGACTGGGGCGCCCCGCAGATCCCCAGCTATGCCTTCCAGTTCATCATCCCCGCCAGCGAGCTCCTCTCGGTGGACCACGGCTCGGAGATCTCGGGCATCAGCTTCCGCCGCGCCACCTCGCAGAGCTCAAGCCCCGATCCCTTCCCCGCGGCGGAGATCACTGTCCCGCGTTTCGACGTGTCGATCTCGGGATCAAACCGCTCGCCCCTGAACATGAGCTCGGTCTTCGCCGAGAACGTCGGCATGGACGAGGTGCTCGCCCGCTCCGGACCGCTCACCATCCCCGCCAACGCCTTCCCCGCCAGCGGCCTTCCCGGCACACCCAACGACAACGCCTGGTACATCAACTTCGACCGCGGCTACATCTATCAGGGCGGCGATCTCTGCGTCACCGTGCGCGGCGAAGGCCAGATCTCCGCCTCGGGAGTCCTGGAGGGCACCACGACCGTTCGAACCGCCGCGGGCGCCGCTGTGTATAACTACGACAACGCCAACGCCGCCAGCGGCTTCTTCTACGGCCCCATGGCGGTCCGCTTCGCCTTCACCCCCCGCGCCTTGTGCCCGGCCGATCTCAACAACGACGGCATCGTCGATGATGTCGACTTCCAGGCCTTTGTCGTCGCGTACAACATCCTCGACTGCAACGACCCCAGCATGCCCGCCGCGTGCCCCAGCGACTTCAACTTCGATCGCATCGTCAACGACGACGATTTCCTGCCCTTCGTCCAGGCGTACAACGCCCTGCTCTGCCCTTGATTGGTCGGTGATCGTTCGTTGCCATCTCGAGCCGTCGCCCCGCCGCCCGTGATCGCGCGGGCGGCCCTTTTTTCACGCGGCCCGTCACATTCTCGGACGAACGCCCTGTAATCCCTCGGTTCTGCCGGATTGCGGTGCCACCGTCGAGCCCACACTGGTAGTCTGATCAGATCGCCCGCGGCACACGCTGCCGGAGAGGAGAGAGGTCATGCTCATCGATCGCGTCGTCGCGCCGGGCCGTTCCCTCCGCCGTCTCGCGGCCATCTTCGTCAGCGCGCTCGCTGTGACCGCGCACGCCCAGAGCACGGTCGTCATCCCGCCCGGCGCCGAGACCGCGGTGGGTGTGTCGGCGACGGACGTGCGACCGTTGGGAAATGATGTTTCGGCCGCCTATCAGGTCATCTACGACGCGAGCCTGCTCTCCTCCATCCCGCGCGGGAGCGTCATCACCGGGCTGCAGGTCCGACTCAACAAACTCGGTGCGGCGTCCACGCCATGGCCCGCCGCCCCGCTCACCATCGAGCAGTACGACATCACCATGGGCTCGTCCGATCGCACGCCCGCCACCAAATCGTCCACGTTCGCCGACAACCTCCGCAACCCTGTACTCGTTCGTTCCGGCCCGCTCAACCTCCCGGCCGGCGCCTATCCCGGCGGGCCGAACGGCACGCCAAAGCCCTTCGGGCCGATGATCCCGTTCACCACCGGCTTCGTCTACACCGGTGGTCCGCTGGTCATCCTCTTCCGCGTTTCGAACCCCTCCGCTGGAGGTGCGAACGCTGCCGACATCATCGACATTCCCGGCCAGGCGGGAGAGATCGCGACCAATATCTCGGCCGATGCCGCCGTCGGCAACGCGTTGTACGACAACTCCGGCCTCGTCGTCCGCCTCACCTTCACCCCGCCACCGTCCGACCTCGCCAAGGGCGTGACCAAGGTCTTCGTCGGCGATGAGTACGTGGCAACAAGCAGCAGCCTGGGCATGACTTCGTTGCTCTCCTTGAACGCGACGACGACGGTCGAAGTCGCGAGCGCCGATCAGTTCGACACCATCGGTCCAGGCTCGGACTTCGTCGGAGTCGCCCGCCGTCTCGACGCCGTTGGGATGCTCTGGCCCGGTGTGCCAGCAACCTTTCTCAACTATGACTTGCAGCTCGCGCGTTCGCAGACGCTGCCGGGCTCGCTCTCGAGCGTCATCGCCGCCAATATCGGAGCCGATGTCGTCAACACCCGCTCCGGGCCGCTGACCATCCCGGTCGGCGCGCTCGGCCCGCGCGGGTCGCAGCAGACGGCACCGTTCTCGTGGGAGATTCCCTTCGACACGCCCTACGTGTACACCAGTGGCCCGCTGCTCTCGGTCGTTCGTCACACCGGCCAGGCCTCCGGCGGCATCGAGTATCTGAACGCAATCGTGGGTCCGGAATCGCGGTTTCAGGCACGCACCGGCACGGGTTACACGTCGAGCAACGCTGGGAATCCGTTGTCTGTCACGATCGCCCGCTACAGCGTCGACGCCGGCACCTCGTCCCCGCTGAACCAACCCGCCCCCGCGCCCGGCGGCTTCCCCGCCGACCTCAACCAGCGCCTGCAGTTCATCATCGCCGCCAGCGAACTCCGCTACATCCCCGTCGGCAGCGTGATCGACTCGCTCTGGCTGCGCCAGCAGGCCTCGGAACTGTTCGCCGCGCCCGATGTCGATTCCTCGGCGCTCGACTTTGAGATCTCGCTCAGCTCAGCCGCTCGTCCGCCGGAGATCATGTCCAACATTTTCGCGGAGAATCAGGGCCCCGACCTGGTGATGGTCCACGACGGCCCGCTCGGCATCGCCGCCGGATCACTCCCGCCCGGCACCAAGGGCACCTTCGGCAAGATCGCTCAGTTCCGCCGCCAGTTTATCTACAAGGGCGGCCCGCTCTGCATCGACATCCGCCACAGCGGCCTCTCCACCCCCATCGGCACCCTCGACGCGGTGCAGAACACCACAAGCACCAACCGCATCGTCACGACCGAAAACCCCGACGCCGTCGCCGGCACGTTCTTCGGCGGCTCCTACCGCGGCATCGCCGTCAAGCTCGGCTACACGCCCTCGGTCCAAGCTCCCAACAGCTTCGCCACCGGCACCTCGACCGCCGATTGGTCGTTCGCGACCGTCCCCTCCTACGCCTTCCAGCTCATCGTCCCCGCCAGCCAGCTCCGCACCGTCGACATCGGCTCCGCCATCACCGGCATGAGCTTCCGCCGCGCCACCTCGCAAAGCAGCAGCCCCGATCCCTTCCCCGCCGCGGACACAACCGTCCCGCGCTTCGATGTCGTGCTCTCCGACACCACCCGCTCACCCATGACCATGAGCAACACCTTCGCCGAGAACATCGGCATGGGCGATGTGCTCACCCGCTCCGGCCCGCTCACCATCCCCGCCAACGCCTTCCCCGGCGTCGGTGTCGCCGACCGGCCCAACGACAACGCCTGGTACGTCCCCTTCGACCGCGGCTTCGTCTACCAGGGCGGCGACCTTTGCGTCACCGTCCGCGGCACCGGCTCCTTCTCCAGCTTTTCATACTTCGAGGGCACCACGTTCGGGCCGACCGCCGAGGGCGCCGCCATGTACAACTACAGCAACGCCGACGCCGCCACCGGCTTCTCCTACGGCCCCATCGCCGTCCGCTTCGCCTTCACCCCCCGCGCCTTCTGCCGCGCCGATCTCAACAACGACGGCGTCGTCGACGACAACGATTTCTCGATCTTCGTCATCGCGTACAACACCCTCGACTGCGCCGATCTCGCGATGCCCTCGGGCTGCCCCAGCGATCTCAACTACTCCGGCTTCGTGGACGATGAGGACTTCCAGGTCTTCGTCGTCGCGTACAACGAACTGCTCTGCTTGTGATCGATCGGATCCAATAAAGCACACAGCGCCGCGGCCCGTGCCGCGGCGTTCTCATCAACGGTCTCGACTCTCACGGCACCTTGCAGCGATCGGTCTCGCACACCACCGGCTGATCGCCCAGCAACCGCCCCACGCGGCTGCTGATCGCGATCCGGTGCCGCGCAAACCAGCGGTAGCCCGCGTTCGCCACCACCCGCACCACCGGCCAGCCGGTGATCGCGAACAGCACGCTCATGCCCTTGGCGCCGATGCCGCCGCCCCGCGCCAGCGCGCCGTACGCGTGCCGGAACACCGCCAGGCCGGTCAGCACACGACCGTCGGCCGTCACACCATGAATCTGGCCCATCGCCTCGTCTTCGGTGATGCCGTAGTCCGCCGCCACAAAGCCGGGCGCCGCGATATCGACGATCTTCAGCGTGCCCCGACCGCCGTCCATCCGCTGCATCGCCGCCGCCTCGCGCCGGCAGAGGGAGCACTGCCCGTCGATGAGGATGGTGAAGGACGTGGTCACGTCATGCTCTTCGGTTCATACGCCCCCGGAGATTCGCCGGTTCACGCCCAACGCACAAGCCACCCCGCAGCCCGGCACGATCAGCCCGCCGCGACCAGCCCGCACGCCGCCAAAGCCCCGCGGCGGCCGCCTCACGTCGAAGCCTCCATCCGCAGCCGCTATAAGAAGATCGCACGCAGCGCCCGCCGCCACCACCGCTCGCACACCGTCCGCCCGCGGGCCGTCGCGGTCAGAACATCAAAGCCACCCGCGTCCGCCCGCCGCACCGGGATCCGCGGCAGATCGAACGGTCCACGGTGCATCGCCTCGGTCAGCCAGCGGCTGTGCTCGTCACGCATCTTGGCGCCGACGTCCTCGTACGACCGGGACTTGAAGAACTCAAAACACATCGATCCATGAGAGTACGGAGCCTGTCAACGCCGCGTCCCCCGGGTCCTTCGGAGGCTTCGACCCCGGGCACCGCGGGCCTCGACCCGGCACCCGCCGCCACGCCCCGCGGATCATCATCGCCGCACCCTGCATCGTGCGTCACGCGCCGACCTGCCCGCCCGGCAGGTTCCGGCTGATCACCAAGCGCAGCGCGCCGATGAACGTCGGCATCGTGCGGTAGTGGCCGTACTTTCGATCCCACGCGCCGCTGTCCAGGTCCGCCCGAAGTTCGCGACGCACCCGCTCCCGCACGTCCTCGCCGACAAACGCCCACGACGACTGCGACCGCATCACCGCCGGATCCAGAAACCGCTCCGGCCGCGCGTAGTACGCCTCGCTGAACCCGTCGGTGCAGTCGATCGGCACCGGCACCGGCTGAATCTCAACCCGCCGCCCCGCGACACCCAGCGCTTCCGCGAGCACCCGCAGCGGCGGATCACGCCGCGCCTCCACCGCCACCAGCTCCGGGCAGTAATCACCGAGCCAGAACGTCTTCGCCGCCCCGGGCTCAAAGACCATGAGCACGATCGTCCCGCGCGTCACACGCAGCAGCTCCCGCAGGCCCAGGTGCAGATCCTGCCACTGGTGCACCGTGATGATGCCCATGCTCGCGTCCACACTGCGATCCGCCAGCGGCAGATCCTCGGCCCGCGCGTCGATCGCCCGCGCCAGATGCGCCGGCCGCTGCGCCCGCATCGCTTCCGACGGTTCGACCGCGATCACGTCGCGGCCCTCGGGCTCGTACGAGCCCGCGCCGGCGCCGACATTCAGCACCGTCCTCGCCTCACCCAGCGCCGCGTGGATCATCGCCGCGATGCGCGGGTCGGGCCGCCGCAGATTCGCGTAGCCGACTCCGATCACCGCGTAATCGACATCGCCCGCGCTCGCCATGGCCCAGCATACGCAGCGCAGCCGGACATCTTCATCGCCCTTGTGCGCGATAGTCGGTCGTGAGCATCCCCGCGAAGCCCCAGTTGTCGGTCTCGATCTCGTCGATGACGATGTGGGTGTGTTCGGGCTTCTTTCCGAGCACCCGGACCAGCGTGTCGGTGATCTCGCGCACGATCTGGGCCTTCTGCTCGCGGGTGACGCCGTCCTTGGTGACCTTCACGTTGACATAGGGCATGGATGACTCCGGTTGGGCCAGTACGCGGCCAGAAGCCCGCGCGTTCGCTTGGCGATGCGATTCCGTTTATCCCATCTATCCCGTCGCGCCGCGCCCGGCACCCCTTCTCGGACCACCTCCGTTCCACACGCGGTCCCAGTTGTATTCGACCTTTGACGATGACAGGACTGGTCCCCGCTGGAGGAGATGCCCATGGTCCGTTCGCACCGTTCATGCTCGGTTGTGTTCCGCGCTTTGCTGGCCGTCGGCTCGATCGCGAGCCTCGCCTCGGCCCAGGCGTGGGACGTGCGTCTCTCGATCCAGAGCCGCAACACCAGCGGTCTTCAGACGCGCGGCATCCCGGCGCCCAACAACATCATCGGCGGCGCCATGGGCCTGCACCCCGACGGCCCCGACGAGATCGCGTCCGATCCGACCTTCTACGACCGACACCGTGCCGAGTACATCGCCGATCTCAACGCCACCATCCCCGACGTCAACTTCACCGGCGTCGTGATGATCGACTACGAGCACTTCTGGCCCGCGTGGGAGTGGAGCGGACCGTCGCAACCGGCGTGGCGCAACTACATCAAGACGCAGCGCCCCGAGTTGCTCGCCGGCAAGCTCGAGTCCGAGTGGGAAGCCATCTTCGCCGAGGCCTTCCGCCAGGAAGTCAAGAAGTACTACGAGTTCACCGCCGCGCTCACCCGCCAGTTGCGGCCCAAGGCTCAGGTGACGTTCTACGGCCTGCCCCTCGGCACGTACTGGATCTTCAACGGCTACTCGCAGGCGGGCGTGAACCTCACCCGCTACCGCGACATTCACGAGCGCGAGATGGCGTGGTACTGGGATCTCGTGGACGTCGTCACCCCGACGATCTACGCCAATTACTCGATCTCCACCAACCCGGCGCCGGGGCAGACCGAGCCGCTCGGCACCGAGCGCTGGATCAGCGGACTGGTGGGTGAAGCCGTGCGCTATTCCAAGGGCAAGCCGGTGCTCCCGTTCTTCCAGTTCCGCTACCACCAGGCCTCGACGTTCGCCGGCCAGTTCCTCAACGACCTGAACCTTGAGTACGGATTCAAGTTCGCCAAGCAGGCCGGTGCATCGGGCATCATCCTGTGGGACTTCTTCTACACCGATCAAGAGATCGCCGCGTGGCAGAACTACTACGACACCAAGGCACGCCCGCTGCTCTACCCGATGGTCTTCCCCGGCGGCACCGGCGGCGGCACCAACCCCGACCCCGACAACGGCGGTACCGATCCCGGCACCGATCCGGGCACCAACCCCGGCACCGATCCAGGAACAGACCCCGGCACCAATCCCGGCCTTGGCGATGGCGTCGACCCGACCGGCCCCGGTGTTGACCCCGCCGCGGGCGGCACCGACACCGGCGGCTCCGCCGATGGCGCCGCCAGCGGTGGCGGTGGCGGAGGTGGTGGTGGCGGTGGCGGCGGAGGTGGCGGAGGTGGCGGTGGTGGTGGTGGTGGCGGTGGCGGTGGCGGCATGAGCTTCGGCGGCGGCGGTGGTGGCGGAGGCGGCTCGGCGGGTGCCGAACAGGTCGCGTCCTTCACCGGCAGCTCCGCAGGTCCCGGCGAGATCTCGCCCACACCGACTTCTGAACCGATTCAGACCCCCGTCGCGTCCGGTGCGCCCGTGAGCCCGCTGCTCATGCTCCCGCCCGGTCCAGCCGCCGATCCCAAGCTTGCCAAGGCCAAGCGTCGTCCCGGCCGCGTCGTGGTGCCCGGACCCGACATGTTCCGCAGCGGCTTCTCGTATCAGGAACTGGCCGCCGCGCTCGCCCGCGCGAATCGTGGTCGCGACGCCGGCGCACCCGGTGTGAAGACCGTCAACCCGCTGCCGAACACCGCCGTCGCGAATGTGCCGACGGAGTGAATCGCCAGAAGCCGTGGGCTTCCGCGTGCGCGGTCACACATGCCGCGCGGGCTGAAGCCCGCGGCTCTGCGTTGGAGCCGATACGCTCGCACCAGATGCGCATCCTGCACGTGACATATTCGCTCGCCGCCGACCAGGGCGGGCCCACCATGGTCACCACCCGAGTCGCCGCGGCACAGGCCGGGCTCGGGCACGAGGTGACCATCCTCACCCGCCAGAGCGCGACCAAGGAAACGCCCCTGCCCGAGATCGCCGGGTCGGAAAAGGTCCGCATCGAACGCCTCCCGGCGCAGGGCACGCTCGCCAAGATCCGCGGCACGGACTGCCGCGAGATGCTCCGCTCGCTGGTCTCTTCGCACGATGTCGTGCATGTGCACAACATCTGGGACCCGATTCTCATCCACGCCGTGAACGAGGCGAAACGCCAGCAGAAGCCGACGATTCTCTCGCCGCACGGGATTCTGACACGCTGGGCGCTGAGCGAGAAGCGGCTGAAGAAACTGGTCGCGATGAATCTGGCGTACGGCCGCGCGATCCACCGCTTCGACCGCGTGCACGCGTTGTCGCGGTTCGAAGAAGACGAGATGCGGGTCTTCGGCTGGACCAAGCCGATCGGCATCGTGCCCAACGGCGTGTTCCTGTCGGAGATCGATCCGCTGCCGTCGCCGGGTGCGTTCCGGGCGAAGCACCCGTACCTCGGGAACGATCCGTTCATCCTGTTCCTGTCGCGGCTGCATCCGATCAAGGGCTTGCCGATTCTCGTCGACGCGTTCCAGAAGGTGCTTGCCCGCGTGCCCAACGCCAGGCTCGTCATCACCGGCCCCGACTTCGGCATGCAGAAGCCGATCGAGGAACAGGTCGCGCGGCTGGGGATCGCGGATCGCGTGCACCTGACCGGCCCGATCTTCAGCAAGGACAAGTACGCGGCGATGGTGGATTCGTCGTGCTTCTGCCTGCCCAGCGGACACGAGGCGTTCAGCGTGGCGATCGCCGAGGCAATGGCCGCACGCTGCCCGGCCGTGATCAGCGAGGAGTGCCACTTCCCCGAGGCCCAGGACGCGGGCGCAGGGTTCGTCGTGCAGCGAACGGTCGACGGCGTAGCCGAGGGCCTCTTGAAGATCATGAGCGACCCGGCGAAAGGCCGCGCGATGGGCGAGGCGGGACGCCGCCTCATCGAAGAGAAGTTCACCTGGGAAGCCGTGGCCCGGGCGCTCATCAAGATGTACCAGTCGGACCAGCACCAGTAGGACCGGCCTCCGGCCGGTCGACAGACGGGTGGACTGCAACACATGCCTCGTCCTTGATCACACACCAAGGAAGACCGGCCGGAGGCCGGTCCCACTGGCGCGAATCAGTCGTACCAGAAGCCGCCGATGGCGAGGAGTTTCTTGCGATCGGTATCGAAGGTGCGGGCGGCACGGTCGCCGAAGCAACGGAGGTAGTTGTTGCGTCGGGTGTTGGTCGCCTCGGTGATGTCGTCATCACTGGGGCTGTATCGCGCGGCCGCGGACTGCTCGTCCTCGTTGGCGAAGATGTTGTCGAATCGCGTGGGGATGGGGTTGGAGCCGCCGTCGCTGCTCCAGTGAAAGAGCGGGATGTTCTCTGGATCGGGGCGGGTCTCGAAGTTGACCGAGCCGTCGTTGCGGGCGACGTTGCCTTCCCAGGAAGTGCGTGCTCCATGGATCAGCAGCGTGTTCGACCCCGAGGCCCGGATCTTCGCGGCGCCGCGCCGATCCTTGCGGTTGAGCAGCCACTCGCCCGCGGCGTCCTGCTCGTACCACGGGCCGCGGTTCCCGATGATTGCTTGCGTGCCGTCGAAGGTGGATGACCACAGGGCACGGCGAGCGCCAGCCAGCGGCACCAACGCGTACGAGAAACCGGCGTTGGGAGCGAATCGACCCTGACGCTGGATCGGTGTGTCGCCACCGGGCTCATCGGGATACGCGGCGAAGGCGGGATCGAGGATGGCTATCGAGCGCTTGCTGGCTTCGATTGCGCTGGGGTTGTTGAACTCGTAGTTCTTGTCGATGCGGATCGAGCGGTTGGGCTCCTTCGGCGAGACGAGCAGTTCCGGTGTGATGCTGCCGTTGTAGATCAGCATGGAGATCATCCAGCGAGGCAGGTCCTTCTCGGTGCCTCGCAATCGCACGCCGCCGATGGTCGGGATGGTGTCTTGGGCGTCGAGCAGGCTTGGGAGCGGGTAGCTGTCTTGGTTGTTGCCAGCAAACGTGACCATGGCTTGATGGATACCACGGATTTGCGTGGCGTCTTTGAACTGTGGCGATACACGTCGGCTGTTGAGAGCCGGCAAGAGCACGATGGCCAGGAACACGATCAGCGCAATGACGACCACCAACTCGAGGAGCGTGATCCCGTGAGGTTGCTGTCGCCTTGCCATGCGTGCCTCTGCCGATCGATTCGGGCGCTAGGCGTTGGTGTTGCGGCAAAGGGCGGAATCGACTGCATGGCTCACCGGGTGGCGGTGGAGGTTCCAGTCCACCCGTCCGCCGACCGGCCGGGAGGCCGGTCCCACTGGCGCGAACGTCTCAGATGGCTCGCAGAACCATTCCCAAGACGAACACCGCGAGCAGCACGCCGGCGGTGATGAGCACCCACATCGGCACCTGCTTCACGGGATGAGCGCCCAGCGCATGGCCGCACTTCCAACAGATATCCACGTCGTCGTGCAGCACCGTGCCGCAGGATTCGCAGGTCTGCGTGACACCTCCGAACTTCTCAAGGTCGGAGGCGATCGGTCCGTCGTCGTCGGGGGGTGGGCGGCGGGGCATAGGAGTCTGATACCTTAGCGGCATGGGTGAGACCGCTACAACCACGCCGCCGATCTCGATGGTGATGTTCGCGGCGGCCGCGTTCTTCGGGGCCCTGGGGCAGTTCCTGTACAAGTCGGGAGCGGAGCGGCTCGAGGTGGCCCGGGTGCTGACGTGGTTCAATCCGCGGCTGCTGGCGGGCGTGGTGTGCTACGTCGCGGTGATGGTGCTGTTCGTGGCGGCGTTCAAGCGGGGCGGGCAGTTGACGACGCTTTACCCGATTTACGCGTCGACGTTCATCTGGGCCGCAGGGATCGCGTACTTCGCCTTCGCGGAGCCGATCAAGCCCGCGAACGTGCTGGGCATGGTGCTCTTGATCGCCGGCATGTGGCTGATGGGGAGGCGCTAGCGATGAGCGAAGGCATGGGCGAGACGAACTTTGATCGGCGTCCGATTGCGGCGCGGAGCCTGGGGCCGATTCAGCGCTTCGCGGCGATGCTGGCGCGGGCACGGGTCAGCCCGAATCTGATCTCGGTGCTGGGCGTGGTGGCGGCGGCGATCGCTGGAGTAAGCCTCGCGCTGGTCGGACGCGTGGATGTGCCGTACCTGGTGCTCTATCTCGTCGCGGCGGCGGGGATTCAGCTCCGGCTGATGGCGAACCTGCTCGACGGGATGGTCGCGGTCGAAGGAAACATGCGCTCGGCGGTGGGCGATCTGTACAACGAAGTGCCCGATCGACTGTCCGACACGTTCATCTTCGTTGGCGCGGGCTACTGCCTTGCAGGCGAGGCGTGGGCGGGCTGGGCGGCGGCGTGTGCCGCGCTGTTTGTGACGTACATCCGTGTGCTGGGACGGTCGCTCGGGTTCCCCAGCGATTTCCGCGGGCCGATGGCCAAGCAGCAGCGCATGTTCGCGATGACCGTCGCGTGCCTGTACCTGGCCTTCGCGCCGCCCGGCTTCCGGCCAGTGGTCGCGATGTGGCCCGGCGGGCCGACGATGTCGATCATGGATTGGACGCTGCTGCTCATCGCGGTCGGCGGGTTGTTCACGGCGTGGCGGCGGCTGGCGACGCTCGCACGGAACCTGAGGAGTCGCGGGACTTGAAAGAAGGCATCGACTATCTCTTCACCTACTCCAACGCCTTGTCGCACCCGGCGACGCGGGTGTTCCTCTACCTGATCGCCGGCGCGTTCATCGCGGCCCCGCTCGCGACGCTCGCGCTCTCGGCGAAGATGTCGGAGAAGACACGCAAGGACGTGTGGACCCGGTACTGGACGTGGCTGGTCATCGCGCCCGCGCTCCTGGTGCCGGTGCTCTTCTGCCCGGCAACGGCGATCGTCGCGGTCGCGGTGGCGTCGATGCTCTGCTATCGCGAGTACGCCCGAGCGACGGGGCTGTTCCGGTTCCGATCCCTCAGCGCCATCGTGGCGATCAGCATCGTGCTGGTGGCGCTGACGTCACTCGATCACTGGTACGGCATGTTCATGGCCCTGACGCCGCTGACGATCGTGATCCTCGCCGCGACGGCGGTGCTGGCGGATTCGCCGCAGGGGTTCATCCAGCGCGTGTCGCTCGCGTGCGTGGCGTTTCTGCTGTTCGGCTCGGGCCTCGGCCACCTGGGCTACATCGCCAACGACCCGAACTACCGGCCCATCTTGCTCCTGATCCTGGTCAGCGTGCAGCTCAATGACATCTTCGCCTACGTCTGCGGCAAGGCGTTTGGCCGCCGCAAACTCTTCCCCAACACCAGCCCGAACAAGACGCTGGGCGGACACATGGGCGCCTTGGTGCTCACCACCGCGTTCGCGGCGGGGATGGGGCATTTGGTGTTCGAGGGCACGAAGCTCGACACGCCGTGGGCGCTCATCGTGCTCGGGCTCATCATCTCCATCGGCGGGCAGCTCGGCGACCTCTTGCTCGGCTCGATCAAGCGCGACCTCGGCATCAAGGACATGGCCGCGACACTGCCCGGCCACGGCGGGTTCCTCGATCGCTTGAACTCGGCGCTCTTGGTCGCGCCGGCGACGTTTCACCTGATCGGGTACGCGATCGGGTTTGGGCTGGAGCGCACGCCGCGGGTGTTCACGGCGGCGTTCGGGATGTGATGAGGCTTCGAAGGAGACTCGCGTCGCTTGGACAACTGGACGTACAAACCCGCCGCCGACTCGATGATGAAGCCGGGCGAGCGCTTCCGCAGCACGCGCCGTGAGGCCGGGTTGATCTCCGTATCGATGAACGCGGCCGCCACGCTCGGCGTGCGCGTGTATCTGCGGCTGTACCACCGGCTGCGGATCGAGGGGGCGGAGAACCTGCCGCGGCGTGTGCCGTTCATCATGATCGCGAACCACGAGAGCCATCTCGATGCGTTGGTGCTGGTGTCGGCGTTGCCTCTGAAGGCACGCATCGAAACCCACCCGGTGGCGGCCGGCGATGTCTTCTTCAAGAACGGGGCGACCTCGCTGCTCGCGTCGCTCTTCCTGAACGCCCTGCCGCTGTACCGCAAGGGCGTCACCTCGCACGCGCTGGTCGACCTGCGGGAGCGGGTCACCAGCGGCCGCGGCGGCCTCGTGCTGTTTCCGGAGGGAACCCGCAGCCGCGACGGAACGATGAACCCCTTCAAGGCCGGGCTCGGGATGATCGTCGCCGGAACGAGCGTCCCGGTGGTGCCGTGCTACCTGGACGGGCCGTTCGAGGCGTGTCCGGCGAACGTGAAGCTTCCCCGGCCGGCGCGGATCACGGTGCGGGTGGGCACGCCCTTGGTCTTTGAGCACGAGCCGAACAGCCGCGAAGGGTGGACCACTGTGGCCCGGCGGTGCGAAGAGGCCATTCGTGCACTCGCATCAGTCCAACCCGGGTAAACACCTGCCAGAGGCACGGTTCATTCGAGTTTTCCCGCCTTTTTCGCATCCCGGACGATACTCGCACCCGAATGTGACTCGGCGATATCTGGTATCCTGATATCTGACGAGAGCCTTCCCGTCCGCTCGTGGGGACGAGCACGATCGGAGCGCGTCCAATGTCCATCACCCTGTTGCTTTCCCGCCGCATGGCTCACCTCCTCGGTGTCGCGGCCCTCGCCCTGCTCCTCGCCGCACCCGCCTCCGCCCAGACCCACCGCTGGTACGACTGGTTCACCGGGCTGCCCCGCGTCCGCACGCTCGACTCCGGCGCCATCGAGTTCCGTGGCGAGCTCGTCGTCTTCCAGCCCGGATACGGCTACCGCGCCTGGAACGGCTCCGCCTGGCGCCAGCTCCCCAACGTCTCCGGCGGGGGCGGCGTCATGGCCGTCTTCGCCAATCGCCTCTATGTCGCCGACGGCGGAAAGATCCTCAGCTTCGACGGCGCCACCTGGGCTTTCCACGGCTTCCACGACGGCCCCGTCGAAGCCATGATCCCCTTCAACGGCGAACTCATCATCGCCGGCGCCTTCCGCTCCATCGGCGGCGTGCCCCTCAACCGCATCGCCCGGTTCAACGGCGTCCGCTTCGCCTCCATCGGCACCGGATTCCGCAGCGGATTCGTCAGCTCGCTGGCTGTCTGGAACGGTCGCCTCTACGCCGCCGGCTCCTTCGGCGCCCCCTCCTTCAACCTCCCGCCCAGCGCCTCCGATCCCAACCGCGTCGCCTTCTGGAACGGCTCCGCCTGGCAGACCGCCGGCTCCGGTCTCAACAGCACCGTCCAGGCTCTCACCGTCTACAACGGCAAACTCGTCGCCGGTGGCTTCTTCGACATCACCGCCCCCGGCGGCGGCGCCCGCGTCGCTCAGTTCGACGGCACGACCTGGTCGCCGCTCTCCCCCACCTTCAACAAGGCCATCTCCACCGTCTTCACCCTCGCCGCCACCGACACCGGCCTCGTCGCCGGCGGCCTCTTCTCCAGCAGCGACGGCTTCGTCGGTTCCATGTTCTTCGACGGCTCCAACTGGACCGCCATGGACGGCGGCGCCGTCGGCCCGCTCTCCGGCGTGTCCTTCGTCCGCAACTCCACCACCTTCCGCGGCCAGTTCATCCTGCTCGGCATCTTCGATTTCACCGGCACCATCCCCGCCTACGGCATGGCCGCCTGGGGCCCCACACCCTCCGGCAACGGCCTCAGCATCGACTTCAACGCCGACCGCCGCACCGACATCCTGCTCCGCAACCCCACCACCGGCCTCACCCGCACCTGGCAGCTCGACGCCAGCCTCAACCCCACCAGCCGCGACATCATCGTCACCGGCCTCGACTGGGACATCATCGGCGCCGGCGACTTCAACGTCGATGGCGAGACCGACCTCCTCTGGTTCCAGGCCTCCACCGGCCGCGTCCACATGAGCATGTTCAGCCGCGGCAACTACCTCGCCCCCCGCGACATGCAGGGCTCGCCCCGCGCCAACCTCATCGTCGCCGGCGTCGCCGACATGAATGCCGACCGCGTGCCCGACATAATCTGGCGCGACACCTCCAACGGCGAACAGGGCATCTGGCTGCTCACCCCCGCCGGCGCGCCCACCTTCAGCCCGCTCCCCAACGTCCCCACCACCGAAGAGCTCGTCCTCATCTCCGATATCGACAGCAACGGCTCGCAGGACATCGTCTACCGAACCATCGCCACCGGCGCCCTTTACGCACGCCGCGTCGTCGGCAGCACCCTCGCCGCCGCCGTCGCCATCACCACCCCCGGCGCCGGCTGGAACCTCGCCGCCGCCACCGATTACAACAACGACTCCATCACCGATCGCCTCTGGGTCAAAGCCGGAACCAATGAAGCCATCATCCAGCTCATGGGCCCCAGCGGCGTCGCGAGCACCAAGACGCTCCCCAACATCCCCGCCGGCTTCGTCGTCAAGCGCTGACCGTCCACCACATCAGCGGGACCGGCCTCCGGCCGGTGAAGATTCGCGACACGGTGTTGGTGCCATCAGTCCGCCGGCTCGGCGGCGCGACTGATGCGGCATGTGATCTGCTCCTCCAGACGCACCAGCCTGGATCGACCGGCCGGAGGCCGGTCGACGACGCGATGGCCATCACGCGCACTCAACATCCGCGATGATCTTCGACTTCCCGCACTGATCGCACCTGGATCGCAGCGCAAACCAGGAGAAGAAGTCCTCCACGTGCGCGATGTCCTTGGGGTCTTCGAGCTCTTCGTTCTCGCCGGAGTACTGAAACGCCGCGACAAACCGGAACTTCTCGTGACCGCAGCGGGAGCAGTGCACTTGCTCGAGGGGTTTCGAGCGGCGCCTCCCCTGCCCGACCTCGCCGTCGTATCCGTCGATCGCGGGATCAAAGAAGAACGCCGCGGCCTTGCGGGTGGGGCCGCCGACCGCGATCGGGCCATCGAGTTGATCAAACTCGTTGAGACGTCCCCAGAGTGACAGTGCCGCCGGCTCTCCACCCGGAGCAATCCGGAAGACGCTGATGAGCTCGCCGTACTGCCGCTCCATCGCACGGATCTCTTGAGTCGAGGCCGCGCCCGCGACCGCGGCGATGCACCGCGGCGGATGAGCCCGCAGACGGGCAACATACGCCGCAGGATCACTCTCAGTTGACAATCGGGTCTCGGGCGCGACGGACGGTTCGTATGGCTTGAACGGTGCCGCTCCATACTGAGGGGATTGGACCATGAGAAGCCCGGCTCGCGCGAGCAGCGCTTGCACCGCCGTGGCGGCAGCAGTGCTCGGCACGCACTGCGACGCATCAACGGCGAGGCCGGTTCCGTCTGGCCGCAGGATCCGGTCGATGCAGAAGTCCGCGTATCCATCGGGTCGCTCGCGAAGCATCGGGTACGAGAGCTTAAGGTTCTTCTCAAGGTCGTCGATCTGTTGCCGGAGCTTCTTGCTGCCGCCCAGCGCTCGCACGTGAACCGGCGACAACAGCATGCGCCAGTTCACGCCCGGGACGAATGCCTCGCGATCCTCGAGAGCGTCCCAGGCCGCCAGTTCTGCCTCGGCTCGCCAGTCCGAGCGACGATAGTTCGAGTACCAGGACGTGCGAGATCCGGTGCCCTTCCAGTTCGCCTCGACGGGACGCAATTCGGCCCAGGCATAATCCGGTTGCTGAGCCGCGATGACGTCAAAGAGCGCATCGAGCGCCGGCTCGATGCGACGGAACCGATCGGCGGGCACGTCGCTCAGCAGCGCATCAAAGCGGAACTCGCTTCGATCTCGGTGTTCCCTTGGCGGCCAGTAGGACACGGTCCATCGTTCAAAGCACAGGCTCGATTCCTTCCCATAGCCGTGGTAGGACCAGGCATCGCGCCACACGCCTCGCTCAGAAACCGCTCCACTCTCGAGCAGCGCCCGCGGCGGGACGCGGAACTCGCAGTACGCCGACTTCGGTGCCTCGTACCGCAGCAATCGCTCCCGCACGCTGCGCGACACCGAGTTCCCCAGCGTGATGTTGCCGACATCATCGCCGAACCAATCGTGCAGGACCTCGCACGCCTTGGTCACCAGCGGCACCGGATCAGATTTCGCGAAGCTCGCCCGCACCACCAGCATCAGCGGGAACTGCATCCACGAGATCAGCCGATCACGCGGACCCACGCGCGGCTTCTTGGCCATGTGTCACCCCAATGGATTTCGTGTGCCCCAATAGAAGGAAGACCGGCCGGAGGCCGGTCCTACTGAGCTCTAGGCCTCCGGCCTCATCAGCGGGAACAGCATCACATCGCGGATCGTCCGCTGATTGGTCAGGATCATCACCAGCCGATCTACACCCAGGCCCATGCCGCCCGCCGGCGGCATGCCCACCTTCAGCGCCCGCAGGAAGTCGTGATCCATCGTGCGGAACGTGTTCTCTTCCGCGCTCTTCTCCGCGTCGATGCCGGTGAGCTGCTCCTTGAACTTCGCCTCCTGCACATCCGGGTCGTTGAGCTCGGTGTAATGCGGGGCGATCTCCATGCCGGCGATGAACAGATCGGCGCGATCCGCCAAGGCGGGGTTGGTGGGCTTCGGACGCGTCAGCGGCGAGATCGCACTGGGGTAATCGGTAATGAACGTCGGACGCGAGGGATCGAGCAGGTGCTCGCCCTTGAGCTCGAAGAGTTCGTTGACCACGAACCACGGGTCGGCCGCGGCGATCTCCTTGGCCTTCTGCGGGTTGCGTGCCGCCAGGTCCTTCTTCGCCCGCTCGGTGTCGTGCATCGAGTAGCCCAGCCCCTTCTCGAACAGCTCGGCATAGGTGACGCGGACGAAGGGCTTGCTGTAGTTGATCTGCAGATCGCCGAAGGGCAGGACGATGTCACCCGTGCCTCCAGCCTGCTCAAACACCATCTTCGCCGCATCGCGGATGATGCTCTCCGTCAGTTCCATCACCGTCTCAACATCACCAAAGGCGTGATACGCCTCGAGCATGGTGAACTCGGGATTGTGCTGCTTGTCGAGCCCCTCATTGCGGAAGTTGCGGTTGACCTCGAAGACCTTGGGCATGCCGCCGACAAGGAGTCGCTTGAGATACAGCTCCGGCGCGATCCGCATGAACAGGTTGATGTCCAGCGCGTTCATCTTGGTGACGAACGGGCGTGCCGCGGCACCGCCCGCCAGCGACTGGAGCATCGGAGTCTCAACCTCCAGATACCCGCGGCTCTCCATGAACTTGCGAATCCGACCCACGATCGCGCTGCGCTGCTGGAAGACCGCCATCGTCTCGGGATTAGCCCACAGGTCGGTGTACCGCTGGCGGTAGCGGATCTCGACATCGGTCAGACCCGCGTGCTTCTCCGGCGGCGGAACCAGGCTCTTCGCCGCGGGCTTCACGTCGTCCGCCCAGATCGTGATCTCGCCCGTCTTGGTCTTCATCACGCGGCCCGAGACCACGATCACGTCGGCCAAGTCCGTCAGCTTGGCAAGCTTGAAGCCAAGCTCCGAGCAATCCCGCTGACTGACCGCGATCTGCAGCGCATCGCTGTGATCGCGGATCGTCATCCAGATCAGCTTGCCGCCGTCGCGCAGGAGCATGACGCGTCCCGCGACCGAGGCCCGGGGCCGGGGATCGACGTACCCAGGGTTCTTGCTGTTGGCGTTGAAGTCGGTGTTGGCGGCGTCGTCGTAGAGGGCGCGAGCCTGCGCGAGCGGGATCAGCCCATCCGTCCGCGTGCCATAGGGGTTCACGCCGAGCTTGGCCGCCTCGTCGCGGTTGAGGCGGCGCTGCTGCTCAAGGGAGATGCCGGGGGAGGGCTGGTTCGCGGAATTGCCGGGGGTAGGAGTGGTCATGGAAGGCGGGAGTTTAGGTTTGGGGTCGGGGCCGCCACCGCGCCGATCGGAGCATCCAATCCCCAGTCCGCGGCGGACATTTCGCCGCGGTGCATCCGCTCTGCCAATCACCCGCCCCGCCGCCAAGCCTCCCGACGCAACGCCACCCCGCCCGGTCGGGTACAACTATCTCGCACCACAGGAGTCCTTATGCCGCATCCGATTTCGCACGCCGCCGCCCTCATGCTCGCGGCCGGCCTCAGCGTCACCGTCCTCGCCCAGCCCGCCCCCACCCCTGCCGCGGCCCCGGCCCCCGAAGGCGCACCCCGCGCCCCCAGGCCCGCCGATGAGTCGGGCCTCAAGTCCTTCGACGACGTCTCCAAGGGCTTCGAGAAGGTCGTTTCCACCGCCGACGGCAAGGGTAGCTACTACACGCTCTACCGCCGCGAACGCGACGGCGGCCTGCTCGCCGAGCTACCCGCCGGCTTCGACAGCCAGCGCCAGTTCATCGCCATGACCATCGCCAGCGGCGAGACCTTCGCCGGCCTCCAGTCCGGCGACCTCTACACCTTCTGGCGCCGCCTCGACAACCGCCTCCTCCTCATCGCCCCCGACACCGACAACCGCTCCACCGGCGACGCCGAGAGCAAGGCCGGCGTCAAGCAGATCTTCACCGACCGTGTCATCCTCGACGTGCCGATCCTGGCGATGGGCCCCTCCGGCCGGCCGGTCATCGACATGAAGGAGCTGCTCACCACCCGCGCCCGCGACATGCTCAGCGCCGGCGGCGGCATCGGCGGCTTCCTCGGCGCCGGCCTCGCCCAAGCCAACCCGCGCCTCGCCGCGCTCAAGAGCGCCAAGGCCTTCCCCGAGAACGTCGAAATCTCCTACGAAATGCCCACCTCCCGCGCCCGCCCCCCACAGACCCACGTTTCCCTCACGCTCCCCCCCGCCAACCTCGGCTACACGCCCCGCGTCGCCGATCAGCGCGTCGGCTACTTCACCACCGTTTACCGCGACCTGGGCAAGATGAGCAGCGACCAGAAGTGGGTCCGCTTCATCAACCGCTGGCACCTCGAAAAGGCCGACCCCAAGCTCAAGCTCAGCCCGCCGAAGGAACCCATCGTCTTCTACATCGAGCACACCACGCCGGTCCGCTACCGCCGCTACGTCCGCGACGGCCTGCTCCGCTGGAACAAGGCCTTCGAGAAGATCGGCATCTCCGAAGCCATCCAGGTCTATTACCAGGACGCCACCACCGGCGCCCACATGGACAAGGACCCCGAAGACGTCCGCTACAACTTCGTCCGCTGGATCGCCAACGACATCGGCACCGCGATCGGGCCGAGCCGTGTCCACCCGCTGACCGGACAGATCCTCGACGCCGACATCATCCTCACCGACGGCTGGATCCGTGGCTTCGCCGCCGACTACACCGACGAATTGCCCGAAATCTCCATGCAGGGCATGACCAGCGAAACCATCTCCTGGCTCGCCGAACGCCCGCAGTTCGATCCCCGCGTCCGCTTCGCCGATCCGGCCAAGCGCCCCGGTGTCATCGAACGCCTCCGTCAGGAAGCCGCTGCCAAGGAGCAGATGAAGACCGACGGACGCCTCGGCGTCACCGGCTTCGGCGGCATCGCCATGCCCACCGCGAGCGACCTCGCACGCGACCCCGTCAAGTTCGAGGAACGCCTCAACCTCGCCGCACGCATGTGCACCCTCGCCAGCGGCAAGGGACTCGACCTCGCCATGCTCCGCATGCACATGGACATCATCGGGCTTGAACTCGACGCCCAGGGAGGAGCATTCACCGGCGAGATCGAGAACACCCGCGGCGATTCCGTCTCCGTCCTCGACGGCGTCCCCGAATGGTTCATCGGCCCCCTGCTCGTCGATCTCGTCGCCCACGAAGTCGGCCACACCCTGGGCCTGCGCCACAACTTCAAGGGCTCCAGCATCTACACCCTCGCCCAGGTCAACAGCCCCGACGTCAAGGGCAAGAAGTCCTTCAGCGGCTCGGTCATGGACTACGTCCCCGTCAACATCAACGTCCCCGACGCCAAGAAGCTCGAGGAATACCTCAAGCAGCAGAAGAAGGACGACACCAAGGACGCCAAAAAGGACGAAGCCAAAAAGGACGAAGGCAAGAAGGACGAGGCCAAGGACGACAAGAAGCCCGCCGCCGCCCCAAGCAGGTCCACCGGCTCAACGCTCGGACCCGAAAAGCCCCAGGAACTCGGCGACTACGCCCAGGTCGACAACGGCCCGTACGACTACTGGGCCATCGAATACGGCTACACCCTCGACGATCCCAAGAAGGTCCTCGAACGCGTCAACGACCCCGAACTCGTCTACGCCACCGACTGGGATCTCAGCGGCCCCGATCCCCTCGTCCGCCAGTACGACTTCACCTCCAACCCCGCCGACTACGCCAACAACCTCATGGAGCTGGCCCGCTACCACCGCTCCCGCCTGCTCGACCGCTTCGTCAAGGACGGCGACAGTTGGGCACGCGCCCGTCGCGGATACGGCATGACGCTCGTCATGCAGGGCCGAGCCGCCAACATCATGGCCAAGCTCATCGGCGGCGCCGACCTGTCCTACAGCAAGAAGGGCGACCCCAACGGCCGCGATCCCATCATCCCCACCCCCGGCGACAAGCAGCGCGAAGCCGTCAAGTGGATCACCGACAACATCTTCCAGGACAACGCCTGGGGCCTCACCCCCGAGATGCTCACCAAGTTCACCACCGACCGCTGGGGTGACCAGGGCGGCATGAGCGAGCTCATGCAGGACCCGTCCTTCCCCGTCCATGATCGCGTCGCCGCACTCCAGATCGCCGCCCTCGTCCAGATCATGAACCCCACCACCATCCGGCGCGTCTACGACAACGAACTCCGCGTCCCCGCCACCACCGACACCCTCACCATCCCCGAGCTCCTCGACAGCGTCACCAAGGGCATCTGGAGCGAGATCGACAAGGCCCCCGGCCAGCAGTTCACCGCCCGCCAGCCCATGATCTCCAGCCTCCGCCGCAACCTCCAGCGCGAGCACCTCGAGCTCCTCTCCTTCCTCACCAACAGCGGCGTCCTCCTCGGCGAGGCCAGCAAGCCCATCACCAACCTCTCGCTCGCCCAGCTCCGGTCCATCCAGGACAAGATCAAGGGCATCGTCGAGAGCAAGTCCGCCGCGGGCCGCCTCGACCCCTACACCCTCACCCACCTCAACGAAGCCAACAAGCGCATCGACGCCATCATCAACAAGGTCGCGATCTTCTTCCCGTAATCGAGATGCACATCCCGCCCACCACAACGCCCGGGCCCCCGCCCGGGCGTTTTCATATCCACACGACACCTACCGCCGCAACCGCGCCTCCCCGCTCCGCGCAGCGGGGAGGGGTGGTCGAGCGCAGCGAGACCGGGGAGGGGTGAGCCGCGTTCAGATGTCTGTTGCGTCGAGGCGCCCGCGTTCCCCTCACCAGACTGAAGGCTTCGCCTCAAGTCGTCCTCTCCCCGCACGCGGGGCGATGAGGCGCGGGAGCATCGCTCTGCAGCCGTCCCTCAGTCCTTCACGCTCGCCGGGTCCTTGCCCTGCTCGATCGCGCCGATCTTCTCCAGCCGCCGCGCATGCCGCCCGCCGCTGAACGGCGTCGCGATCGCCTCTTCCACGATCTTCTCGATCAGCCGCTGACCCAACAGATCCGCCGACAGGCACATCACGTTCGCGTCGTTGTGGCTGCGGCTCAACTGCGCCGTCAGCTCGTCGTGCACGTTCGCCGCCCGCACACCCTTCACCTTGTTCGCCGCGATCGACATCCCCACGCCCGTGCCGCAGATCAGCACGCCCAGATCGCTCGCGCCCGAAGCCACCTTCGACGCAACCTTGAACGCCGGCTCCGGATAATCGCACGGCTGCCCGCTCGAGTCGCCCACGATCTCGACGACGTGCCCCTCACGCCCGAGCTTCTCCGCCAGCAGCTTGATGGCGGCCACTCCGCGGTGGTCGGCGCCCAGTGCGATCTTCATCGTGATCCTCCGGGAAGTTCCTCGATCCAGCCCCGCTCCCTGAACCGCAGAAGGATACCGGCGCGGATCGCCTCGGCGGTCGAGATGTACCTCTCCAGCCCCGAGCCGATCGGATCGGCGATATCCCGCCCCGACGGATTCAGCAACTGCACCTTCCCCGCCGCCTCCGGCATCATCTGCAGGATCGCCGCCAGATGCCCGCGCGTCATCGCGAAGATCGCCTCCGCCTCCCGGATCATCTCCCGCGTCAGCACCCGCGACCGGTGCGCCCGCGGCTGCACGCCCAGGTGCCGCAACGCCTGATCACCCTCCGGCGTCGCCCCGTCGCCCTCGAACGCCGCCGTCCCCGCCGACATCGCCACCAGCGGCATGTTGCTCAGCGGACGCTGCTCGAACAGGTCGCGCGCGATCGCCTCCGCCATCGGACTCCGGCAGGTGTTCCCGCTGCACACAAACAGAACCACTCGCTTCATAGCCGCATCGATTGTTCGCCCGTCCACCGCCCCCTCCCCCACCACCCGATACCCCCCCGCCCGCGTCAGCCGGATCGGCGTCGATGGCTTGCCCAGCAGCGTCGGCCCGTCATCCACCGCACCCACGATGCCCACCCGATCCAGCACCGACGCCACCCCCGCACCGTCCAGCACCCGCCCGGTCGAACTGATCTCGACCGGCACCCGGCCGATCGCCACCGGCCCCTCCACCCGCGCCAGCACCGCGTTCGTGAACGCGTGATCCGGCACCCGCGCACACAGACACCCGTCCGTCACGAACAGCCCTTCGGGCTCGTCGTCCACCCGCGTCCGATCCGTCTCGATCATGAACCGCACGCCCCCCGGCGCCAGCTTCTCGATCAGCCGCCGGTGCGCCGGCTGGCTCACCCCCATCGCCTCGATCACCCGCTTGGGATCATGCGTGTGCCACGTACTCCCCGATCCGATCTGCAGCGCACGCAACGCCGCCATCGCCTCCGCCGACCGCGCCGACGCCGCCACCCCGTACACCGTCTCCGTCGGCACCACCACCAGCCTGCCCGCACGCAGCCACTCCGCCACGCGCGCAACATCGCCCTCCCCCGCCCCGGTACGGGTTGATATCACCTCTGCCACGCTCGCAGTATGACAACTTCCGCCACAGCCTGCCGGACCTCACGCCCCGCCCGGCTGCTTCGGCTCCGCCGGCGGCGTCTCGGCCGGCGGGATCTTCAGCGGCTCGCCCTTCTCGTTCATATTGCCGCCCGTGTCGATCTGGATGTTCCCCTTCCACGTCGACTTGGGCAACAGCTTCGGATCCACCAGGTAGATCTCCGTGCCGTCCGTCGCCACAACCTTCAGGTTCCGGATCGGCAGCAGCTTGGAGAGATCCCCACCGCCCTTGGGCTGCTTCTCCGGATCGATCGCGATCATCACCAGCGCCGCACCCTTCTCAAATCGCAGCGGAATCGGGATCTCCGGCTCGGCGTTCTGCGGCGGCTGCTTCATCAGGTGCGCGATCTCCCCGTACGAACCAAACAACTCAATCAGCCCCTTGGGCGCGCTCTGGAACGCCCCGAGCTTGTCGTTCAGCTCCTTCTGCAACGCCGCCAGCCGCTCATCCGTCAGCAGCGCGCCCGTGTAGTCCACCACGCCCGCACGCGCCGCCGCGTTGTCGCCCTTCTGCACCGCCGTCATCAGGTTCGCCACCGGCGCCGTCGCGAAGCTGCTGAACTGGTTCGAGATCTGCCACGCCCCGTACCCGATCGCGCCCCAGAACGCCGTGCTGATCAACCCCAGCACCAGCGCCGCGATCGCCAAGCCCGTCCCGCCCACCCGCCCCTTGCTGCTGGCGATACCCACCAGCGCGAACACCGCGAGCAATGACGCGATGAACCCCACGCCGGGAATAAAGCAGGGCAGAGCAAACACCAACGCGAGAATCGCGAGGATGCTCGTGCGCTGCGGACCCCAGTCAAACTCTCGACCTTCGGCAGGTGCGGGGAAGGATGTCATGCGCAACAGTATGGGGAGTCCCAACAGGTTGGTTTCGTCCGAATTGCCGCACGCCGCGACGCGTCCGCGACAAGAATCGCGCATGTCGATTCTGCGAACGTTCGTTGCATGCTCCGTGTTCCTCTCGGCGGCCCACGCCTTCGCCGGCTGGTCCCCCGCCGATCCCGCGGTGCTCCACCCGCCCGAGCCCGCTCGGGAGTTCCGTGCCGTCTGGGTCGCCAGCGTCCAGAACATCGACTGGCCCAGCGCCAAGGACCTCTCGATCGAGCAGCAGAAGGCCGAGATCGTCCGCAACGTCGACGGTCTGGCCAAAATGAACTTCAACGCCGTCCTGCTCCAGGTCCGCCCGAGCTGCGACGCCCTCTACCCCTCCACCCTCGAACCCTGGAGCGAGTACCTGATGGGCGCGAGCGGCAAGGCTCCGGACGATCCCGCCTACGACCCCCTCGCCCTCTGGATCGAAGAGTGCCGCAAGCACGCCATCGACGTCCACGTCTGGATCAACCCCTACCGCGCCCGCCACTTCAAGGCCACCTCGCCCAACGCCTCCAACCACATCTCCAACACCAACCCCTCCATCGTCAAGTCCTACGACTTCTACGAGTGGCTCGACCCCGGCGAGCCAGAGGCCGTCGAGCACACCATGCGCGTGGTGATGGACATCGTCACCCGCTACAACATCGACGGCGTCGCCATCGACGACTACTTCTACCCCTACCCCAAGGAAGGCCAGGCCTTCCCCGATGACGAGAGCTACCAGAAGTACGTCGCCCAGCTCACCGCCAGCGCCGGACCCGGCGAGGCCGTGCGTCCGCTGCCGAAGGACCTCTGGCGCCAGAGCAACATCAACCGCTTCGTCGAACGCTTCTACACCGACATCAAGAAGGCCAAGCCCCACGTCCTCGTCGGCATCGCCCCCTTCGGCATCTGGCGCCCCGGCTTCCCCGAGGGCATCAAGGGCATGGACGCCGTCGCCCGCCTGCACGCCGACGCCAAGCTCTGGCTCCACAACGGCTGGCTCGACTACATCTCGCCCCAGCTCTACTGGAGCGTCGATTCCAGGGACCAGAACTTCGGCCGCCTCCTCGTCTGGTGGGCCAGCGAGAACTCCCAGGAACGCCACCTCTGGCCCAGCCTCTACACCAGCCGCATCAACCAGCAGAGCGCCGACCCCACCAAAAACTGGATCCCCGACGAGATCGTCAAGCAGATCACCGTCACCCGCGAACGCGCCCACAACCCCGGCATCGCCACGCCCGGACAGATCCACTTCTCCCTCAAGGTCATGCTCGAGAACCGCGGCGGAATCAACAAGGCCCTCATGGCCAGCTACAACGCCCCCGCCCTCATCCCCGAAACCACCTGGTCCAGCGACCCCGCCTTCGCCCAGACCGCCTGGAACGCAACCGTCGCGAGCGACGCACAAAAGACCGCGCTCGCATGGCAGCCCTGGGACCTGCCGCACATGCCCTCACGCTGGGTGCTCTGGGTCCGCCGCAACAACGAGTGGACCACCACCATCCTCCCCGGCACCCGCGCCGGACAGACCCTCGACACCGCCGGCGCCGACGCCATCGCCCTCGCCCCGGTCTCCCGCACCGGAACCCTCGGCACCACCCGCGCGTGGACCCTGCCACCCGCGAGCCCAACCCCCTAGCCCCCGCTCACGGACACACCAACGCGTCGTACGCCGCAGCGAAGAGCACGAAATCCGCATCGTCCACGAATGCGTCGTTGTTCAGATCCGCGGCACACCCCGGCGGCATCGCGCCATCGGCGCAGTCCAGGACGTTGTACGCGTTCGCGAAGAGCACAAAGTCCGCATCATCCACGAATCCGTCCCCGTTGAGATCGGCGGCGCAGGACGCCAGCGGCACCGCCGTCAACCGGAACGCCGCTTTGCCGGTGTGCGCGCACATGAGTCCTGGGCACAGCGATGCATACCCCGGCGGCGGAATGGCGCTGCCAATGCCGTAGTCGGCGGGACCGGGGATGAGGTCCGTCACGGCTTCGACATATCCCCACGCCCCTTCGCGGCTGTGTGGGGTCACGATCGCCAAGTTGAACACGAACGTCAGACCGGCGGGCAGATCGATCTCGTGCGCCGCGAGATCGAACGTGACCAGATGGCGGGCCCGGCCATTGGACAGCGTGCCGAACGATTCAACTCGGGTCGGTATCAGCGGTACATTCCACATCGTGCCGAGCATCTTGTTCTGCACCGCGTCCTCAAGCGTTGGCCAGATTCGGAGGTAGTAGCGCATCGCACCGATGTTGCCCGAGATCGTGATCCGGCCCGTGGCGAACACAAGCTGGTTCAGCCGCATGTCAACCGGCGTCTGCAGCACGATGATGGGGAAAGTAGCAACCGGCGGGTTCTGCTCTTCGTTCCAGCCTGTCCACGCCGTCACGCCTCCGGCCGTCGGCGGATCGCCGAGGCCATCGCGCAGGATGATCTCCTGGGCGTGCGCGGGCCTCGCCGCGGCGATCATCAGCGCGAGCACCGCGCCCGCACGGCAGAGGCCGCACGTCGGGGCCGCCCGGCGCAGGGCGCGGCGTGCGGACACCATGCCGATGGTCAGAACGTTGATCATGGACCACATACCCAAGCACTCCGAAGCAGTCACCCGCACACGCCCTTCCGACACGCTGTTCGTGCCCGCTCAGAACCCGGGGCATCGGACGTGCGTCGTCGTCCCGCGTCACGGACACACGAGCGCGTCGTACGCGACCACGAAGAGGACGAAATCAGCATCATCCACGAGCCCGTCCAAGTTCAGATCCGCCGGGCAGCCCACGGGCATCGCGGGATCGGCACAGTCCAGCAGGTTGTACGCCGCGGCAAAGATCACAAAGTCCGAGTCGTCCACCACGCCGTCCCCGTTCAGGTCCGCCGGGCATCGGCGCGTCATGCTGAGCGCCGCCGCATATCGACCGGTGCTCAGACCCGGAAAGATGTTCATCCAGCGCCAACCGGTCTGGGTGTAGTACGGCGAGAGACCACGATCTGGCGGCCCCGCCTGCGCCGTCTCCATGACGCCGACGTCTCCGGCGACGAAAACCGTCACGCCAAGGACGTACGACGCGTCGCCCTCCAACGCAATCTGGAACGGCGTCAGGTCCACGCGGACGTCGTAGATCGGCCCCGCGAACGAGTGTGTTCCGAATGGGATGCTGACAGCCTCCACGCCCGAGACCGCGACCGTCGCAACATCGCCGTTGTACATCGCGGCGGTCGAGCCCGGCAGCCCGGCCGTCGCCGCGCTGAACGACGACCAGACCATGAACCGAAACGTCCACGCCGCCGGCGGTATCGGCGGCAGCCCTCCATACGCCACCCGCACCTCCCGGAGCGCACCGCCGCCGCGCGGCACCGCAAACTCGATCGTGGCGGCATAGCCCTCCCACGGCACGGAGATGCAGGCGATCGGTCCCCGCCCCTGCACCAGCGCGTTGGCATCCCCGCTCGTCGGCGTGATGCGATCAAACAGCACAACCGGCTGCGCCGAGGCTCCGAAGCACGCGAGCATCGACGCGCCGAACACCGTGCCACCAAGGCCGCGCAGACGATACCGCGTCGCTCCCATGGCTCTCTCCGTCACTCACACAACAGCGCGTCATACGCCTGTGCGAAGAGCACGAAATCCGCATCGTCCACGAACACATCGCGGTTCAGGTCGGCGGGACAGAACTCCTCCTGCAGACAGAAGTCGTCGTCCCAACACGTCAGCGGGCAGATCAGTTGGTCGTACCCCGTCGCGAACGCCACGAAGTCGGCGTCGTCCACTGTTGCGTCGGCGTTGAAGTCGGCCGGACAGATCATGGACCAGCGGGCGATGCGGGTCCGACCCATCGGCAGATCCAGTTCGAAGCGGATCGGTTCACCCTTCAGCACCGGATAGCCCGCGGGCGGGAACACGTGCGGCTGGTTCGGTCCGTTGTTGCCGAAGTCGCGCCCGATCGCCACGTTCCAGTCACCGGTCTTGCGGAACTTGTACTGCGCCAGGCCACCCCCCGGCTCACCGACGTACCCAAGAAGCATCGGTATGTGAACCGCGGCGCTGTACCGTCCGTTGCCATCGTTCGTCATCGTCGCCACCGGAGCGGTCCAGCCGTTGGGGCTGCCCATGACCTCCCAGCCGTGCATCTCCGAGTCGGCATAGCCCAGCCGCAGGCCGTTGCTGAACGTCGGCAGCAGCGGATTGGTGCTGTCCCACACCGGCTCGAAGCCGTCGTCGAAGAACGCGGGCACCCCGCCGGGCCAGTTGTCGTGCAGGAACACCGTGATCTCGCCCCGGGCGTTGGCCACCACCTTGGCGTCGGTGCCGGGAGCGTTGCGGCTCCAGTTGTTGACCGTCGCCTTGAGCGCGTACGCCTGTCCGGGCACCAGCCCGGTCACGGTGTATCGGTGTGATGCGTTCAGATAGCCGGGAAAGTCCGCCGAGGGGATCATCGGCTCGGTCGCGTTGGTCCAGTTGTTGAACTCGCCTCGCACGAAGAACTGGCCCTGCGCCGCCGCCGAGAGCACCGCCGCCAGACCAACCGCCGACAGGAATGAACGATCAAGCATCGCCGTGCCTCCATGGCCGCGCCCGGCCAGAAACCGCTGGCCAGAAACCGCTGGCCAGAAACCGCCGGCCGATGCACACCCATGCGCGGAACCACCCCGCCCCCCGGGTCTGCATCCGACCGTCCTTTCTATTGGCGGAAACCGGGCCTCCCAATGCGCGCGGGCGCCACGTGATTCTGGCGGCACGCCCCCAAGGCGGTCGCGCCGCCGCAGGCCGCGTCGCCGCCCCCCTGCCCTCCAATACTCACGCGGCGTGACCCACTCGCTCTTCGACATCCTGGGCGGGCTCTACCAGCTTCTGCGGCTCGGGGTGATCTCGCGGTTTCGCTTCCGCGGGGCCTACTGGCAGTGGCGTCTTCACACAGCGTTCGGGAGGGGGTACCCATCCAGCCGCTGGGAACTGGCAAAAAGCGTGCTTTCGTATGGAATTTGGATGCATCGCATGCGCCGTTTCCGATGATGTGGCTCCGCCGGGGGTCGTTGTGGGCTCCGGCGCGGTATGCTGCACTTCACGCCCCGAGCCGACTTTCGAGCGGGGGCGTTGCTGGGAGACTCGCCATGTCTGACGCTGCTTCGAACGCCACCTCCGCCGCCGGATCCAACGGCGGATTCGCCAAGGCTTTTCTGCCCGGCCTGATCATCGGTCTGGTCGTCGGCGCCATCGGCGGCGCGTTCCTCGCCCCGATCATCGCCGAGAGCGGCGGGCCCGCGGCCCAGATCGAACGCTCCAAGCGCGAAGCGGCGAGCATGCCGCCGCCGCCGATCGAGCAGGCCACCGAGGCCGTCAAGGACGAGGCCCAGAAAGCCGCCGACGAGACCCAGAAGATGGTCGAGCGCGGCACCGAAGAGATCAAGAAGGAAGGCGAGAAGGCCGTCGAGGCGCTCAAGCAGCAGCCCAAGCCCGACATGCCCAAGCCCGACGCGCCGAAGTGATTGAAGCCCCGTTGCGGTGGCGCCGAAGAACCGGCGATGCGGGCGGCGAACGACGCCCCTGCGCGGCGGCCATGCGCATGCTGTGAGTCGACCGATTCGCCACCGACGAATCAGGTGAGCGGACTGTGGGTGGACTGTCGGTCTCCGATCCGGACGCCCCGAACCCCTCCCCGGTCTCGCGGCGCTCGACCACCCGTCCCCGCCTCGCGGGGCGGGGAGGCGCGAACGGGTGCTTCGCGATGAGCGTGCACCGCAGACCTCGCGCCGGCCCTTACTGGGGCGAGATCGCCGCGCCGATCGGTCGTCCGTCGTCGCCGGCCGGCGCGTCCGGTGCCGCGGGCGGCACCGGCAGCTCGGGCATGCCCGGCAGCGGCTGGAACATCCCGTCGGGCGCCACGCGGAGCTGGTCGGACTCCAGCAGATAGTTCAGCACCGCGTTGCGGAGATTGGTGCGGGCCTGATCGCGCCGGTTCTCGGCGCTGAGCAGGTCGTTCTCGGATTGCACCACATCCCGCGGCTCGACGGTGTCGATCTTCAGGAGCTGCTCTTCCAGGCGGCGCTTGTTGATCTCCACCTGCTGCTCCGCGAGCTTGAGCTGGAACGCCGCCAGATCGATGTTGCGCAGCGCCCCCCGCACCGCGACCACGATGTTGTCGCGGAGCAGTTCGGCGGAGCGTCCCCGCTGCTGCAGCGCGATCGTCGCCTGGCGCAGGCCGTACTTCTCGATCTGGCGATCCAGCGGCAGGCTCAGCGTCGCCGTGCCCTCGACCGTCGCGTCGCGCGGGCTGAAGGACAGGCCGCCGACGTCGCGGTCCGGGTTGGTGGGCAGCGAGGCCCGCCCGCCGATGTTGAGATCGGGCAGCAGGTTGTTCTCGGCGTTGTCCACCGCGCGCTTCGCGTCGTCCACCCGGTCGCGGGCGTTCTGCAGGTCGAGGCGATACTCGAGCGCCGCGTGCGTCGCGTCGTCCAGCGTCGTCGCCGGCAGCGGGATCTCCAGCGCCAGCGGCTTGATCACAACCCTGCTCGCCACATCAAGCCCCAGCCGCACCTTGAAGCGGTCGAGCTGCAGGATGTACGTCTCGCGCAGGCTCGCCAGCGAGGCCTGGGCATTCAGCACATCGTTCTCGGCGATGCTCACGTTGAACGCCGGGATGCGCCCCGCGTCCACGCGAGCCTGCGTGCCGTCGCGGAAGAGGCGCAGGCTCTTGAGCGAGCGCTCCTGGTTGGCGATCTGCGCCTGCGTCTGGATCAACTGAAAGTAGTCGTTGGCGATGCTCACCAGGAACGAGCGCCGGAAGCGCTCGAACGTCCGCGCCTGGTACACCAGATCCCGCTCGGCCTGGATCAAGGGCTCCCGCGCCACGTTGCCCGCCCCACGCAGCAGCGGAATGTTGGCGCTCAGCACCAGCGACGAGGACTGCGTGTACCCGGCCGACACCTGCTCCCGCAGGTCCTGGCTCGCGTTCGTGACCCACCGCGCCTCGACCTCGCCGCCGTAGGGCAGGCGCTTCTGCGCCCGGAGCGTGTTGATCACGCCCAGCGCCGGGATCGGGCTCCCGTCGTTCCACGTGTTGTTGGCGGCGAACGTCGTGTCATTGAACAGCCGCGGCTCCCACCGATGCTGCTCGGTGAGCAGACGGATGACCGCGAGGATGTAATCCTCTTCACTGTTGAGATACTCGCGGGCGGTCTTCTGGCTCTGCCGCCACGCGCCGGCGAGGTTCAGCTCCATCGCGTTCTCGAGCCCCGCGCCCGTCGTGTCGGTGCCGTACGCGCCCACGGCATAGCCATCGAGCTTCTTCGACACGTCCGCCGCTTCGCTCTCGACGTTGTACGTCAGCGTCTCGGCCTTGGGATTCGTCGTGCCCGGCGCGGGGTTCAGCTCGCGCTGCCGCTGCGCGGGGTCGCCGGCGTGATCGTGATTCACAAAGTTGCGGCCGACCACCGGCGCCGGCGAGCGGTTGGCGTCGATCGCCGCAGAACGGTTCTGCAGCATGTCCGCCACCCGCCGGTCGATCTCGTCCATCGAGGACGTGCAGCCGGCGAGGGCGAGCAAGGTCAGTCCGAGGGCGGCGGGGCGCAGGCTCCGCGCGGGGTGGAACGTCATGCGTGGATGGATGCGCGAGGGAGCGGAAGACGGGAAGAAGCGCGTCTGCGAGGGGTCTGAATCCCCCGCTCCGCGAAGCGGAGATGACACAGCCGCGTCGTTCCATTCCCGCATTCGCCGCCTCCGTTCGGTGTTTGAGTGGATAGCAAACCCCGCCGGCGGCGAGGAATCGCTGCCGGAGTGTACCTTCTTTCAGACCCCAATGTTGCAAAGGACTCGGTCTTGCATACAGTTCCCCATCGTCGAGTTGACGCCCCATCCCGTTTGGGATTTGGACGGATGTGAGGGAGGACCTCTCCGTGGCCTCCGGGGTGTTGCCGATCGGACTGTTCGGTCCGATCGTGTCGAGGGACGACACCTGAACCCATTCAGGCGCGCCCTTGTCTCGAGGCCTTCGAGCACTGGTGGCTGTTGTTGTCGGCCCAGCGGCTCACGAGCCGGGACGCTCACCTTCGTATTGCAGAACGCGGCGGCGGAGCCCGGCGTGATCTGTGTTTGACGGCCCTTTGGGCTTCCTCCGCACACTGGCGGGGAAAGGACCCTTTCGCGATGGCTTCGATTACCTACGACGGCCGCAGCCTCCTCATCGACGGCAAGCGCATCTGGCTGGTCTCCGGCTCGATCCAGTACACCCGCGTCCCGCGCGAGTACTGGGCCGACCGCATCCACGCCGCCAAGCTCGCAGGGCTCAACTGCATCGACACCAGCGTCGTCTGGGCCCGCCACGAGCCGCGCCCGGGCCACTTTGACTTCAAGGGCGACAACGACCTCAAGCACTTCATCGACCTGGTCGGCAAGGCCGGCATGTACTGCTCCCTGCGCATCGGGCCGCACGTCGGCGCCGGCTTCGACATGGGCGGCATGCCCGCCTGGCTCGTCGCCAACAAGAGCGCCGAGGCCAAGGCCGCCGAGGCCAAGGTCGCCGAGGGCAAGCTGCCCGTCAAGCCCGACGGCGACGACAACGCCGAGACCCGCGCCATCAAGGCCAAGGTGATGCGCCTCCGCGCGCCCAGCCAGCCCTTCCTCGAGGCCGCCTCACGCTTCATCAACGCGGTGTCCGCCCAGGTCCGCTCCCTGCAGGTCACCGCCACCGCCAAGGGCGGGCCGCTGGTCCTCATCCACAACGAATCCAACTGGACCTGCGGCGACCAGACCGTCGCCGACGCCTACCTGGGCGAGGTCCTCCGCTACATCCGCGAGTCCGGCTTCGACGTGCCGATCGTCAACAGCAACAACCTGTGGGCCGGCGTCGAGGGCGAGATCGACGGCTGGGCGGGCAGCGAGGACATGCTCAGCGCCATGCGCCAGTTCGCGATGGTGCGCTCGCTGCAGCCGCGCTTCGTCGTGGATTTCCAAACCACCAGGCCCGACGCCTGGGGCGTCGATCAGCCGGCGCCCACGCCGGCGTGGCTCCTGCAGCGCCAGATCGCCGAAGTACTCGCCGGCGCGGGGCAGTACAACCTTTCCCCCTTCCACGCCGGCACCCAGTTCGGCACCAGCGCCGGACGCCTCGACGACGCCCCCGATCACTTCGGCGCCACCGCCGTCGCCGCCCACGCCCCGCTCACCGAGACCGGCTCGCCCAACGAGTCCTTCGCGTTCCTCAAGCGCATCAACACCTTCGCCACCCGCTTCGCCCGCGTCCTCAGCGGCTTTGATCCGACCTTCCACCCCGTGATGGTCGCCCCGCGCCTCGCGCTCACCCACACCAAAAAGGGCAAGCACGATCCCCACGAGCCCCCGGCCACCGTCGTCCACGCCTCGGGCAGCCAGGGCGGCGTCGCCTTCGTCTTCACCCCCGGCCCCGCCGACAAGGGCGAGGTCCGCACCGTTGAGCTCATGATGCACGACGGCACCGTCCTGCCCGTGCACATGACCAACCAGTCCGTCGCCTGGTGTCTCATCAACGCCAGCGTCGGCGGCCGCGCCAACGTCGATTACTGCACGCTCTGCGCGCTCGGCGCCGTGGGACGCACGCTGGTCATCTTCGGTCCCTCCGGCCTGCACGGCACGATCTCGATCAACGGCTCGCCCCTCGAGCTCCGCGTCCCCGACGCCAGGGAGCGTCGCCCCGAGGTCATCGAGCACGAGAACGTCTTCGTCGTCGTCCTCAGCGAGGAACTCGCCGACGCCACCTACTTCGCCGACGACGCGGTCTACGTCAACGCCGCCGGCCTCACCACCGACGGGCGCCCCCTGCCGATCCCCGGCGAGAAGCAGATCACCCGCGTCGACGGCGAGGGCGATGTCCGCACCGTCGATGTCGCCAAGCTCTCGACCAACAAGAAGCCCGAGAAGGCTCCCGAGAAGATCGCCCTGACCAACTGGTCCTGCGCCCCGATGGACGAGTACATCACCGGCGAGAGCGCCCGCTACGCCGCCATCGACGGCCCCGCCGATCTGGCGACGCTCGGCACCAGCACCAGCTACGGCTGGTACCGGATCCAGATGAAGCCGGGCAAGTCCGAGCGGGTCGCGATCGCCGCCCCCGGCGCCGCCGATCGGCTGCACTTCTTCGACCGCGGGCGCGAGGTCGGGCTCCTGGGCGTCGGCCCGGGCTCGCACGCGACCGTCGGCCTCTCGCTGCACAAGCCCGAGCAGACCCTCGTCATCCTCGGCGAGGCGCTGGGTCGGTACTGCGACGGCCGCCACATGGGCGAGAGCAAGGGCCTCAACTCCCACCTCCTCGAAGTCTCGCCCATCAAGACCGCCGCCCCCAAGGCCGAGATGGGCGCCCCGATCGACATCCTCCGCTACATCAACCCCGTCTTCGGCGTCCGCCAGTCCGACGCGACGCTCCCCGAGCGCATCACCTGGCACCTGGGCAAGCGCTCCGGCGACATCGTGATGGTCAACAAGGGCGTGAGCTTCGGCGCTCTGCTCGTCGTCAACGACAAGCCCATCGGCGTCATCGACAGCGCCGGCCCCTCGACCATCCTCATCGATCACGAGAAGCTCGGCCGCGGCAACGTCACCATCCAGCTCGCGCTCTTCCCGCTCGAAGGCGAGGAGGAGAGCGTCGCCGCCGGCCTGCTCGACTCCGCCGCCCACGCCATCGAGTTCCACGCCGTGGACGCCGTCGTCACCGAGAAGGCGCAGTGGTCCTTCGCCAAGTTCGACGTTCCCACCGCCGCCGCCTTCAAGCCCGGCGCCAAGCACGAGGAAGGCCCCTGCTGGTGGAAGACCACCTTCCCCACGCCCGTCACCGGCGTGCCGATGTTCCTCGAACTCGACGGCATGACCAAGGGCCAGCTCTACCTCAACGGCAAGCACCTCGGCCGCTACTTCATGGCCACCAAGCAGGGCAAGGACGTCGGCCCGCAGCGCCGCTACTGGGTCCCCGCCTCCTGGCTCAAGCACGACGGCGCCCACAAGCCCGACAAGAAGGGCGACGCCAAGCAGCCGCCGACAAACGAGCTCTTGGTCTTCGACGAGCACGGCGCCAAGCCCACCCGCGTCAAGCTCATCTTCGACGACACCGTGATGCCCATCACCACCGGCGTCACGCCCGAGGGCGCGTGAGCATGGCCCGCAAACCCGCCCCCTCCCGGAAGACCGCCACGCCCTCCAAGGCCGACTTCTTCCCGGCCTGGCAGGCGGCGGCGTCGTTCGCGGCCCGCAAGCACCACGGCCAGCTCCGCAAGGACGGACGCACGCCCTACTTCGCCCACGTCGTCCGCGTCGCCTTCACCACCAGCGCCCTCTTCGGCTGCACCGACCCCGCCGCCATCGCCGCCGCCCTCACCCACGACCTCATCGAGGACACCACCACCGACTACGAGGACCTCGAAGAACGCTTCGGCACCGAGGTCGCCGACATGGTCGTCGCCCTCACCAAGAACATGGCCCTGCCCGACGCCCAGCGCGAACGCGACTACGAGAAGCGCCTCGCCCAGGCCGATTGGCGCGTCCGCCTCGTCAAGCTCGCCGACGCCTACGACAACGTCGTCGACAGCGACAACGACCCGAAGCAGAACGACAACCTCCCGCGCCGGCTGGGTGCCTGCGTCCGCGCCGTGCGCCTCGCCCAGCCCGACGCCAAGCACCACCCCGAAACCCGACGCGCCATCGAGCTCGTCACCGCGCTCGTGAAGCGATACGAGAAAAAGGCCGGCCCCAAGTGGGACCCGAGCCGGGCCTGATCGTTCCGCGCCGCAACCCCGACGCGGCGAAACCCAACCATCCAGGCCGCGGGAAGATCCCGACGCGTCGGCACCCTGCGCCGGGCCGCGCAACGCCCCGACGCCGGAACAGGACCAGCCCCGCGCCGCCGCCGCGCATGCCTCGTCCGGATGGTGTATTGTCTCCGCTCGGAACGACCGGATGAACTCCCTGCGCCGCCCACGAACCTCCCCTCGCACGCTCGCGCTGATGCTGCTCGCCGGCGTCGCCATCGGGCCGTCCGCCGCGCACGGGCAGGAGGCGCCCAGCGCCCGCCCCGCCGAGGCCCGGCCCGATCAGCCCGTCGGTGCGCCGCCCAGCGATACCACGCTGCCCCGCGACGAGCCCAAGCCCCAGCCCGACGCCAAGACCGCGATCTTCGAGGGACGCCCGATCCGCGAGGTCCGGCTCGTCAAGCCCGTCCGGCCCGCCCCCGACGCCCCCGAAGGCACGCCCACCACCTACGAGCCTGTCGCCCCCGAGACCGACCGCCTCGTCCGCAACCAGCTCCGCCTCCGCGAGGGCGCCGCCTACGAGCAGGACGTCGTCAGCGGCGACATCACCCGCCTCAACCGCATCGGCCTCTTCAAACAGGTCGAAACCCGCGTCCAGTCCTTCGACGACGGCACCATCGCCCTCCTCTACGTCCTGCAGCTCCAGCCCATCGTCCAGGACGTCCAGTCCGTCGGCAACCGCCGCTTCAGCGATCAGCAGATCAACAAGGAAGTCGACATCCTCCGCGGCACGCCCGTCGACCCGCTCGCCCTCGAGCGGGCCGCACGCCGCATCGAGGCGATGTACCGCAAGAAGGGCTACTACCTCTGCCGCGTCACCACCGACCTCGAAGAGATCGAGCGGACCGGCATCGTGCTCTTCGCCATCCGCGAGGGCGAGCGGATGAAGGTCATGGACATCCGCTTCGAGGGCAACCGCTCCTTCGCCGGCGACGAGATCCGCTCGGTCGTCAAGACCAAGACCGCCTGGCTCTTCGAGCGCGGCCCGCTCGACGATGATGTCCTCGACGACGACGTCGCCGCCATCATCAAGTTCTACAAGGACCGCGGCCACCTCGACGTGCGGGTCGATCGCATCGTCCGCCCCGCGCCCAACGGCAAGGAAGCCATCATCTCCTTCGTCATCGACGAGGGACCGGTCTACACGCTCCGAAACGTCGAGACCGTCTACGCCGAGTTCTCCGAGGTGTACCCGACGATCGAACGAGCCCGCGCCGCCATGAAGCCGGGCGACAAGCTCATCGTCCTCGGGCCCGAGTCGGCCACCGCCCGGACCGGCGGCAACATCATGGTCTACCGCGAGGGCCAGATCAGCAGCGAGCAGGCCAAGGGCCTCATGCTGATCAAGCCCGGCGATGTGTACAGCATCGACAAGCTCGAGAAGTCCAGCAAGATCCTCACCAACGCGCTGGGCATGATGGGCTACACCGAGGCCCGCGTCGAACGCCGCGAACGCCGCGACACCGAGCAGCCGGTCGTGGACATCGTGCTCTTCGTCTTCCAGGGCAAGGACTACAAGACCGGCGAGGTCATCATCCAGGGCAACGACATCACCCAGCACAAGGTCGCCCGTCGCCAGATCGAGGTCAAGCCCGACCGCCCCCTCGACACCGTCGCGATCGAGAACAGCAAGAACCGCCTGAAGAACCTCAACGTCTTCGACAACCAGCGCCTCCGCATCACGCCCCAGCGCCCCGCCGAGGACGACCCCGAACACCGCGACGTGCTCGTCGAAGTCGCCGAAACCAACACCGGCGAGTTCAACGTCGGCGCCGCGGTCTCCAGCGACGGCGGCGTGCTCGGACGCATCGCCATCACGCAGCGCAACTTCGACGTCTCCGACACCCCCGAGACCTTCGGCGAACTCTTCAGCGGCCGCGCCTTCCGCGGCGCGGGACAGACCTTCACGCTCCAGGCCCTCCCCGGCGACCGCGTCCAGTCCTACGCCATCGGCCTCTCCGAGCCCTACCTCTTCGAGACCAACTACTCCGGCGCCGCCGCCTTCGCGTACAACAAGCGCGTCTACGACGAGTACGACGAACAGCGCGTCGGCCCGCGCTTCTCGCTCGGCCGGCGCTTCGGCACCCGCTGGACCGCCACGATGCCCGTCCGCTTCGAGCGCATCACCGTCTTCAACGTGCCCACCGACTCCGCCGTCGACATCGTCAACACCGCCGGCACCAACGACGCCGTCGGCGTCGGCCTCGAGATGACCCGCAACACCTTCGACAACCCGGTGATGCCCACCAACGGCACCAAGCTCTCCCTGGGTGTCGAGCAGGTCATGGGCAGCAAGTCCTACAGCATCTTCAAGCTCGAGCACCAGATCTACATCCCCATCCGCGAGGACTACCTCGGCCGAAAAACCACCCTCTCCTTCCGCACCCGCGCCCACTACATCCCCCAGGACAAGGACGACGTGCCGGTCTACGACCGCTTCTACCTCGGCGGCGGCGACCTCCGCGGCTTCGGCTACCGCACCGTCTCGCCCCGCTCCGTCCGCGCCGACAACGGCCAGCCCTCCAACCAGCCCGTCGGCGGCACCTGGCTCTTCTCCTTCACCCCAGAGGTCAAGATCCCCATCCTCGACGAACTGCTCTCCATCGTCTTCTTTATCGACAGCGGCACCGTCCTCAACACCCCCGGCCTCAACGACTACCGCGTCTCCGTCGGCACCGGCCTGCGCGTCAATATCCCCCAGCTCTCCGGCGCGCCGCTCGCCTTCGACTTCGGCATCCCCGTCAAAAAGGAAGACGGCGACCGCAAACGCCTCTTCACCTTCGCGATCGATGTGCCGTTCTGAACGACGACACCTGGTCGGAGAACGCGGAGTGGCGGAGGTTGCGGAGTTGCGCGGAGAGATAGGGAGTCGTCATGGCGTGGCGTGATCCGTAACAGCACGCTTGTTCCGATGGCGCGACCTGTGCTGCCCAATGTCATCTCTCCGCGGCACTCCGCTTTCTCCGCAGCTCCGCGTTCTCTCTCTTCCGCGTCGGCGCAGGGAGGCCGCGAGCTAATTCCCTCGCCCCAGTTTGCGGCTCAAGAGGAACGTCATCTCCAGCGACTGCTGGTAGTTCAGCCGCGGATCGCACAGGCTGACGTAGTTGGTGGACAGATCCGCCTCGGTCACGCCCGCCGCGCCGCCGACGCACTCGGTCACGTCCTCGCCGGTCAACTCAAAGTGCACGCCGCCCAGCACCGTGCCGAGCTTCTTGTGCACATCGCACGAGGCCTCCAGCTCCGAGCAGATCGCGTCGAACGAGCGGGTCTTGATGCCGGTCGACGTCGTCGTTTGGTTCCCGTGCATCGGGTCGCACATCCACAGCACCTTCTTGCCCGCCTTCTGCACGCTCTCGACGATGCGGGGCAGGTTCGCCGCCACGTTCGCCGCACCCATGCGGCAGATCAGCGCGAGTCGCCCCGCCTCGTTGCCCGGGTTCACCCGCTCGCACAGCTCGATCACCTCGTCCCCCGCCGCCTTGGGCCCGATCTTGATGCCGATCGGGTTGCGGATGCCGCGGAAGAACTCCACGTGCGCCCCGTCGAGCGCACGCGTGCGCTCGCCGATCCACGGGAAATGGGTGGACAGGTTGTAATGCCCCGCACGCCGCGGCACGGTGCGCGTCTGGGCCGATTCGTAATCCAGGCTCAACCCCTCGTGGCTCGTGAAGAACTCCACGCGGGTCAGATCATCGACCGCCTTCTCGCCCAGCGCCTCCATGAACCGCAGCCCGTCGGCCAGGTTCGCGGTCATGCGCTGGTACTCCTCGCGGAGCGAGGGCGACAGGCTCGCGTGCTCGAAGAACGAGAGGTCCCAGTACTCGGGATGGTGCAGGTCGGCGAAGCCGCCGTCCACCAGCGAGCGGATGAAGTTGAGCGTGAGCGCCGAATGCTTGTACCCGCGGACCATCAGCGCCGGGTCGGGGCGGCGTGCCGCGGCCGTGAAATCGGCGGAGTTGAACAGGTCGCCGAAGTACGACGGCAGCGTCACCTTCTGCCCGTGCACCTCGCGGGTCTCGGTCGCGCTCGAACGCGGCTTGGCGTACTGCCCCGCGAAGCGCCCGATCCGCACCACCGGCTTCTTCAGCCCGTGCACCAGCACCAGCGACATCTGGAGCAAGATCTTCAGCTTGTTGGTGATCGTCTCGGCCCGGCAATCCGCCAGCGTCTCCGCGCAGTCGCCCCCCTGGAGCACGAACCGCTTGCCCTCCTGGGCCTCGGCGATCAGCGAACGCAGCCGCTCGATCTCCCACGACGTGACCAGCGGCGGCAACCGCCGCAGCTCCTTCACCGCCGCATCAACCGCGCCGGGATCGTCATACGCCACCGCGTGCTGCACCGGCTTCGTGCGCCACGAGTCGGGAGACCACACCGAAGATGAATCGTGCAAAGCGATGACTGTTTCCTTCCTGATTCGAAACACACCGGGGCATTCACCACCGAGACACAGAGACACAGAGAAAGACGTTCAACTCAAAGGGCTACAACAACTCGAAGACTCAAGACGATCGGCTCCCTGCTCCCCTGCTCCTCTGCTCCCCTGCTCCCCTGTTCCAACAACCCTTCCGCGTCTCCGTGGTGATTGCCTTCCGGCTCCTGACTATCGGTGCGAGCCCCGAGGTGCTCGACACCGGGGCCCGCGAGCGAACGGTCATTCTTCGCAATCTTCCGCAACTTTGCCAAAGTCGCGCCGACCCGTCGCCGATCGGGGTGGAGAGCGGTTATCTGGACGGGCACACGCCCGTCCGCCGCGACTCGGAGGGCGCCCGTTCGGACGGCCTCCACATCCGGCCGCGGCCCTCGGCCCGGCCACATTGGAGATCTCAGAATGGCGACCCGCAAGAATCGTTCGACCCGCCGCACCACCAAACGCGCCACCACGCGTCGCACCACCAAGCGCACGGCCCGTCGCACCACGGCCCGCAAGTCGGTCCGCAAGACCGCCCGCAAGACCAACTGGAACAAGAGCTCGTTCAAGTTCTCGAGCTACAAGAAGAACACCAAGCGCACCGCCAAGCGCAGCACCGCGAAGCGCTCGGCCCGCAAGACCGCCGCCCGCCGCGCCTTCTCCTACAAGTTCTCGACCGCCCGCCGCAGCTTCCGCCGCGCGGCCTGAGCGAGAGCAGAACAACCGAAATGAAACCGCAACCCCCGCGCCAGCGGGGGTTGTTGTTTTCCATCGCGCCCGTAAAGCGCCAGTGGGACCGGCCTCCGGCCGGTCGACCGCCGGATGGACTGCAACGAAGCCGCCGCCGCTCCCAGCACGCAGGACAGACCGGCCGGAGGCCGGTCCCACTGTTGGAATGCAGCGCGTCATCGGTTGTACGCCCTGGTTTCCGTCCGGCTCGCCTTGTCCAGGTTCGTGATCAGGTACCGCAGCGCATCCACCGCGTGGTCGAAGCCGTCCTTCACCGGCTCGGTGCTCTCGGGCTTGCTCGGGTCGTAGTGGTACCGCTCCAGGCTCTCGATCAGTTTCTCGCACCGCGCGTGCACGCGCAGCCGCGGCGGGGTGCCGTCGGCGGGGGCGAGGCGGGCGCGGACGAGGTTCAGGCCGTCATTCACGCTCGTGCGCTTCTTCTTCACGAGCAAGCCGGCTTCGCCCAGCAGTTGTGCGGCGGACTTTCCGGACTGGTCGTTCTGCGCCCCGCCCGCCGGGTCGATGCCGATCCACTTGGGCATCGGCCAGCCGAGTGTGCCGCCCTTCACGATCGCCGCGATGTGCTCGGGGAGCGTGACGCCCTCGAGGTGCCGCTCCTCCACGATCTCGAGCACGTCGTTGCGCAGCAGCGCCCACAACACCACCGCGGGCGAGCGAATGCCGAAGTCCATGCCGCACAGCACGCACTCCTCCTCCCTTGGTGGGAGGAGGGAGGGGGGCAACGCAGGCCAGTTCTCGAGGCCGCCGGGCAACGCGGGTGCCCGCTCCTCGCTGAACACGTGCACCGCGCTGTCGAACTCCGGAAACACCGCGTGCGTGCGGTTGGGGCGCAGGCAGAGCATCTCGGCGTTCCAGGTGGCGAGGCTGACGCGTCGCTTCATGCGCACCGCGTCTTCGATCGCGATGTGCCCGCCGCTCGCATCCTCCGCGCGTTTGGCGCGGCCGTCGCACTCGGGGCGGAGCACGCAACCTTCGCACGGGCGCGACGCCGGGCACGTGGCCAGCACGTCCGCCACGCCCCACTTGAAGAGCGTCCGCCGCCCGTGCAGGGCTTCGCGGAGCAACCGGTGCATCACGCCGAAGGGGATGTGCATGGTGCTCATGCACTCGACGGTGCCGGTGAGCGTGGTCGGGCCGATGCCGGGGATGGTGATGGTGCGGGAGCGCGTGGTGAGCATCGCGGCCTCGAGCACGTCGGGCTTGAAGAGTTCCGCCTCGTCGCAGCGGAGTGTCTGGACGCGCGTGCCGCGGACCGAGGCGTGGGACTGGGCGAGGAGTTCGACCTCGGAGCCGTTCTTGAGGATCAGCCGGGTCTCGCCCGGCCTGCCCTTCACCAGCGGTTCGAGCAGCGGACGCGCGAACAGGCGGCGCAGGTGCGCGTGCATGCGGCGGGACTGATCCATGCTGCCGCCGAGGATGCGGATCTCGATCCCGGGCTTGAAGATCAGATCGAGCGCGGTGGCGAGGGCGCCCAGAAACGTCTTGCCCCCGCCGCGGCAGGCCCAGACAACGCAATCGAGTGCGGCGGGGGTTTCGCCGACGCCAAACCCCTCCCGCCCCTGAAAGAACGCGTGGCACAGATAGTCCAGCGGCGCGCGATGGCCGTGCACCAGCGGCGGCGCGAACGACAGCTCCAGCCCGTCGCGCAGCCAGCGCTCCAGCGCCGCCCGATCACGCGGGGCCGCGGCGAGCAGCTCGTCGCGATCCTCCACTGGGTCCATTGAAGAGTGCGCCGCCGAGTGCTTGCGAGCGGCGTCGGTCGATCGCCCAGATCGTGTGCGTGCCATGTGTACTCCAGGTGTGGATCGGAAAGGCAAGTCACCGCGGCGGACGCGTCGAGAGAGCAGAGGCATTCACCACCGAGATCACGGAGATCACAGAGAGAGACTGCGAGACGCGGGGCAAGACGAGAAACACGAAAACCAACATGGCAGTCCGAGCGAGCCCAGCCTCTCTTCTGCCTTGAACAAAGCCTTCACTCCGTGCTCTCCGTGATCTCCGTGGTAGAACTCTTCTTCCTCCACGCTGTCCGCCGTGCATCGCCTCGCTCCGCGACGAACACCGCCGGCGGCGCGAGGATGGCGCGGGCGGCCTGGGCGGCGATGTCGGGCAGGCCGTCGGGCCGGTGGAGGGCGGCACGCGTGGCGCGGCTGGCGCGGGCCCATGCGGCGAGCAGCGATGCGATGTCCGGTCTCCGCCGCAGTGCTCGCGCGAGCAATCGATCGTCCACGAGCACATCGGGGCGCACGCCGCAGCGGCGCAGTCCGCGGCGGAGCGTGGTATCGCGGGTGGTGGGCCTGGTGTCGATACGGCGCATCCCCGCGCGTTCGAAGATCGGGCAGTGCTCGCCCATCGAGGCGACGGCTTCGGTGCGACGGGTCACGGGTCGGGCGAGATAGCTGCGGACGAGCGCGATCCCGATGCCGCCGCCGCGGAAGCGCGGATCGACGACGACGCGGGCGATGACGCGGAGATCGCGATTGATGCGTCGGGCGATCGCGCGGCGCGGGCCGGCGCGGTAGGCGTCCGACCACGCGACTGCGCGCCAGCGGGCGTTGAGGGGCGGGAAGGCGACGAGCAGCGCGCCGACCGGCACCGGCTCGTCGGGCATGAACGCCCCGAGCACGCGGCAGAGCCGCGCCGGGCGTCCGCCCGCGTAGTGGCGCTCGAGCAGGTGGCGCACCTGCGCGAAGGCAACGGGCCGGATGTGGATCGGGGTCGTGTGGCTCACGGCGTCACCTCGCGATCGAGATCGATGAGCACGTCGGGGCGCAGGGTGTCGTGGAGATCGCGGTGCGCCGTGGCGACGATGAGCACGGGCATGGCGGCGTGGTTCCAGGCACGGCGCACGCCGGTGGCGACGGCGCGGGCGGTGCGGCGGTCGAGCGGGGTCAGGAACTCATCGATCAGCACGCAGCGGGCGCGGGTGTCGCGGAGCGCGACGGCGAGGGCGAAGCGGGCCTTTTCACCCTCGGAGAGATCGCGCACGCGCCGGGGCAGCAGCGTCGCGTCGGCAAGCCCGACGCGGGCGAGCGTGGCCAGAGCGTCGGTGAGCGGACCGGTCAGCACGTCGATGACGCGCCGGTCGGACCGGGAGAGCTCGATGCATCGGGCCGCGACGTGACGACGCAGCGCGCGCAGCAGCGTGGACTTGCCGCTGCCGCTGCGTCCGGTGATGAGGACGATCGCGCCGGGCGGCGCGTCCAGTGCGCGGCGCAGCGTGGCCGGAAGGTGCGGAGGCGTTGGCGGCGTGGCGCGGGTGAGGCGCAGCCCGAAACGGGCGCATGCGCGACGCAGGCGCGGACTGCTGGGCGCCGGACCGATCGGTATGGCTCGCATGGATGTTCCCCCTTGTCCCCGGATGGGTGATCAGACGCGGCCCGCTTCGATGCGGCCCCGGACGGCGTCGAAGTGGCGGCGGACGACGTGTTCCTTGAGATCCAGCCGCACCGCGGCGGCGCGGCGCGACAGACCCTCGATGTACACCGCGCGGACCACCGCGAGGGTGACGAGTTCGGGGCGGGCGGCGGCGAGCGATCCGGGTGCGGGCGGCCAGTCGGGCAGCCCGGGCGCGGATTCCAGCATGCGCACCGCGGCGAGGAACGATGGGCGGAGCGTGCGTTCGGCGATGCCGCGGATCCGCCGCCGTGCGGCGCGCCGGTCCAGGCCGGTGAGCGCGCCGAGCTCGTGCGGCGGGCGCCCGGCGTGATAGAAGCCGATCAGCAGCGCCGCCTCGCCCGGTGGCAGCCAGCGGGTGTGGCGCAGCACCGCCTCGCCCAGCCGCTCGGCGCGGCGGAGGCGGCGGCGACGATCGAGATTCTCGACAACACGGCGGCGTTCGACGACTTGCATCGTTCTTCTCCGAAGATGGCGCCCGGGCACGGACCTTCCGTCCATGTGTTTACAATTCAGCTAACTGAGCGTGAAGTTTCCCCGATCGTCTGGTATGATGCAAGGCGTCTTGGGTTGTCTGATCGTATTTTGTTTGGAACTTCAGGCCGCGATTGACTTTCCGTCGCGGGTCTGAGGAGGTAGAATACCAAACGGAACACGATCGTGCCGGGTGAGGGGCGTGGCTGGAGGGCTGTCATGGATGTGGGAGCGGCGGCAAGTCGGGCGTTTGGGATGCGGCTGCGGGCGCTGCGGGAAGGTCGCGGGCTGACGCTCCAGCAGCTCGCCGATGCGGCGGGCTGCACGAAGGGCTACCTCTCCAGCGTCGAGAATGAGAAGCGGGGTGTGCCGACGGACGAGATCCTGGCGCGGCTGGAGGTGGCGCTGGGGCTGGGGGCGGGGGAACTGGTGCGTGCCGCGGGATGGGAACGCACGCCGGTGCATGTGCGGCGCGAGGTGATGAAGCTGGCGGCACGCGAGGCGGCGCACCGCGAGCGCGAGCGCAAGTTGGCGTCGATCTTTTCGCGCAGCGGCATTGACGAGGGCGGGCGGCTGCTGGGCGCGCTCGATGAAGCGTACAAGTCGGGCGAACTGGCGAACCTCTTGGGCATGAGCGCGAAGCCGGCGGCGGAGCGGGCGCCGGATGTTGCGGTGCCGATGGTGGGTGCGCTGGCGCGGGTGCTGCCGTTCGAGGTGCCGCTGATCAACAAGGTGGCGGCGGGCTATCCGCGCGAGTTCACCGACATGGGCTACCCGGCCCGCGTGGCGGACGAGTACGTGCGCTGCCCGGACATCGACGACCCGGACGCGTTCGCGGCCCGCGTCGTCGGCGACTCGATGATGCCCGAGTATCGCGAGGGCGACATCGTGGTCTTCAGCCCGCTGCGGGAGATCAAGAGCGGGATGGACTGCTTCGCGCGGCTCGAGCCCGACGGCGAGACGACGTTCAAGCGGGTGTTCTTTGAGAGCGAACGTGGTGATGTGGACGGCGCGGAGCGGGTGAAGTTCGAGGGCGAGGCGAGCGGCGTGAAGGTGCGCTTGCAGCCGCTGAACCCGGCGTATGCGCCGCGGGTCGTCGCACGCGAAGAGGTCGGCGGCCTGTACGCGGCGGTGAGTGTGATCAAGAGGCTGTGAGCCGCGGCGCGGCGATCGCCATCTCCGGCGACACCGTGTTGGTGGGGCCCCGTACGACACCGTGGTCGCCACCATCGTCCAAGGCTCGGCGCACATCTTTGCCCGCTCGGGAACGATCTGGACGCAGCGGGCCCAGTTCAACGCCGTTGGCGGTGCGGTGAACGGCTACTTTGGATATCGCATCGCGTTCTCCGGCGACACCGCGATCGTCGGGGAACCGGGAGCCGGCGGCTTCGTGGGTGCGGCGTGGGTCTTCGATGTGCCCGCAAACGACTTCGCGTCGGCGCGCAACGACGTGACCGGTGTCTTGTATCCCACCCTCGCCGCCGCGCTGCTCCCGGCCACCAGCGGTCAGCAGATCACCGCGACGGAGGGCGCGTGGCGGATTGCGGCGTCATTCAGCACCGCGGGCCGACGACTCTCGCTTCCGAGTGGGGGCGATATCCGCACCCCGTCCACCGCCGCGATCACCCTCGGCGGGTCGTCGACGCTCGGCACCCCCGCGGGCGGCGTGGCCGAGATCTTCGGCGCGCTGAGCGTGCCGGCCAACCAGATGGCGCTCGTCTCCGCCGACTCGTTCCGCCTCGGCGCGCGCGGGAGTCTGCGCCTGTTCTCCAACGCGTCGCTGTCGGTCGATACCCCCGCGACGCGGCTCGACGCTTCGGTTCAGCTCGATTCCCGCGCGTTCCTCGTTCTGCGCGGGGATGCGGACACGTTTGCCGATCTCATCGCCGCGGCGTTCGCGGATATCTCCGCCACCGGCACGCTGACCAACCACGCCGCGTGGTCGCTCACCAGCGCGTCGGTCGGCGCCACGGTGTTCACCAACCGCGATTCGCTCAGCAGCGCCGGCACGTCGGGCATCTTCGGCGATTTCCTCAACGAGGCGGGCGCGATCACCACGATTGTCAGCGGCCGCCTGTTTGTTGTGGGCTCGCTGACCAACAACGGCACGATCTCGGAGACGGTGTGCTCGAACTGTCTCTCCACGCCGCCGAATCTGGATGTGGGTGGTGACCTCGTCATCGGCCCTGCCGCCAACTTCGCCTTGCCCTTCACGGACTCGCTGGTGTACGTGGCCGGCGGCTACAGCAACGCGATCAACAGCAATACTCGCTACGACCTGAGCCTGGCCACGCTGCAGCTGGAAGGCGTCGGCTCGGAGCAGACGCTGGAAGTGATGTCTGCGGACATCGGTGCAAGTGCCTCGGGCCTTGATCGCACGATCGCGGGGCATTACCCCATCGGCACACTGCGGATCGGGCCGTCGCCGAGCACGGTGCGGCTCGTTGATGCGCACGATAACGACACCCTCGGCCAGGGCTCGTGCGAGGCGATCTATGTGGACACGCTGCAGATCGACGCGGGCTCGCGGTTGATCAACCCGACGTGCCGCATCTACTACAACACGCTGATCAACAACGGCACGATCGACTTACCGGCGAACGTGATCCCGCTGGCGGCGCCGTGTCCGGCCGATCTGAACAGCGACGGCTTCGTGGACGATGCGGACTTCGTGATCTTTGCCGATGCGTACAACCTGCTGGACTGTGCCGATCCCGCGATGCCCGCGGGCTGCCCGGCGGACCTGAGCGCGGACGGGCTTGTCGATGATGCCGATTTCGTGGTCTTCGCGGCGGCGTACAACGAGTTGCTGTGTCCGTGAGGGGGTGTTGCTCAGCGCCCGCGGCGGGCGGCGAGCAGGGTTCCAAGGGCGACCAGTGCGATCGGCACGAGGTTGATGAGCATGATCCAGGCGGGCTTGCCGCCGATCGCGGTTGGGGCGATGAAGCCGATCGTGCCCGCCAGCGTGAGGGCGATGCCGAGGCGCGACCAGCGGAGCATGGCGGCGAGGCCGAGGATGATCGTGGCGTGCGCGACCATGGCGGCGGTGACCCAGGGCGGGGGCCACTCGCCGGGGTCGGAGAACCAGGAGAGATGCTCGACAAAGAACAGGCCCCAGAAGATCGCGAGGACCGCCGCGATCCCGCGCCCGCACCACAGGAGCCCGGTCGCGATCCAGCCGACGCAGCGACCTCCCCCACTGCCACCCGCACCGGACCCGGGACCACATCCGGGACCATCGAAGCCCTCTGAACGGACGCCGCCGATTGGGATGAGGGTTGACATGGCCGCCTCCTTTATTGTTAGCATACACTAACAATTGAGGTGTGTCAAGTTCTTTTGGAGCCGGTGGCGTGAAGGCTGCGGGAAATGTGGAAGTTTCCGCAGGGGTGGCGTGGGGGCTCTTCAGCGGCGGCGCGTGACGGCGGCGAGCGCGAGGATGGTGGTGGCAGCGGGCGAGGGGATCGCGAACAACTCGAACGCCTGACCCCCGTTGAAGATGTTGCTGGATTCGATGGCGAACCAGGAGTCGGCGGAGAAGATGTTGTACCCGGCCCAGTTGCCGCTGGTGCCGGAGGAGTCGGCCCAGCCCCACGTGGAGTTGGTGTTGGAGACCACGCGGCCGGCCACGGAGAACCAGTAGCGCTCGCCGGGGTTGAGCTGGACGGTGGTGCCCAGATCGATGTCGTAGCGCTTCAAGCCGCCCGTGCCGCCGGGCTCGGGCTGGGATGCGAAGCGGGCGTCGGTGACGAGGGTTTCCTGCTGGAAGATGAGGGTGCCGGGGGCACCGGAGATGCCGTTGTCGGAGACGCCGTCGGATTTCCAAAGGCTGATCGTGAACGCGTCGGGTTCAACCGGGAAGGAGAGGGCGACGCTACCCCAGAAGCGCACCGCCGAGAGATCGGCGGCGTGGGCGAGCGTGAAGCTCTCGGCGATGTGGCGGGTGTAGCCCGCGGGGTAGTACGAACTCACGCCGCCGCTCGATTGGAGTTTCGGTGCCTTCTGATGGATCGACACCGCGGCCCACACGGGGGCCGCCGAGAGAACGAGTGCCAACGCCGCGCTCTGGACTTTCATGCACAGCCTCCGTCCCGAGTGTGCACGACGCGTGCGGCGGCGGCAAGCAAAATGACGATCGGCGGCGGGCTTTCGACGCCCGGGGCGTGGGCAGTGGGGAACGCCGGAGGATCTACCGGTTGGTGGATTCGCTGGCGGCCTGACGGCGCCAGGCGATGAGGTCGTGCAGGCCGGCCTCGAGGGTGTAGGCGGGCTCGTAGCCGAGCAGTTCCCTGGCCTTGGCGATGTCGGCGAGCGAGTGCTTCACGTCGGCGGGGCGGGCGGGCTGGAGCTGCGGGTGGATGTGGGGCACGCCGGCGGCGTTGGCCATGGCGCGGGCGAGTTCGAGCATGGTGACGCTCGTGCCGGTGCCGATGTTGATGACCTCGCCTCGGGGCGGGACCTTGACCGAACCGGCGAGAAGGAAGGCCATGACGGCATCGGCGACGTAGGTGAAGTCGCGGGACTGCAGGCCGTCGCCGAAGATGACCGGGGCGTCGGCGTGGAGCAGCTTTTCGGCGAAGGCGGCGATGACGCCGGAGTAGGGGGAGTTGCCGGGCTGGCGCGGGCCGAAGACGTTGAACAGCCGCAGGGCGATGGTGCTCATGCCGTAGGTCTTGGCGTAGACGCTGACGAGGCTTTCGGCGGAGAGTTTGCTGGCGGCGTAGGGCGAGACCGGGGCGGGCAGCTGCGTTTCGACCCGCGGCAGATGTGGGTCGTCGCCGTAGGGCGAGGAGCTGGAGGCGAGGATGACGCGTTCGACGCCGGCGCCGGAGAGCGAGGTGGTCTTCTTGGCGGCCTGGAGGACGCGGAGCGTGCCGGTGGCGTTGACGCTGAAGGTGCGCTGCGGATCATCGACGGAGCGCTGGACACTGCCGACGGCGGCGAGGTGGAAGACGGTGGCGGCGCCGTTGAAGGCGTCGGCGAGGGCGTCGTCGTCGAGGACGCTGCCGCGGACGAAGCGGACGCGGTCGGGCTCGAGGTCGATGAGTTCGGCGAGGTGTTCGAGGGTGGAATTGGAGAGATCGTCGAGGACGCGGACGGTGGAGCCGAGGGAGAGCAGGGCGTCGACGAGATGGCCGCCGATGAATCCCGCGCCGCCGGTGACGCAGACGGTCCGTCCGTTGTAGAACGGGCGGAGGCGGTTGACCTTGTCGGCGGGGAGCTTCATCGGGACGGAAGTGTAAGGAATCACGGAAGAGCGTGCAGAGACAGTTCCGCAAGCTCGCGTGGGGCGGCGGACGGCCTGGGCGGGCGCTTTTGGGTGCTGGGGTTCCGGGCGGCGGCGCGGGAGCTACCGCGGAGGCGGCGCGGCGGGCGGGCGGGCGCGGCGGCTCACGGTTTTCCTTCGACTTTGCCCTGGTTGGCGGCGTCCTGGTCCTCGCTCGGGTCGGGCATTTCGGGGTCGCCGGCGAGGGTTGTCGGCGCCGAGCCGGTGCCGGGGTAGATGACGCCGTAGATCACGTCGCGGGCGGTCGTGTCGTAGTAGTTCTGCCACGCGGCCAGCTCGGCCTCGTTATAGAAGAAGTCCCAGATGACAAGGCCGGCGGCACCGACCTGACGCGGGATCTCGAGACCCTGGCGCAGGTTGATCGGGTTGATGAACTGGTTGGCGAAGCGGCCCGCGGAGGGGTGGTACTTGAGCATGAAGAAGGGGTAGACGGGCTTGCCGCGGCTGACGCGGACGGACTCGCCGACCATGCCGAGGATGTAGGCATCGTTGCCGGCGGGCTCGACCTGGTTCTGTCCGGCGGGCGTGGCGACGGAGTAGACGGGGTAGATGGAGGGGCAGAGCACGTCCACGAGATCGAAGTACCACTTCATCTCCTGCTCGTGGATCTCGCGGTAGCGGGCGAGGTCGACGCCGTACTGGGGCACGCCGTTGAAGATCCAGTAGGAGCGGAGCGGGATGCCGTACCAACTGAGCTTGGCCTTGGGGCGCTGCTGTCGGACGATGTTGGCGGTGAACTCGTAGTAGTGGCGGACGGTCTTCTTGTACTCGGCCTGGATGATGGCGTCCCACTCGGTGTCGGGCTTGCCGGCGAGGAGCTCGGGCCGCTTGGTCTTGATGTAGTTGGTCCAGGCGGGCTGGACGTGGCTGCTCCACTCCCAACTGGGCCACCAGGCTTCGTGATCGATGCAGATGACGCCGGCGAAGTTGACGTCGGGAATCGTCTCGTTGATGTCCTTGATCAGTTCGGCCTGATGGCGGCTGTAGAACGTCGGGTCACCGGCGATGAGGTGCGGGCCGTCGTGCGGGTGGAGGCCGATGGTGCCGCCGGAGATGTCGTTGACCAGGGGCACGCCGCGGTACTGGATCTGGTCCGCGTTGCGGCTCTGGATGGCGAGGCGGACGTCGTAGGACGCGCCGGGTCCGGCGAGCGCGGCGGACGCCATCGCGGCCAGCGCGAGCAGACTCATCGAACTGCGTGCGATCGACATGTCCACGATCCTCTCTCAACTCCCGGCGGGAGGGTACACGACAAGGCCCGGAAACAGAAGCGTCATTGGGCGGGAAGACCGAGCAGAATTCGAGTTGGAATCGCAAGATTCCCCGCGTGAAAACACGTGATTTGTGTCCGTTGATCGCACCGAGCGGTCGGGACGTCGTAGCCAAAGCCGCGGGCCGTTGGCCGCACGATCGGTCCGACGAGGGCCAAACCCACCCCCCACACCCCCCAACCCCCTCCCTCTGGGAGGGGGAGCAGCGAAATGCCGATCAACTGTCGAACGCATGACGACGGGACCCGATCATCAGCCGCACATTCTGATCAACGCGCTGTCGGTGAGCAGCGGCGGCGGGTTCACGGTGGCGCGGGAGGTGTTGCGTGGGCTGGCGACGCTGCGGCCGGGGTGGAGGTTCACGCTGGTGATGACCGGGGGCAGCGCGTTCCACGAGCCGATGCTGCGTGAGACGTTCCCGGAGAATGTGCGATTCCTGTGGGCGCCGGCGGGTACCGCTCGCGTGCGCTCGCGGCTCGTGTATGAGAATTTCACGCTGGTGGACTGGTGCCGCACGCAAAGCGTGAGCGCGGCGGTGCAGCTCAACGGCCAGAAGCCGCCGCGGCTGCAGGTGCCGATGATCGCGCATTGTCAGGACCCGGTGCCGTACTTGCCGCATGTGTGGGGTGGCGGCGGGGGCGACCACAGTCGGGGGCGGGGCCTTCCAGGCCCCGCGCCGCTGCGGGCACGGCTCGGCGCGGCGCTGCGCCGACGCGCGATCCGCCATTCGCTCACGCACGCGGCGTGCGTCGGCTTCACCAGCGGGTATCTGCGCGATCTGATTCTGGGTTGGGAGAAGGTGACGCCCGCGCGGGCGGAGGTCTTCTACAACGCGGTGCCGGATGCGTGGGCGTCGCGTGATGCGGCGGCGATGCCGGGGCTGGCGTCGCGGCCGCTGGAAGTGCTGACGGTGAGCGATGTGACGCCTCACAAGCGGCAGCACCTGGTGGCTCGCGCGGTGTGCGCGCTGCGGAAAGAGCAGGGCTTGGAGTCGCTGACGTACCGCATCGTCGGACGCGTTTTCGACGAGGGGTACGCCGAGTCGATGCGACAGATGGCGCGGGATGCGGGCGTGCCGGATGCGGTAAAGATCGAGGGGCGGCTGTCGGGCGAGGCGGTGGAGGAGGCATTCAAGCGGGCGCGGTGCTTTGCCTTCATGAGCGTGTGCGAGAGCTTCGGGATTCCGCCGCTGGAGGCGCTGAGCTTCGGCGCGCCGGTGGTGTCGAGCCGCTGCTGCGCGATGCCGGAGGTGCTGGGCGACGCCGCGGCGTTCGTGGAGCCGGACGATGAGGCGGGGCTGATCGCAGGACTGCGGCGGGTGTTGACCGACGCGGCGTATGCGGAAGAGCTGCGCCGCCGCGGGTTTGAGCGGTGTCTGCGGTTCCGGTGGGGCGAGACGTGTGCGAAGATGGTGACGAGTCTGGAAGAGATGGTTTCGCGTGGTCGATAATTCTGAACCATGGAGAGAACGCGGAGGAGCGGAGGGGGCGGAGGATCGCGGAGGGGGAATGGGGGGAGGGGCAAATCTCAGATCTCAAATCTCAGATCTCAAATCTCAGATCTCAGATCGCAAGTGGCAAATCGCAAATCGCAAAGGAAAGACAGCTTCGCCGCGACCGTATGAATGACACGATGCCTTGACCCATCTCTTCTCTCCGCGTCACTCCGCCAACTCCGCCTCTCCGCGTTCTCTCCCGTTTCCCCCTGACAACACATGCCCCACTTCATCCCCACCCAGTTCCCGCACATCGCCTCGAAGCTCAAGGGCCGCGTCGCGGTCATCACCGGCGGGTGCGGCTTCATCGGTTCGCATCTCGCGCACGCGCTGGCGGCCAGCGGTGCGACGGTGCGGGTGCTGGACGATCTCTCGGGCGGGTTTGAGTCGAACCTCGCGCCGGCGCGGGATGCGGCGAAGGCCAGCGGCGGAAGCGTGGAGTTCATCAAGGCCTCGATCCTCGACGACGTCGCGCTTCGCAATGCGATCGCGGGGAGTGACTTCGTCTTCCATCAGGCCGCGCTCGTGAGTGTGCCCGAGTCGGTGGAGAAGCCGGAGAAGTGCCTGAGCGTGAATGTCGAAGGCACGCAGCGTGTGCTGCTGGCGGCCAAGGACTTGAAGGCGCAGGAGAAGAAGGAGAAGCGGGTGATGTTCGCCGCCAGCGCGGCGGCGTACGGCAACACGCCGAGTCTGCCCAGCAAAGAGACCGACAACCCGGATGTCTGGTCGCCCTACGCGATGAGCAAGGTCAGCGGCGAGTTGCTCCTTCGGACCTTCGCCCGCTGCTTCGGGCTGTCGTGCATCAGCCTGCGGTACTTCAACATCTTCGGCCCGAGGCAGGACCCCAAGAGCCCGTACGCCGCGGTGATCAGCGCGTTCGCCGACACGCTGAGCGCCGGCAAGCAGCCGCGCGTGCTGGGCGATGGCGAACAGACGCGGGATTTCACGTACATCGACAACGTGGTGCTGGCGAACATGCTGGCGGCAACGAGCGAGAAGCCACTGGCGGGCGAGGTGGTGAACATCGGCACGGGCTCGCGCATCCGGCTGCTGGATGTGCTGAAGCACATGGGCGAAGCGCTCAAGGTGGATTCGACGCCGACGTTTGGCCCGCCGCGAGCGGGAGATGTGCGGCACTCGTCGGCGGATATCTCCGCCGCACGTTCGCTGCTGGGCTATGAGCCGGTGGTGGACTTCGGGGAGGGGATTCGAAGGACGCTGGAGTGGGCGCGGGCAGCCAAGTAGCGGCGACGCCTAGCGGCGCCGGCGGCGTGCGATGCATGCCGATGCAACTAGCGCGACGGATGTCGCGGGCGTCGGAATGTTGTATTCGATCACCAGTGAGCGCACCGGCTCAAACTCAAAGGTGTCTGACCAGACGGGCGCAGGAGTGTCGTTGACTCCGACGCCGAAGGCGAGGTACTTCTGCAGTGCCGAGTCGGGCTGATTGAAGTACCACGACTGGAATCCCCAAGTCTCGCCGGTGATCCAACTCCAGCCGGACGGGGACGAGTTATCACGGACGCCGCCGAGCCATGGGCCGTAGTTCCAGACGCCGATCGGATCAAAGCTGCGATTCCAGGCGTTGGGCGTCGCCAAGGAAAGGTCGAAGACGAACGCATTTTCCTGCGCGGACGTGAGCGTGGCGAGGTAGCCACCAGATGCCGCGGCGATGGCGGCGGCGTCGTGCCACGTCACCGACGCGGAGAAGACTCGAACCTCGTACCAATGGTCGTTACCGCCGTCGGCGGCTTTCCACTGCACCATGGAAGCGGAGGAGAGGCAGGAAACGAAGAGACACGCGGTGCAACCAAGACGGAACATACAACCTCCCATGGAGTGCGGTCGATTCCACACGAGTGCCGAGACGCACCACACGCGGCGGACGGGCACACACCACAAGAACGGAGCCACTTGGATCGAGCGGACATGAAGGATCCGGGGTGGGGGAATTCTCATGCGGGCGGCGTGGCCGGGGTCTTCTTGCGGGCCGATGACAAACGAAACAAGCCGCCGATGGGCCCAACCCCGGGGGGGTTGGTGCATCGGCGGCCTGCTCGTGCGGCCCGGGATCGGACAAGTCAGGTCGGGCCGCGAGGAGAAGCGATGGAGGAACCCTGCAGACGGTCTGCAGATGAGCACTTATGGGCAGAGCAGTTCGTTGTACGCCGCGGCGAAGAGGAGGAAGTCGGCATCATCGACGACAGTGTCGTTGTTGAAATCGGCGAAGCAACCTGACGACATCGCGGGATCGGAGCAGAGCAGCGTGTCGTAGTCGCGGGCGAAGGTGACGAAGTCGGTGTCATCGACGGAGGTGTCGAGATTGAAGTCGGCGAGGCAGACGCGGGTGGAGGCGGAGACGGTCTGGCCGCAGACGTCGGTGAGGACGCAGTCGAAGGTTCCGCCGCGTGCGAAATCGGGGGAGAGGATGCGGAGGGTGTTGGTGAAGGCGCCGGAGTAGACGCCGGCGAGGTTGGCGATGGGGACGCCGTTGCGCCGCCAGGCATAGGTGTAGGGTGCGTTGGCGGGCACGCCGAGGGTGAGGGCGAGGGTGCGCTTCTGCGGCGTGGCGGCGGGGGCGGACTGGAGGATGATGGGTTTGCAGGAGAGGGGGGCGGCGTTGGTCTCGATCGTTGAGCACCCGCCCTCGATCTTCGCCGAGTAGAAGCCTTGATCACTATCGGTGACGTTAACGATCTGCAGAGTCGACGTCGTCGAACCAGAGATCCGAGCATTGTCGATGAGAGGAAGCCCGTCCTTGAACCACTGGTAGGAGGAAGCGGGGCCAGAAACACTGGCGGTGAAGACTGCGGTTGTCCCGGGAAGGAGCGAGAGTCCATCGACTGGAGCCGTGAGGGACAGTGGTCCCATGCCCGGCTGCCACGCGTCGGGAATCGAGTCCAGATTGCAATCGGAGTACCCGGTCCACGCGGCATCGAGGGCGAAGACCGCTCCGCTCCGGGCCGTGCCGTTGTTGACGCCGGTGCCGTCGGCGGCATCGAGGTTGTCAAACGTCCACGAGCCGATCAGCCCGGGGATTGACGCGGCCCGCGCGGGCGTGAGTTGGTGTGTCGCATGGGCGCGGATCTGGTCGCGGGTGCGTTCGACGTTCCAGTAGCGGATGTTGTCGAGGCGGCCTTGGAAACGCCAGGTTCCGAAGTCGCCGGTGTCGCCGAACGACAGGCTTCCGTCCCACTGACTCACGGCCCACGCCGGGGTCGTTGTCTCGGCAACTTGCTCGCCATTGATGTACACGCGGTGCTTCTGCGAGGCCGAGGACCATGTTGTCGCAAAGTGCACCCACTGGTTCGTTGGGCACGTCCATCCGCCAAGGTCAGAAATGCCGAAGAGTTCAACGCCGCTGGTAGAACGGGGAAGCATGTTGACGGAGAACTGTCCGCCGCTGCCGTGGCGCTTGGCGAACGGGCGGCCATACTGCTGGACCATGCCGCTGTCCATGCGCACCCAGAACTCGATGGTGACGGCGCTGTTGGTGCTCTGGCTGGGGTGATGGGGGACCTCGACGCGCCCGCCGGAGTCGAGGGAGAGGACGCCGTTGCTCGCGGTGTTGGCGGCAGCCACGGAAGAACATGCGAGAGAGAGTCCAAGGGCGAATCGAGACATACCAGCTCCTTTGCTGAACTTGCGTTCGAGTCAAAAAGGGGTCCGCCGGTTTTACCCGTGCACGGACCCGCGAAGTCCACCCCGCTAAGAACGGACCCGAGAACCGACAACGGACATCTGCGGCGTGCTGATGTCGCGATTGCCGCGTCTGCTCCGTTCTGGGTGTGTCGGACGCGAGCGCGTCGGCGCGAAGGACAGCATGAGGCGAGAGAGAGGGAGCGGGGTGAAACACGGGAGAGAGTGCGGGATGGAGCACGGGATGACGCACGACACGCCTTCGTCCGCTACACTGCTCGATGCCCGGTGGGCCGGTCTTCTCCCTTGGTGGGCGGGTGATCGGGTGCTGCCGGGGGGTGATGGACAGACTCGAAGCTCCTGCTCCTGGTTCGTTTGGCGATGTGGTCGCGCGGGCGTACCCCGCGCTGCGGCGGCTGGCCGCGGCACGGGCGGTAGGGACGGGTATTGCGCCCAGTTCACTGGTGCAGGACACGCTGTGCCGCATGTTGCGGATGCCCGAGCCGCCGCGGTCCGAGGAGGACGTGCAGGCGGTGGCGTTCACGATGATGAAGTGGGTGCTGATCGACCGGCTGCGGTCGGAGAAGGCCCGCTCGGCGCGGGAACTCGCAACGGCGGACGGCGCGACGCCACCGGTGCTCCGCGAGGATGCGCGGCTGGAGTCGATGACGGCGGCGTTGGCCGAACTGGCCGAGGCCAATCCGCGCAAGGCCGAGGTGATGACGCTCTCGGCGGTCTGTGGGCTGACCAATGTCCAGATCGCCGCGTTGCTCGATGTGAGCGAGAAGACGGTGCAGCGTGATTTGGACTTTGCACGCGCCTGGTTGGCGTCGCACAAGCCTGGGTGAAGAACGCAAGGCCGCGCAACGACGGATAGCTCATGGGCACGACCGCCTTTGAAGAACTCGAACGCGCGTACGACGAGGCGGTCGGGCTCGATCCGGCGTCGCGGGTTGCGTACGTCGAGAACTTGCGGTCGCGGTCGGGTGAGATCGCGTCCCGATTGGCGGCGATGCTCGAGGCCGACACCCAGCGTGTGGATGCATCGGTGCGGGACGTGCTGGCGGAAGCCGAGCAGAGACGATCGGGGGATCGGCTCATCGGGCCGTATCGCGTGCTGGGCGAACTGGGCGAGGGCGGTTTCGGGGTGGTGTACCTCGCCGAGCAGCCGGCGCCGATCCGGCGGCTGGTGGCGGTGAAGCTGCTCAAGCCGGGTATGGACAGCAAGGCGGCCTTGGCCCGCTTCAACGACGAGCGGCAGGCGCTGGCGCTCCTGGATCATCCGACGATCGTGCAGGCATTGGACGCGGGGACGAGCGCCGAGGGTTGGCCGTACTTTGTGATGCCGCTGGTGCCCGGCCTGGCGATCACCGCGTACTGCGCGGAGAGCAAAGCGACGATCGCGGAGCGCGTGCGGCTGGTGATCGAGGTCTGCCGCGGCGTGCAGCACGCGCACGGGCGCGGCGTGCTGCATCGGGATCTGAAACCCGGCAACGTGCTGGTGGCGTCGGAAGGTGGAACGGCGCGGCCGCGGATCATTGATTTTGGCTTGGCGCGATCGCTGACGACATCACTGACCGAGCATCAGACGCTGACGCTGGCGGGTCAGCCGCTGGGCACGCCGGAGTACATGAGCCCGGAGCAGGCGGCGGGGCGACCGGTGGATGTGCGGAGCGATGTCTACGCGCTGGGGGCGATTCTGTACGAGTTGCTCACCGGGCGGGCGCCGGTGCCGACCGAGGCGCTGCGTGCGGCGGGATCACGCGGGATCGCGGGCGTGGTGGCGGATCACGTGGTGACGCCGCCGTCGCGGGCGGGCAACTCGGATGTGCGGCGTGAACTGGACTGGGTGGTGATGCGGAGCCTGGAGAAGGATCCGGAGCGGCGATATCCGACGGCGGAAGCGTTGGCGGCGGATCTGGGGCGGTGCTTGGATGGGCGGGCGGTGGAAGCCGGGCCGCCGGATCGCGTGTACCGCGCGATTTCGTGGCTGAGGCATCACCGGGCGCTGGCGATTGGTGCGGCGGCGGTGCTGCTCACGCTGATCGCCGGTGCTTCGGTATCCACGCTGATGGCGCTTCGGGAGCGGGATGCGCGTCAGAGCGCCGAACAGGTGGTGGACTTTCTGAACTCGATCTTTGCCGGGCTTGATCCGGTGGTGGCGCAGGGGCGTGATCGGACGCTGTTGACGCTGGCGATCGATCAGGCGGGTGCGAGCCTGAAGAACACCGCGATGACGCCGGCGGTTGAAGCGCGCCTGGTGGGCGTACTTGCGGGCTCGTACTTCGTAGTTGGGGAGTTTGCGAAGTCGTATCCGCTGGCACAGCGTTCGTTTGACCTCACGCGGCGACTGTATGGTCCGGACGATCCGCGCGTGATCGACGCGCTGCGGCTGTTGATCGAGGTTCGGAACTCGAGCGTTGATCCTGACCCCATGCCGTGGTTGATGCCGGCGGCGCGGGAACTGGAAGAACGGGCGAACCGGGTGCTGCCCCGAGGCTCACGGGCGCGCATCAAGGCACTGACAGTGGCCCTTCTAGGGAGCAAGGCGACGTACGAGCAGGCCGTGTCTGCGTTCGAGGCGCTCATTGCGGAGGCGGAGGAATCGCTTGGGAAGACGGATCGCTTGACGCTGACGGTGCTGCGCCGTGCCGCGAAGCATCGCACCGCCGATCCGGCATGGGCTCTGAACGCGATCCGCGAGGCGCGGCGGCGGGCGATCGGGGCGTACGGACCGGACGATCCGGAGACGGAGCTCGGGCTCGCGACCGAGTCGTGGGCGACGGCACTGGTCGAGGGGAACGACGCGGCCACGGTGTTGCTCCGCGGACGGCTCGCCCACGCGACAGAGGTGCTCGGGCCGTTGGCGCAGCCCGTCTTCGTGTCTCGCTACAACCTCGGCAGCAGTTTGGTAGACCAGGGCGCGTATGCCGAGGCGGAGGAGGTCGATCGCAGGATGTGGGCGGGGCGGCCGAACGGGCCGAACCTGAGCGCCGAACTTTGGATCGAGATGGCTCGGGCATGGATCGCGGCCGGCCGGCCACAGCGGGCGGCCGAGTACACGGAACATCTAGACCGGACATGGCCGGAGATCGCCCGGAAGCTGGACGCCGCGCTGCGGACTGGCGAGGAATCCAAGCGGTGACTACTGAGCGTCGGCTGGGCCTGCGATCTCAACCTCCCGCGCACTTCTCGCCGATATACCTCCCGTCCGCTCTCACCCGGAGGTTGTTGTGCGCGCCGAATGTTCCTGGGACCATGCCGCTTGGTTGGATGATCGGATCGACGGGTTGATGGACGCCGCGGCGTTGGCGCCCGAAGGCTCGGCGGACAGCGCACGCACCGGCGCGGGCGCCCTGGCGCTTGCCGCCGGGCTCGCGTTTGCCGCGATGACGCTCGGAGGCTGCGCCGGCGGTGGGGGGGGTGGAACCGGCGGCGGCATCACCGCCAACAAGCCGCAGGACGTGAACGCCGGGCTCAACGCGCTCGCCAACGACAACCGGCCCACGCCGGACGAACTGCACAAGTTCATCGAACGGGCGGCGACCGATCTCGAAGACCTGAAGGCCGCCCAGGAAGACCGGCGGCGTCGGCTCGCGCAGGCGAACCTCACCCCGCCCAGCGAGGCTCCGCCCGCGGCGAACCCGGCGAACCCGATCACCACTCCCGCAGCAACCACCGACCCCAATACAGCGCCCGACTCGTCGCTCGCCAGCCTCGCTGGCCCGACGGCGGACGCACCACAACCCGCGGCGGCTCAGCCCGCCGCCCAGCCCACGGCACAGGATCGCGTTCGGGCCCTCGCCGCCGAGCTGCGCACCGCGCTGAACCAGCAGGTGCGCGACCCCGAGAGCTCGGTCTCCAGCTCGCTGGCCCTCGCCATGCTCGAGATGCTGAGCGCCCAAGAGAGCGGCGGCGGCGCTCCGGCGCTGGCCAACCTCAACGAGCGCGAGCGCCAAGCCGTGCAATCGGTGCGTGATCTGATCGACGCTCTGGCCAAGGACCCGGCGGCGGCGTCGGACCCCAGCCGCGTGTCGCAGATGCTGGCCCGCTCGATGGACGCGTTGGCCAGCGCCCGCAGCGTGCGGGTGGCGCGGGCCGAGTTGTGCCAGCGGGTCGAGGACTTCGGGCGCTTCAAGCCCTTCGAGGTGAACGCGTTCGTGGCGGGACGGCCGCACCGCGTGATCGTGTACACCGAGATCGAGAACTACGCGTACCGCGATATGGGTGAGGGCGCGCCGAGCGGCAACCGCTGGTCGGTGGAGCTGGGGCAGGAGCTGCAGCTCTACACCGGCGACGGCAGCATGCTGGCGTGGCGCAAGCCCGAAGAGGCGACCGGCGAGAAGTCCCGCAACAAGCGGCGGGATTTCTACATCACCCAGATGGTTGAGCTGCCTCGGACGCTGACGGTGGGCCCGTACTCGCTGAAGGTGGTGCTGCGCGACAAGGTGAGCGGGGCGCGGGCGGAGGCGATCATCCCGATCCAGATCGTGGCGGATGAGGCGCTGGCGCGGGGTGACGCGCGGTAGCGGGTCCATCGACGAACCAGTGGGACCGGCCTCCGGCCGGTCTGCCTTTTTTGATGTGTCCCGTTTGGTGTGGCTTGTTTGAAGTGCCTTGTGTCGGCACCTGCTGCAGCCCATCCGCCTGTCGACCGGCCGGGAGGCCGGTCCCACTGGCGCGATGTGGAGATCTTGACGTCGGGGCCTGGAAGGCCCCGCCCCCAGACTGTCAATCTCACGAATACCCGAGCTGATCGAGGTCGTCTTCCGACAGCCCGAACTCGTGGCCGATCTCGTGCAGCAGCGTGACCATGATTTCTTCGTAGACCACGTCGTCGGCATCCGGCTGGTCGAAGCCGCCCGCGAGGTCGAGGATGCCCTCGCGGAAGAGGTGGATCTCGGAGGGGAGTTCGCCGGAGCGGTCGATGGGGCGCTCGGTGGCGGCGACGCCGGTGTGCAGGCCGCAGAACTCGAGGGCGGCTTCTTCATCGCTCGGATCGGCGCCCAGGTCGCGGAGCATGTCGGGGGTGGGGCGGTCGAGGGCGACGACGGGGACCTCGTCGAGCAGGGCGCGGACGGGCGGGGGGAGCTGGCCGATGGCTTCTTCGAGCAGGGCGTCGAAGCGGTCGCGGGTGGCTTGATCGAGCACGGAGCGAACTCCCTCTCCCGGGCGCTTGACCGGGCTCTCAGCCGTGTTCTCAACCGGGCCGCGAATCCGCCGCCTTGAAGATCTCACCGGCCTCGCGGCGGCTGGCGCCGGTGAGCGATTCCAGCGAGATCGGGCGGCTGAGCACCGAGGGGACGATGCGGACGCAATCGACCATCACGCCGAGAATGCCGACGGTGAAGAACATGGATCCCACGGCGATGAGGATGGTGCCGATGAGCAGCGCGGACTGGGCGGCGCCGGTGCCCAGCAGGGTGGCGAGCAATTGGCACAGGTCGCCGAGGGTGGTGATGCCCAGCGCCCCGACCATGGCGAGCATGGTCTGTCGGTCGACGCGTCCGGAGCGGAGCAGCATGGAGCGGTGCACGAACAGGCGGGCGTTGGGACGCAGGCAGGCGAGGATGACGGCGAGGATCAGGCTGAGCGCGAGGCGCAGGCCCGAGCGTTCCGGGTTGACGATGCCGTTGGGCATGAACGGCGTCGGCCCGAGGGTGTCGAGCCGGGAGTAGAGCACGTGCAGCCCGAGCGCAAGGGGCAGATAGAGAAAGGTGCCGACGATGGCGCGGAGGATGCCGTCGAGCGGGATGTTGGCGTGGGGACGGATGAGCACCGCCGCACCGACGGCGGAGGCGAGCGTGCCGGCGACGACGCTGAGCGCGAGCCACTCGGGGGTCTGCAGGCTGAACATCTCGGCGGCGCGGAGCCACCAGATCGAGGCGGCGGCGAGCAGGGCGCCCAGAGGCCAGACGAGCAGACCGATGCCCACGATCGACGGAAAGGCGATGGGCTGCAGCTCGGACGCGGCGGGATCAACCTTGGCGAGGATGGTGCCGCGGACCGACATGCCGCACTCGGGGCAGCGGCCTCGGATGGAGAGCCCGCGGAGGTTGTAGTGACAGCGGGCGCAGAGCAGGTCGCCTGTGAGTTCGCGGGCGAGGAGCGGAGCTTCTTCGCCGGGCTCGCGGGTGAAGGCGCTCTGGGTTGGCTCGAACACGTCGGACAAGGCGGTCGCGGCTCCTGCGCGGGCGGGCCCGCGGTGCTGTACCTGACCGGGAGTGTAACAGAGGCTCTGCGGGAGGCGTGAACCATGGCGTTCGTCGCGTCCGCGGGGCTGGTAGAGTCTGGAATCAGGAGGTTTCGATGGCCCGACTGGTCCGACACGAGCAGACCGCCCCCATCAAGATCGATCCGGCCACCTGGCCGCGTGACGAGCAGGGAAACCTGAAGGTGATCTCGATCTGCGCGTGCGGCATCTCCTCCAAGTTCCCGTTCTGCGACGGGGCGCACAAGGGCTGCAAGGCCGAAGAGCCCGGGAAGGTGTACCGCTACGACCCGGTGACCAAGGCGATCCTCGACGCCACGCAGGAGGGGTGACGGCTCCGGCGATCGAAGGCCCGCCGCATCAATCCGGCTGATCGCCGCGCGGACGGGGCGTCCGAGAACGCCACGGCGTGCGATCGCGCGATGCGACCGGTCATGATTCTCCGGCGATTGCCGAAAACCACCGATCGGGGACGCGAGACCGGTCGATGCTCCGGACGGATGCGGCGCCGGCGGAGCGTCCGCGGCGATCGGAGGCCGCATGATGATCGAACAGGTCATGTCCCGCCACGTCGTGACGGTGGAGCTCGACGACACGCTGAAGCAGATCCGCGATCTGTTCGCCGCGTTCCGGTTCCATCACGTGCTGGTGATGGAGCGGGGCGGGCTGGTGGGGATCATCTCCGACCGCGATCTCCTGGCGAACCTCAGCCCCTTCATCGGCAAGCTGCAGGAGAAGCCGATCGACCTGGCGAGCCTGCAGAAGCACGCGCACCAGATCATGTCGCGCCATGTCGTGACGGTCACGCCCGAGACGTCGCTGCACGACGCCGCCACGCTCATGCTCGAGCGCGGGATCTCCTGCCTGCCGGTGCTCAACGCCGACCGGCGCGTGGTCGGCATCGTGACATGGCGTGATCTGCTCCGCGGGGCCTACGGCATCGAGCCGGCAACGCACGCGGCGTGAGGCAACGCCTCACCTGTTCGCATCGTCGCCGCGCCCGTCCGCCCCGGGTTCCTCATCGTCCGGCATCGCGTCCACGGGCGTTCGCAGACGCATCAGGACGTTGTACGTCGCGGCCATCGGCATCTTCTGCCCCGCGGCGGTCATCTCCATCTCGGCCCTCGAGACGCCCGAGATCGACACGGCGCGCGGCATGACGTCGTTGAAGCCGACCCGCGATCGACCGGTGTACGCGCCGGTCAGCGAACGGGCGACGCCCTCGACGCCCGCGGGCAGATTCTCCATCTTCGCGTCGGGCGTGGCCAGCGCCTGCTCGGCGGTGATGCGGAGCACCGCGTCCGTCTCGCTCACGGCGACGACGTGGTACACGTATCGCTGGCGGAGCGGCAGTCCGTTCATCTTCATCTCGGTCGCGACCGCCCAGCGCCCGTTCACGCCGATCGCTTCCTCCGGAAAGGGGATCGACATCTGCGAGATCGATTGCCTTGTGGACTCCATCATCGCCAGGAACTGCGGGTTGATTGATCTGGTTTCCACCTTGGCCTGCGACTGGATGCCGCGGGGCGAGATGCGCGCCGACACGCGTGTGCCGACGATGTCGGCGAGCTGAGCCCGGAACATCGCCTGCATCTCGGGCGACAGGTTCTCGCCTTCGATCGTGATCTCGCCGAACTCCGCGTCGTACGACGCGTTGCCCGCTTCGTCGGTCTCGTTGATCCGGCCTCGAACGACCATCGAGATCGTCGGCGTCGGTATATCCGGGCTCTTCTCGCCGTTCATGGCCACCCGCGCGTCCATGCGCATCGACATCACCCGCTCGAAGGTGTCGCCTTTGTGCAGAACGAGGCGGAGCGCCCGCCGCGGCTCGTTGCCGGCGTCGAGCACTTCGACCTGCGGCGGGATGTCCGTCGGGTCGGGGAGTTGATCCGGCACCTCCGGCGCCGCGACCGCTCCCACGGACGCGCCCACGGACGCGCCAAGAAACGCGAGCGCCGCCACCGACCAAAGAACCTGCTTCATCGGCGGAGCGTACCAGCGATGCCCCGGTGCCGCGGAAGCCGGCTCCGATGAGCGACGCGGACAAAAAAAGCCCCGGCGCCGCGAGCATTCACTCGTGTGCGCCGGGTCTCGTGGGGGTCATGGCATGTCGAACGCCGCGGCGAACGCGATGGAGCGGCAGCACGCCGCCCGCTCCGAATCCCCGCGCCGATCCGTGAGCAGTGACCGATACGAGGACCGCAACCCTCGGTTCCGCGGCTGTTCCACGAATCTGCGGCAATTTTGCACCACCCCGTCCCTTGATCGAAAAGCCCCGTCGCCGCCCCGATCCGTTCCCCGCCGCGACGGGCACACACCCTCCCCGGCCGCGCCGCTCAGCCCTCCCGGGTGTTCGCCGCAAGTCCAATTGCCTGCATGACTTGCTGCAGGTCCGACCAGACCTTCGCCCGGTTCTCGGGCGTGTAGTCCCGCAGCAGGTACGCCGGGTGATACGTCGGCATGACCGAGACCTCAAAGCTTGCATGTTCTTGCCCGAGTGCGTCGGCGACGGCGTCTCCCATGATGCCCGCGGCCGCGTCGAAGCGGGCGCGGTGGAAGCGCCCCCGCAGGCGGCCCATCGATTCCTCGCTGCGCAGGATCGTCCGCGACGCGGGCAGGCCCAGCGTCACGATCACCTCCGGCTTGAGGATGCGGACCTGATCGATCAGGTACGGGCGGCAGAGATCGGCCTCGCGGCTGGTGGGCGTTGCGTTGCCGGGCGGACGCGTCTTGAGGACGTTGCAGATGTACACCTGCTCGCGCGACAGCCCCATCGCGATGATCATCTTCTCCAGCAGTTGCCCGGCCTTGCCCACGAACGGGCGCCCGGTGCGGTCCTCGTCGGCGCCCGGCGCTTCGCCGATGAAGACGAGGCGGGCGCAGGGATCGCCCTCGCCGAAGACGATGGAGTGATGATCGGTGACAAAGTGCTGGTGCGGCGCATCGGCCTCGTAGCGGGCCCGAAGCGCATCGAGCATGCGCTGCGAGGCTTCGCGGTCGCGCCCGCCGGAGGGAGCGGATGCTCGCGCCGCGGCGGCCGCGGGCGGCTTGGCAACGGGCGTCACGGTGGTCACGATCGGGGGCTCGCGCTCCGGCTCCGCCGCACGCTTCACGCCACCCGCCCCACCTGCCCCAACACCCCCACCACTGCCACCGCCCCCACCTGCTCCGCCGCCTTTGCGGATCGGAACGACATCCACGCCGAACATGGCGGCGGTGCGGGCGCTGACGGCGGCGTAACGACGGGTCGCGTCATCCATGCCCAACGGTACACCGGCATGGTGCACGCCCGAGGGGCGTCACTTGGCTTCGAGGGCCTTGTCGATGGCCTGACTGAGGTTGCTCTCGAGGTACTCGAGCTGGGCCGCCGCACCGCCTCCGCCGCCGGGGGGCGAGGAAAGGCCGGTGGCGCCCCAGACGACCTTGCCGTCCTTGCCGATGACGTAGAACGTGGGCCAACCCTGGACCTTGTAGAGGCCCGAGACGGTCTCGGCCTTGGTGACCGAGCCGTAGGTGATCTTGTTGTCTTCCTTGAACTTCTTGGGATTGGCCTTGGGGTTGCTCTCGGAGTTCATGCCCAGGACCACCACGCCGCGGTCCTTGTACTTTTCGTGGACCTTCTGGATGGCGGGCATGGAGGCGCGGCACGGGGGGCACCAGGTTCCCCAGAAGTCGAGCACGAGCACCTTGCCCTTGAAGTCGCTGAGCTTCACGGTCTTGCCGTCGAAGTCCTTGAGTTCAAAGGGCGGGGCCTGGGTGCCGACGCGCATGACGTCGTTCTCGGAGGGCAGCAGCGGCCACTTGTACGTGGTCGGTGTGGCGGGCGCGGCCGGGGCCGGCGCGGTCTCCGCGGGTTTGGTTTCGGGCGTGGCGTCGGTCTTGGGCTTGCGGGCGCGGCGCTTGCCGTCGGCGTCGGTGACGTTGTAGCCCTCGGGGATATCGATGGTGAAGTTCTTCCCGCTCAGTTCCGACTTGAGCGAGAGCCCGACGATCGTCATGCGGCGCGTCGGCTCGCCCCGCTTGTCGGCTGGAAGGCCGGCCGTGGCCGGGCGGTAAACCTCGAACCGGCGCGGCATGCCGTCGCGCTTCGCGAAAAAGATCTTGCTCGGCACGATCGCGGACTCGTGCACCGTCCCGCCGGCGCTCTTGGTCTTGGGCGGCACGAACCAGACGACCTCACACTCCAGGCCGTCCACCGTCTGCGGGGCCTCGAGCTCGGCCTTGATCGCCAGGTCGCTGCCGTTGAGCACTGTCTCGCCGAAGAGCTCCCAGGCCACGCTGGTGGCGGCGTTCCCCTGGTTCATCGTGACACGGACGACTTCCGGATCCTTGGTCTCCTGGATGCGCACGAGACGGCGCCGGTTGTCAACGACCGAGACCTCGTTGCCGTCGAACGCGGCCCGGACATCCAGCTCGCCCTCGCGCCGGCCGCCTGACTTGGGCTCGATCGCGAAGTCGCCTTCGACGAGGAACTTCCACTGTCCGGGCTGCTCGCCGCGCTCGGCCACGACCTCGGTCTTGACGACCGACTGCCGATTCCCGTCGGGCATGTTGCCGACCACCTCGGCGCGGTAGGTCATGCTCTGCACGTCGTTCATCACCGCACGGGCCCGCTGCACCAGCTCCACCGCCCGGGGGTCGATCGCGTTCGACGCGTTGGGCCTGGCGGCCGTGCCCTGCGCGACCGCGGGCAGCGCCGCAACGCCCCCCGAGACGAGCACGGTGAGCAGAGCAATCGAGCAGCAGAGGTGCTTCATGAGTCTTCTCCGGAGCTGGCGGTCCGAATCGGAGCGCCGCAATCTTGCGTGGTCAGAGGCGTCCAGACTTCTGTTCATCGTGCCCACGGGCCCGATGGTTGCAGGATTCGGTCGGTGCGGAGCGGGTTCCGCCCGTGGATGTGAAGCGCCGAATGCCCCATGATGGTTCGGGGCGTTTGTTTGGAAGGTGCACGGGGTACGGATTTTTCCTCTAATTCTCGTTTGTTTTGGGGGAGTTTTCCGCTATAGGTGCGAGGTCATGGCGCACCATTGCCGGCCCGCTGCCGAGCGGTGAACGGAAGAGGGTTGTATGAACAGGAACGTTCTTTTTCTCTGCGTCGCCTGGGCGACGACGCATGGGCTGTCTGCGGCTCGGGGCGATACGGCGCCCATCGATGTGCTGTTGCGCTCGGGGACGCAGGCTCCCAACACCGAGACGGGCGCGGTCTTCTCCAACTTCAGCGCGCCGGTCGTGAACGACCCGGGCACGTGCGCGTTCGCCGCGACGCTGACGACGACCAGCGCCAACAAGACCGGAATCTGGATCGGGACGCCCGGCAACTGGCGCCTGCTCGTCCGCGAGGGACAGGCGATGCCCTCGAGCCTGGGGCCGCTGCAGCGCGTCGATCGCGCCGCCATCGCGCTGAGCAACGCCGACATCGTCGCGTTCGCCGCCCGCGCCGGCACCGGCGCGGGCAAGCTCGCCATCTTCCGCGTCACCCGCGCCGGAGCCGTCACCGTCGTCGCCTTCGTCGGCCAGCAGGCCCCGGGCATGGCACCCGGCGTCACCTTCCGCGACCTGGGCGAGCCCGTCATCAACGCTTCCGGCCAGATCGCCTTCAACGCCTCGCTCCAGGGACCCGGCATCACCGACGCCAACCAGGGCAGCGCCTGGCTCTTCAGCGGCGGCATCCTCCGCACCGTCGTCAAGGGCGGCGACGGCCTCATCGTCTCGCAACCTTCCACCACCGTCCGCGATGTCCTCTCGCCCATTCTCAACAACAACGCCCGCCTCGCCTTCGGCGGCATCGTACAGGGCCCGCTCGTCAGCCCGTGGAACGACAGCGCGCGATGGATCGCCACCAACTGGACCCCCACCATCCAGTCCTTCGGCGGCACCCTCATCGGCATCCCCGGCGAGGGCGGCGACCAGACCACCCTGCAGATCCGTCGCGTCCTGCCCGGCATGCACCGCATGAACGCCGCCGGAACCGTCGCCTTCTTCGCCGACCATGAGGACTGGTTCTCCCCGTCCAAGTTCACCCACGGCATCTGGACCACCACCGCCACCGGCATCAAGCCCGTCGCCCACAAGGGCATCCCCGTCACCGCGCTGGGCGAGCCCGTGACCTTCGCCAGCTACTCCTCCCTCGTCATCGACGCCGTCGGCGGCGTCCACTTCAAGGCCACCATCTCCGGCCCGGGCGTCACCCCGCGCAACGACAACGCCGTCTTCTCCGCCCGCACCAACGGCGCCCTCGTCCAGCGGGTCCGCGCCGACGACGCCGTCCCCGGCGTTACCAACCGCCGCCTCCGCGAGATCGCCCCGCTCGCCGCCTGCGGCCCCGCCGGCGAGCTCTTCCTCGTCGCACCGATGGCCGCACCCACCCCCGGACTCACCTTTGAGCGCGTGCTCTTCACCAGCTACCCCGGCGGCGAGATGAGCAAGGTCATCGCCAGCGGCGATCGACTGACCGTCGCTCCCGGCCTCACCCGGACCGTCACCGGCATTCCCAACTTCTGGTCCGGCAACAACCAGGACGGACAGCCCAGCGCGATCAACGCCACCGGCGCCTTCGTCTTCCGCATCGAGTTCTCCGACGGGTCCTCGGCCCTGTGCCGCAACCAGCTCCGCCCCGCGTGCCCCGGCGACTTCGACGGCAACCGCATCGTGGACGACGCCGACTTCTTCCTCTTCGCCGAGTACTTCCAGTACCTCGCGCCCGGAGCCGGCGATCTCGACCGCAACGGCATCACCGACGACACCGACTTCGTCCGCTTCGCCAACGCCTACACCCAACTGGTCTGCCCCTGAGCACCGGCCTGGCCGCGTTGGGTACGCTCCCGCCATGGTCCCCCACTGCTCGCCCGCCCGCTACGCCGCCCCCGACGCCCGGCTCGCCGCCCACATCCGCACCGACTCGCCCGACGGCTGCGCCATCGCGCTCCTGGGCATGCCCGACGACACCGGTGTGCGGCTCAACAACGGGCGCCCCGGCGCCAAGGAAGGCCCCGCCGCGTTCCGTGCCGCGCTGGCACGCTACGGCGTCGCCACACCCCCGGAGTACGACCTGCCCCGCGTCTTCGACGCCGGCGACGTCACGCCTCCGGCGTCGGTGCCCGGACAGGAAGCCGCCGCGCTCACCGAGATGCACCGGCGCGTCAGCGAGGCCGCCGAAGCGCTCGCGAAACGCGGCATGACCGTCGTTGGCATCGGCGGCGGGCACGACCTTACCTACGCCCTGGTCCGCGGCGTCGCCCGGGCGCATGCCGGGAAGAAACTCCTCGGCCTCTCCTACGACGCGCACCTCGATGTCCGCGACACCATCGGCAGCGGCATGGGCTTCCGCAAGCTGCTGGAAGAGAACATCGCCGCGAGCCTGCGCATCGTCGGCTTCTCGCCCGAAGTGAACAGCCGCGAGCACACCCAGTGGTTCATCCGCAACCGCGGCGCGCTCGGCGCCGCGACCGCGCCGCGCATCGGCGGCCTGCCCGATGACAAGAACGCCCGCGGCTTCGTCAGCGTCGATCTCGACGCCATCGACATGAGCAGCGCGCCGGGCGTCAGCGCGCCGAACCCGGCGGGCCTCGCCGCCCGTGATGTCGCGGCCGACCTGAAGCAGATCGGCTTTGCGATGGATCTGGCGTGCCTGGACTTCATGGAGCTCTGCCCGCCACACGACGAGGGCGGCCGCACCGCACGCCTCGCGGCCCACCTCTTTGTGAGCTACCTCCACGGCATCGGATCCCGCAACCCGTTGCCCTTGGTGTGAGTCCGGCGGTGTTCGACGATTCGTTGCGACGGTTTCGCAACACGCGCTCATGGCTCGCTGCGCGGAGCCGAGATTCGGCCGCAGCCGTCGCGAAATCCGGAGAATCCCGCAATAACCGCGGCGCTCGTGCGTGATGCTCTCCACAGCTTGGAGACGCACATGAACGGCATGACCATTTCAGGGTGGGGAGCAGATGGGCGCCGCGATCGCACCGCCCGGACGTCCGCGGCCCGGCTTTCTCGGACCGTCATCGCCGCGCTGCTCGTCCTGCCCGTGCTCGCCGGAGGCGTGCTGACGCGTCCCGCGCCGGCCGCCCTGCCGCCGGTCCCGGTGCCGCCGGAGAACCCGATCACCGAGAACAAGCGCGTGCTGGGGAAGATCCTCTTCTTCGACGAGCAGCTTTCGACCGCCAACGTGGTGAGCTGCGCGACGTGTCACATCCCCGGCAACGCGGGCACCGATCCGCGCCTGGCGCGTCATCCCGGGCCCGACAACGTCCTCAACACGCCCGACGACATCATCGCGTCGCCCGGCGTCATCAAGTCCGACCAGCGGAACAACTACGACCTCAGCGACATCTTCGGCCTGCGGCCCCAGATCACCGACCGGGCCGCCAACTCCAACATCAACGCGATGTACGCGCCCGATCTCTTCTGGGACGGCCGCGCCCGCAGCCGGTTCATTGATCCCGAAACCGGCGCGATCGCGATCCAGAACGGCGGCGCGCTCGAGTCGCAGGCCGCCGGCCCGCCGGTCAACGACGTCGAGATGGCCCACGCAAACATGAACTGGGCGGAGCTCACCGAGAAGCTGCAGCGGGTCCGCGCGCTGGACCTCTCGACCAACATTCCGGCCGATGTGGCGAACGTGGTCAACACCACCCGTTCGTACCGCGAGCTCTTCCGCCGCGCCTTCGGCGACGAGGCGATCACCGCCCGTCGCATCGCGTTTGCCCTCGCGACGTATCAGCGCACGCTGGTCGCGGACCAGACGCCGTGGGACGCCTTCCAGGCCGGCAACACCAACGCGCTGACCACGAACCAGCAGCAGGGTCTGCAGGCGTTCCTCGCCGCCGGCCCCAACACCGCGAGCTGCGCGGTCTGCCACACGCCCCCGCTCTTCGCGAACACGGTGAACAACCCCAACGTTCCCTCGATGTTCCGCAACCTGGGCCTGCGCCCCAACAACGAGGACATCGGGCGCCAGGCGGTCACCGGCGTGCCGGGCGACATCGGTCGCTTCAAGGTCCCCAGCCTGCGCAACGCGAGCCTGAAGCGCTCCTTCATGCACAACGGCCAGTTCACCACCATCGCTCAGGTGCTGGGCTTCTACGCCAACGCACGCAACATCCAGCCCCCGCCGCCCAACCGCGACCCCGTGCTCAACGGCATCGCCCTGCCCCCGCCGATCGCGGGCCAGATCAACGACTTCATCACCAACGGCCTGCTCGATCCCCGCGTCCGGGATCAGACCTTCCCCTTCGATCGCGCCACGCTCTTCACCAACCGCCCGGCCGATCAGTCCACCATCGTCCCCAACACCGGCACCGCCGGCAGCGGCGGCATCGTCCCCCGCGTCGTCGTGCAGGCCCCGGCCATGATCGGCAACCGCGAGTTCCGCATCGGCCTCGACGGCGCGCTGGGCGGCGCCACCGCCCGGCTCGGCGTCTCCTCCCTGCCTCCGGTCAACGGGCGCATCACCCCGCAGCAGTTCTTCGGCGTCCAGAACGTCGCCGGCGCCGGCAGCGGCCTCGGATTCGCCACGCTCCACTGGCCGCTGCTGCCCGGCCGGGTCAATCCCGGTCAGGTGCTCTTTGTCCAGTGGTTCGTCGATGATCCGGCGGCGCCGGGCGGTCAGGCGGCGTCGCAGGTCGGGCGGCTGCCGATCTTCTGCGGCAGCAGCGGCTGCCCGAACTTCTGCAGCATGTCGGACTTCAACGGCGACGGCTTTGTCGATGACGCCGACTTCGTGCAGTTCGCCGAGGCGTACAACACCACCATCGTCCCCGAGACCAGCCCGCTCTACGACCTCAACGCCGACCAGATCGTCGACGACACCGACTTCACGTTCTTCGCCACCAGCTACAACCAGCTCGTCTGCTTCTGATCGATCGCGCCCACAAGTCAACAGGGGCGGAGCCATCGCGGCTCCGCCCCTGTTTGTTGTTCGTGCGAGTTCCGACTCACCGACGCCGACGCAGCGCGATCATCCCGCCCAGTCCGAGCAGCGCGACCGGACCCGGCGACGGCACCTGCGTGAAGACGCGGAGCTGCGCCACCTCGCCCACCGACGACAACGCCGCGAGATTGAAGTGGATGGTGTTGCCGCTGATCGAGAAGAACGAGGGGATGACGGTGTTCGCGCCGCGGGGCGGATAGCCGGTCGGATACACCGTGCCGAAGGCGCCGACCAGCGGATCGGTGACATCGAGCGTGGTGTTGACGAACGCGACGCCGACGATCGTGCCGTTGAAGGTCACGTTGCCCTGAGCGCTGATGACGCCGGGGATGCCCTCGAAGTGGATGAAGTGGCTGTCGTAGCTGCCGTTGAGCAGGCCGGGGATCGGGCTGCCCATGTTGCCGGGGTTGTTGGTCATGTCCACGAACGTATTGGTGAGCGACACGTTCTGCTGCTCGTCCCACGCGAAGGCGTTGAAGCTCGTCAGCGCGCCCGGGCCGCACGCAGCGGGCGGAGCAAAGAGCCACGTGGTCTGCCCGCTCACGCCCGTGATGGCGGCCGAGGCGGTGGCGGCGAACAGCGAAGCGGCGGCGAGAGCGGCGAGTCGAGCGTGCATGGCGAAATCCTTTTGGAAAGAGGAAGCGGGGTTGGGGGGGAGGAGGGGGGTGAGCTCTGAGGACTGAGGACTGAGGACTCGGGGCTGCGTTCTGCGTGCTCGGATCTCGCATCTCGGATCCGGGGCTTCAGATTTGAGATCTGAGATTTGAGATTTGAGATTCGAGATCCGCGTCTTGCAATCTCCGAGCCGATCTCCGACGCCCGCGGCGTGACTTTGGCTTCAGCCTCGCCGCCGGCGTGCCGCGGCGAGGCACCCGAGGCCCAGCAGCAACGCCGCTCCCGGCGCCGGCACGCTGTGCGTCAGCACGCGGAGCTCGATCATCTCCGCCGTGGGCGCCAGCGCCGTGAGGTTGAACTTCAGCAGGTTGTTGTTGATGCTGAACATCGACGCGGCGTTCAGCCCGCGGAGCGGATAGAACGTGTCGTACGTGGTCGTGTTGTTGCCGAAGAGCGCGTCGGTGTTGTCCAGGTTCACGGCCCGGAAGAACACGGCCACGATCTGGCTGCTGAACGTCACGCTCCCGCTGGTCCCGAAGAATCCATTGGGATTGTCCAGATGCAGGAAGTGGCTATCGAACGTGCCCGCCACGACGCCGGGGATTGCGCTCGACTCGTTCGCCGGGTTGTTGATCATGTCGGCCCAGACACCCGTGGTGGTGATGTTCGTCTTCTCGTCCCAGGCGTAGACATTCGGGCCCGTGAGTGAACCAAACGTCGCCGACGCGGGATTCACCCCGAGCCAGGTCGTCTGCCCGCTCACACCCGTGATGGCGGCCGTGGCGCTCGAGGCGATCATCGCAAGCGTGGACAGAGTGATAGCGGCCGGGCGAAGCATGGTGCGGCTCCTTCGGTGTGCGGTTGGTGCCTTGTCCCTCGATCCCCGCCGCGGTTTGCGACGCGCCGGATCGGCTCTCTTCAGCAACGGTCATTCCCGACCGTTCCGCGGCGAGGGGTGGACCGGAAACCCGCCGCGGACACATGGACTTGCCCGCCGCCGGCGAAACCTTGCACCATCACGCGCCGAATCCACCGCACGCCCGATCCGCCGCCCACCCCAGACCGCGCGCAACCAGCCAACGCCCACCACCCACCACCCGGCTCACCACCTGGCCCGCCGCCCCAAATGCCGCCCAAAATGCCACCCAGCCCGCCGCCGGGCTCGACCATCACCCCGCTGCCACACCAGGCAACGCCGTGCCATCGCCCCGCTCTCCGCGGTGCCTACTTGGGCTCCTTCGGAGGCGTGGTCGGCTTGGGATCGTTGATCGACGGCTGGCCTTCAAAGTCCAGCGCCGTCTCCGCCGGCAGCTTCTCGATCGTGGTGATCACGATGCGCTGATCCGGTCGCTCCGCGGCCCAGTTCACCTCGAACACCACCGACACCTTGTCGCCGATCTTGAGCCCCTCGTAAGACACGCTCGGCGCCTTGCCGAAGGGCATCACCATCGGCTTCATGCCCGGGCGGCCCTGCGAGTCCTTACCGATCCTGCCCTCGCGGTTGGCAAACGTTGGAATGCGCTCGTGGTGCAGTCGGATCTCGTTGCCCTCGATCCCCGGCAGCGACACCACCTCGCCGCGGGTCGTGTACGTCGGCCGGGCCGGGGCCGCCGGCGTCGGATCGGACTTTGGTTGCGGCGCGGCCTCGGGTGCGGCTTCGGGCGTGGTCTCCGGCTGCGCGGCCGGCACGGGCTGGGACTCGATCGGCGAGATCGGCGCCGGTGCCTCCTTCCGGGCCTGCGGCTGCTCGCCGCACGACGCCAGCAGGGGGAGAGTCACAACAGCGACGATTCGAAAGGCGGCGTGCATCGGGAAGACTCCAAGGGGCGCTGCATCATTGGGATGCGCGCGGGCGGTATTGCCAGTACGAATCGGTCTACCCGCGGTTCGGGGGTGAGCCCCGCTCCCTACTCCCCGCTTCCCGCTCCCCACGCACCACTCCCCACGCTCCACTCTTCGATGGCCGACCCCCGATTCCGCCGATACACGCTGCGATGTGCGGCATTGCGGGCATCCTTTCGTCCTCTCGGCAACTCGATCCGTCCCGGCGGGAGACCGTCATCGCCATGCGCGACCGCATGGCCCATCGCGGGCCCGACGCCGAGGGGCTCCTGGAACGCGACGGCTGCCTCCTCGGCCACCGTCGCCTCGCCGTCGTGGACCTCTCGCCCGACGCCGCCCAGCCCATGCTCTCGCCCGACGGCCGCTTCGCCATCGTCTACAACGGCGAGCTCTACAACGACGCCGAACTCCGCGCCGACCTCACCCGCATCGGCGTCCGCTTCCGCACCGCCAGCGACACCGAAACGGTGCTCGCCGCCTTCGGCGTCTTCGGTGAACACGCGTTCGAAAAGCTCCGCGGCATGTTCGCGCTCTGCGCCGTGGACATCGAGCGCCGCGTCGCGTGGCTCGCCCGCGACCCCCTCGGCATCAAGCCGCTCTACACCGCACGCCGCACCGACCCGGCCGGCGCGGAAGAGTTCATCTTCGCCAGCGAGATCGCCGCGCTGCTGCAGCACCCGCTGATCGAGCCGACGCCCGATCGCCTGGGAATCGTCTCCTACCTGACCACCTCCCGGACCTCCTTCGCCGAGCGCACCCTCATCGAGGGCGTGCAACTGCTCGAGCCCGGCACCGTGCTCCGCGTCCGCTTCGCACCCGGCGAGCTGCGGGTCACCCGGCGCTCGCTGTGGGATTCCTTCACCGCACGCATCAGCGCCGACGTCGGCGCCGCGGTCGAGGAGAGCGTGCGCCTCCACCTGCGGAGCGACGTGCCCCTGTGCACGCTGCTCTCCGGCGGGCTGGACAGCTCGATCATCGCGACGATCGCCAGCAAGGAACTCGGCGCCAAGGAGCTCATGAGCTTCGCCGCGGGCGCCAAGGGTGCATCCGCCCCGGGGCAGGACGACTTCGCCTTCGCCCGTCACATGGCCGAGCACGTGGGCACCACCCACACCGAAGCGGTGGTGACGCAGGAACTCTTCGAGTCACGCTGGCGGGAGATCGTCGAGCGCAGCCTGCTGCCACTCAGCACGCCCAACGAGGTGGCGATCAACGAGGTCGCCCGCACGCTCCGGGCCCGCGGGTGCATCGTGACGCTCAGCGGCGAAGGGGCCGACGAGCTCTTCGGCGGCTACGACCTCGCGCTGCTCGCCGCCGCCCAGTTCCGCGACGGCACCCACGCCATCCAGCAGCGGCTCGCCAACCCCCACGCCCTGACGCCCGGCGAGTTCGAGATGCTCGCCAACGCCTGGCTCACGCCCGAGTCGTACCACGAGGCCTTCGCGCCCGAGTTCCTCGAGAGCGTCGACTACGGCGTGGCAATCCGCGAGGACTTCATCCGCGAGTTCGCCCGCTGCGAGGAGGCCGCGGCGATGCTCGGACACCACGACCCGCTGCAGTCACACCTCATCTTCCAGCGCCGCACCAATCTCCCGTCGCTCCTGCTGCGACTGGATTCGGCGGCGATGCTCGAGGGCGTCGAGGGACGCACGCCCTTTGCCGATGTCGTCGTCGCCGGTCTCGCCGAGCGGCTCCCGATGCACCGCAAGTTCGTCGCCCGCACCGACGGCCAGCGCCGCGTCCAGGACACCAAGGTCGCGCTGCGCGAAGCCTTCGGCCCGCGGCTGCCGGGCGCGATCGTCACCCGCGAGAAGGCCAGCTTCCCGCTCCCGTTCCAGAACTGGATCGGCGCCGCACGCCGCGCCGCGCTCGAGAGCGAAACGCTGCGCACCGTCTACCGCCCCGAGATCATCGAAGCCGTCTGCGCCGGGCCCTCGCGCCTCTGGCACCTGGCGTGGCCCATGCTGAACCTGGCGCTGTGGTTTGAGGCCATGGAATCGCATCAGCGCGCCCGCCGCAGCGCGCGGGCGTCGCAGCCGGAACCGAACTGACGCCACAGTCCTCCCGCCAGCGGAGATACGGCACCTCCCCGCGCGTCACTACGATTGCTCATGCCCCGCGCCGGTCGTTCACGCAGCCACGGTTCCTCCCACGCCCCCGCGGGACGGGTGCGCCTGCAGCGCGTGCTGGCCGATGCCGGCGTCGCCGCCCGGCGCGAGTGCGAGCGGCTCATCGAAACCGGACACGTCGAGGTCAACGGCGAGCGCGTCGATCGGCTTCCCGTCTTCGTCGATCCCGAGCAGGACGACATCCGCGTCGACGGGCGGCGGATCAAGGTGCTCGACAAGCACCTCTACCTGCTCTGGCACAAACCCTCCAAGGTGCTCGCCACGCCGCCGATCGATGCGTACGAGGGCCGCCCGACCGTCGCGGACTACGTCAGCCACCCCAGCGCCCCGCGCCTGTTCCCCGTCGGCACCCTCGGCTTCGAGGCCACCGGGCTCATGCTGCTCACCAGCGACACCAAGGCCGCCAGCGTCCTGTCGCACCCCCGCTCCGGCGTCGAACGCGTCTACCACGCCCGTGTGAAGGGCACCCTCGACGGCACCACCATCAGCAAGCTCCGCAAGGGCGTCATCGTCTTCGAACGCGAGTTCGAGGTCGATCAGGCGGGAACTCCAAACCCGCGCGACGCCCGCCCACGCGGATCCGGCCAACGCGGCGCCCTCCAGCGGACCGCGGCGGCCGGTGCACGAGGCTCCAACGAGTCGCGGCTCACCGCCTCCCGCAGCAAGCTGCCCCGCCAGAACGAACGCCAGCGCACCCGCCGCATCCGCATGGAGGTCCGCGCGCTCGATCCCGACGCACCGACCAACCGTGCCGCCGCGCACACCGCCAAGGGACGCCGCCCCCGCGACGAAGCGATCGAAGAGATGGGTGGCGGCGGCAGTGGCGGTGGTGGCGGTGGCAACACGTCGATCGAGATCATCACCACCGAGACCCGCGACGATTACCTCGTGCAGGCCCTGCAGCTCATCGGGCACCCGGTGCGGAAGCTCACCCGGATCGCGATCGGGCCGCTCCGCCTCCGCGAGATCGGTCCCGGCGCCTGGCGCGAGCTGAGCCGCGAGGAAGCTCGCGAGTGGCGTGCCCTCCTGCAAACCCTGCTCCGTCGCGCCGGCGGTTCCGTCGGTCCGGGAAAGAAGTCGCGCCCGGCATCGGCCGGCCCGGGCAAACGTCGCCCGCGGGTGATCGGCGGGGCGGCTCCGGCCGAGCCCAAAGCCCCGATCGCGACACCGCCGATTTCCCAAGAAGATGGAGAGGCCGAGGGCATCGATCCGGAGGAGTTCGAGGAATAAGGAGAAACACACACGAACGCGTGAGCCGCGCCTCCTCTCCCCGCTTGCCGGGAGAGGACGACTGGAGGCGAAGCCTCCTGTCAGGTGAGGGGATTGCGGGCATCAATGCGTGTTGACTCCGAACCCGAAGCACCTCTCAACCCTCAGTCCTAAGCCTTAAGTCCGAAGTCCTAAGTCCTCACCCCTTCCCCAAGTGTCCACACCTTCCAACAACAACGGCTGGCAGAAACCCCAACGCCACTGGGTGCTCGATTACATCATCGACACCGTCGGATGGCCCAAGGACGAGGACGATCGCCCGGACCTCACCGCGATCCAGGCCCTGAACCTCCCGCCGGGCACCAAGCCCAGCACGCTCAACCTGCTGTCGATCTCGGTCTCGGGGTTCTACAAGGCCCAGATGCCGCTGATGGCCGCGGCCCTGGCGTACCGCACGATCTTCGGGCTGGTGCCGGTCCTCATCATCGCGTTGTCGATGCTGGGCGCGTTCGCCAGCGAAAGGGGCATCAAGGAAATTGTGGACAGCTCGCTGCGCTTCAGCGGGCTGGCCGAGGTCTTCCAGATCGAGCAATCGGCCGATGCGCTCGGCGGCGCCACGCCGGGCAAAGCTCCGGACCAGACCCAGCAGCAACCGCCGGAGCCCGCCGCCGAGCCCGGGAGCAATCCCAGCGTTTCCGGTCCCGTGATCCAGCGTGAGAAGCTCGACGAATGGATCCGGAGCCTCTCCGGCGGCGTGAAGTCGATCAGCTTCACCGGCATCGGCATCGCGTCGCTCGTGCTCCTCATTTACGCCGCCGTCTCGATGGTGGTCGAGATCGAGTACGCCTTCAACCGCATCTACGAAGCGCCCGCGGGCAAGAGCTGGTCGCGTCGGATCATGCAGTACTGGACGCTGATGACCCTCGGCGCCCTGTTCCTCGTCGGCACGTTCTACATCGGCAATCAGATCAACGCCTGGGTGCAGTCCGGCATCGAGCGCAACGTCACCGGCGAGATCGCCTCGGCCCTGCTCAAGCTCGCCGGCCTGTCGATCCAGATCGGTATCACCGGCGTGATCCTGATGGTGATCTACTTCACCGTGCCCAACGCCCGCGTGCGCTTCCTGCCCGCCGCCGTCGGCGCGCTCTTCGCCGCCGTGCTCTGGGAGATGCTCAAGTTCGGCTTCCGCTGGTACGTGCTCCAGGTCAGCCAGCCCACCAGCAGCTACAGCCGCTTCTACGGCTCGCTCGCCCTGCTCCCGCTGACCCTCTTCCTCATCTACTGCACCTGGCTCATCATCCTCTTCGGCCTGCAGATCGCCCGCTCCATCCAGCTCTTCGGACGCCTCCGCTCCCTCGGGCCCAACCTCTTCGCCCTCGCCGCCGCACGCGGCCCCAGCGAGCCCGCGATCATCGACTCCGGCGTCGTCATCCCCATCATGGTCGGCATCGCCAGGAACTTCGAGATCGGCAAGCCCACCTGCGCCGCCGATCTCAAGAACGACGTCCGCCTCCACGAATCCGTGCTCCGCGAGGTGCTCCGCCAGCTCGCCCGCTCCGGGCTGCTGCTCCAGGTCGCCGCACCCAGCGGCCAGACCGCCTCGGCCGCGTCCATTCTGCTCCCCGGTATCCCGACCCAGGGCGACGAGTACTTCACCCTCGCCCGTGGCGCATCCGCCATCCCCGTCGAGCAGCTTCTCACCATCGGCTACACCATCAGCGACGGCGTCAAGGCCCTCGACCCCGACGCCGAGAAGAACCTGCCCCCCGCCCTCGCCCGGCTCCGCGCCGCCCAGCGCGAGGCCGCCAAGGGCATGACCCTCGCCGAGCTCATCCAGCCCGCCCCCGAAGGTGCGGCGGTGCAGGCCGTCGTCACCCCCACCACCCCCACCCCACCGCCCACCACCAATCCCCCGCCCACCCCCACGCCCGCGTGATCCAACCGCACCCCGGAGCCGCCATGAGCACGCACCGCGCCCGAAACCATCTGGTCCGCCGCCACCTCGCCCTGGCACCGGTTGCCGCGCTGCTCGGCACGCTCGCCGCCCTCTCCGGTTGCTACCAGCGCGTCGTCGATGCGTCCGGCCCCAGCGCCGACACCGTCAACGTGCAGCCCTCCGAACGCAGCGACACCTGGCTCGACCGCGCCGTTTTTCCCGACAAGGGACGCGAAGAGTCCTCCTTCGGCTCCTCCACCGCGGAACGCCAGCGCGCCTACCTCCGCTCCAACCGCGGCGACCAGTAGGCCGGAGCCGACCGCCACCCCCGTAGCCGTCAGCCGATCGGTTCCAGCAGCGGCAACTCGCCGAACGCGTGCGCCCGGAGCGTCCGCCCCGCCGTGAACGGCTGGCTGATCCGCTCGAAATGCGCCGTCGGTACATGCACCGTCCGCCAACGCTCCGATCGCACCTTCATGTGCGCCCGATAGTCGCTGAGCAGCACGCACCGCAGCGCATACCAACGCCCGCGGCTCTCGAAGATCTCCTGGAACAGCGCATCCGGCGGCTGCTCCTCGCACCAGTACACGAACACGAACGCCGGCTCAAACCCGCTGCCGAACAACGCCCCCCAGGTCGCAAGACTCTCCACGTCATCCCGCGTCACCCAGTTCTCCAGCCGCGAACGGGCCGGACGGGCCGCACCGTTCCGCGCCGAGGCCAGCGTCCGCGGGCTGATCCGTCGCCCCTTGACCTCCAGCAGCAGGTTCTGCGAATCGCCGTAGATCACAAAGTCAAACGACTTCACCGACGACCCCCGCGCATCGCCCTCGCGCCGCACCTCCAGCCGCGGCGACGCGGACTCGGGCAAGAGCGCCTTCTTCGCCTCATCAACCGCGACATACGGAATCCGCGACGACCGCAGAAAGTCCTCGAACGCTGCCTCGTAATGGTGTCTTCGCTGCGTCACCAACCCACCCCGGTTCTCAAGTCTCTGTACCGCAAAGCACGCGGATCCCGCGGCACAGGCCAAGACAGTCTACCACGGACAGCACGGACGACACGGAGAGCGCCATGGGTCCGGGCAGGAGCGCCGGACCGGACTGGCTCCCGGCCGATGCGATCCCCTCTTGCATCTCTCGGTGGTCGGCGTGATCTCCGAGATCAGTCACCGTCTTCCGAACTCCGCACTCTCCGCGTTCTCCGCGGTGCAATGCCTGCGGCGAACCGGCCTACTTGCTTTCCTGCGGCTCCATGCCCTTGGGCACCGGCGGCTTCTGCCCCGCCTGCAGGATCAGGACGTCGAGCAGATCGCGCTCCGCCTTCTTGTATTCCTGCATCGAATCCCGCAGCAGCTTGAGCTGCTCCGCGATCGTCTCCGGCGTCGGGCCCGCCCCCGCCGGCGCGCTCTGGGCCAGCGCCATCGCGTTGGTCAGGCTCTCGCTGGTCGCACGCACCGCCGCCGTCGCGTCGGCGTAGTACGTCGCCGCACGGAAGAGCGCATCCGCCTCCAGATCCTTCTTGGCGGGCTGGAAGAACAGCCGCCACGGCTGGGCCCGGATCTCCCCGATCGCCCGGTTGGCCTGATCGCTCGTCAGCCGCAGGTTCGCCACCGTGCGCCGCAGCGACGGCAGCTCCGTCGCCATCCAGTTGTTCGTCGCGACCGACGCCTCGCGGAAGTTCTTCAGGCCGTCGTTCAGCAGCGGGATCGACTGCGTCCGCACGTCCTCCACCGCGCCCTTCGCCCCGGCGATGGTGTCGCGGAACGCGGACCGGTTCTCCTCCACCACGCTGTTGACGTTCCCCACCAGCTTGCCGAACTCGTCCACCTTGCTGTTGAAGTTCTCCGCCATCGGCTTGAGCGTCTTGCTGAACTCGGTGACGTTGTCCGTCGTCGCATCGATGTTCGCCGTCCACTTCGGCCAGCTCTCGCGCGTGCTCTTGGTCACGGCCCCGACGTCGTCGATGATCGTGTTGATCTTGGGCGTGTTGTTCTCCACCAGCGCCCGCGCCGACTTCAGCGTCGCCTGCAGATCATCCACCATCGCCTTGATCTTGTCGCTGCTCAAACCCGCCTGCGTCAGCAGCGCCGGCGGCGCCAGCCCGCCCAGGATCGTGTCGCCGTCCTTCAGCAGCCCGTTGTTGGGCGCCTTCTGATCCGCCGACCCGACGCTCGAGATGTTGATCGTGCTCTGGCTGCCCAGCAGCGGCCGGTCCAGCGCGATCGCCGCGTTCTGGTAGATCTGGTGCTCCGCCGCCACCCGGATCGTCACCAGCACAAACTCCGTCTTGGAATCAAACGCCACCCCCGTCACCCGGCCCACCACCTGCCCGCCCAGCGTCACCGAGTTGCCCGCCTTCACGCCCGGCGCGCCCTGCGCCAGCGGGAACTTCACCACCAGCCTCTGCGACGGACGCCACGACTCCATCGCGCTCGTCAGCGAAAACGCGATGGCGATGAACAGCACGACCGATCCCAGAAGGAACAGGCCGGCGAGCACGGAGTAACGGGCGGGGCTTCGGAGCGACATCTCTGGAATAGGTTAGCGGAAAACGTGGGGGAAGGGGAGCACGGGAGTAAAGCCATTTCACCACGGACAGCACGGACGACACAGAGACCGATCGGTGGCTGCTTTGCCTTGTGATTTGCCTTGTCTTGTCATTCGCCTCGTCTTTGCCGGTTCGATCGGCCTGTTTCTCTGCCGCTTCTGCGTGATCTTTGTGATATCCGGGATCGCCGCGGTGCAATGCCTTCTCTCGGAATCTTTCAGACCGCGACGTTAGCCCTTGGATTTCGAGAACCGCCCGAAAAGCCCGGACTTGGTCGCGCCGGCGGTGCTCCGGGTCGGCTCCAGGCTCGGCGTCGGCAGGATCTGCTCGACCGGCACGCCCAGCAGATCCGCCTCGAACGCCGCCTCCGACCGCCGCTCCGTGATCGGCCCCTCGGCATCACCCCGCAGGAACTGGCGGATCAGCCGCTCCGTCTGCGGCAGGTCCTTCGCGTCCGGATCCGACATCTTCCGCAGGTTGTCGTACCAGTCGCGGCTCTCGACCTTCAGCATCCTCCCGCGGTCCAGCATCGCCATGCGGTCCGCGATCACGAACGCCGAATCCATCTCGTGCGTCACCACCACGCTCGTCACGCCAAGCTGCCGCGACAGATCCACGATCAGCCGATCGATCTGGGCGCTCGTCACCGGGTCCAGACCCGCCGAAGGCTCGTCATAGAACAGGATCTCAGGGTCCAGCGCCAACGCCCGCGCCAGCCCCGCCCGCTTCTTCATGCCGCCGGAAATCTGCGCCGGATACTTGTGGGCGTGCTCACGCAACCCCACCAGCTCCAGCTTGATCTTCACCTGGATGTCGATGATCTCCTGCGAAAGGTCCGTGTGCTCCTTCAGCGGCAGCGCCACGTTCTCCGCGATCGTCATCGAGTTGAACAACGCCCCCGACTGAAACAGGATCCCGAACCGCTTCCGCACCTCCGCCAGCTTGTCCTCGTCCCCCCCAATGCCCCCATCGCCCACCAGCGGCCCCATGTCCTGCCCGAACAGCATCACCCGACCCCGATCCGCCGCGAACGACCCGATGATCACCCGCAGAAGCGTCGACTTGCCCGACCCCGACCCGCCCATGATCACCATCGTCTCGCCCGGATAGACATCCAGATCGATGGACTCGAGCACGGTGCGGCCGTCGAAGATCTTCGCGACCTGCTGGCAGGAGATGACGGGCGGACGATTGCTGGCCACGACAGGAATGTAGCAGACGAGCCCACCCACCGCCCGCCGTGCCGCTACGGGCAGACCACCGTGTTGTACGCGCTCACGAAAAACTGGAAGTCCACATCGTCCACGATGCCGTCCCTGGTGACGTCCGCCGGACAGCCCGCGGGCATCGCCGGATCCGCGCACGCGACCAGGTTGTACGCGCCGACGAACACCGCGAAATCCGCGTCGTTCACGATCGAGTCTCCGGTGAAGTCCAGCGGCTTGCACGTCGCCTTCACCGTCAGCACGTACGGCCCGCCGAAGGGCTGGGCCCGCGTCACCTCGATGTAGTACGTCCCCGCCGCCAGCGCCCGGCTCGGATTGGCCGAGATTGTCGTGCCCACCTTCGCGAACGAGGCGCTCGCGAGCGTGGTGTTGGCCGCGTTCTTGATCCGCACCGTCGCGTTGCTCGGCGCCCACACGTCGCCGATCGTCGTCACCGACAGCACCTGCGCCGTCGGAAGCGTGATCGCGTACCAGTCGCTCGTCGTGTTCAACCGCCCGACGATCGACTGCGTGCTCACCAGCTGCCGCGCCGTCGCCAGCGAGAAGTTCGGCGCGTACACGTCATCGGGCGACGCCCCGTACCGGCTCACCAGCCCGTCCCTGTCCCCCTGGCTCAGGTAGCTGCGGTTGCCCATCACGTTCTGGAACGCCGCGTACGCCGGCTGCGCCGAGATGCTCCGGCAGCCCGCCGGACACTGGCACGACGATGCCGCCGGGCAGCACGTCGAGAACGCGCACGCGTCGTAGTGCATGATGCTCTCGAAGTCGTACGCCCCCGACGGCGTCGCCCCGTTCTTGGGAAAGTTCGCGCTGAAGTACGCCGACTGGATGTTCGACTGGTTGATCGCCACGAACGGATCGCGATCCGATCGCTGCTGCTCGTGGTGCACGCCCAGGGCGTGCATGAGCTCGTGGATCACGATGTACCGGAACGACCAGTTGAACAGGTTGACGTTCTGCCCGCCGCCGATCATCCCGACGAACGAGCTGTTCCCCGAGCTGTCCCGCACGTTGATGTAGTTCGCCTGGTTCGTCCGCGGGTTGAACCGCACGCCGCAGACTGTCTCGATCTCGTACATCGCGATCCGCAGCCGATCCGCGTTGGTCGGCGTCACGTTCGCGTCCACCGTGTACCACACCACGCCGCCCGGCCACAGGTTCGCATTCCACAGGCTGCGGTCGTCGAACTCCTGCGCCGGCAGCACGCACGCACGCTCCGCCTCGTCCGCCTCCTGAAACAGCGGGTGCTCCGGGTACGGGCTGTGGATCCGCACCCGCTCCGCCTGCGCGCCGCCCGCCGCGCTCACCAGCGCCGCGACAACCCCGGTCGCCAGTTTCCTGAAACGCTTCATCTCGGCACTCCCGCGCCCACGATCCCCGCTTCCCCAACCTCCGATTCTTCCACACGGTTGTCCCACCCGCAAGGTCCGCACACCGGTTTCGCCCGAGATCGCGACTTCTTCACGCCGCCCTCAGCTCGGGTGCCCCGCTTCCCCCGTCGGCTGCTCCGGCAACTCCCGCACCGCCGAGATCAGCACCTTGTCGATCCGCTGCCGATCCATGTCCACCACCTCGAATCGCAGCCCCACACCCTCGGCGATCTCCCCCGTCTGCGGCACATGCCCGAGCAGCGCCAGCACCAGCCCCGCCACCGTCTGGATATCCGTGTCCGAGAACCCCAGCGCCTCGGTGTCGAACGGGTCCCGCCCCAGCGCGTGCGCCAGCTCCTCCAGCGGCATCCGCGCATCCACCAGGTACGACCCGTCCGCGCGCCGCGTGATCTCCGACGATGCATCCCCGCCCACCGCGTCGCCCACGATCGCCTCGACCAGATCGTTCAGCGTCACCAGCCCCTCCGTCCCCCCGAACTCATCCACCACCAGCGCGATGTGCTGCCGCGTCTCCTTGAAACGGTCCAGCAGCTTCAGCGCCAGCGTGTTCTCCGGGATGTACAGAGGCGGCTGCGCCAACTGCTCCAGCGCCAGCTCGCCCCCCGTCACCAGCCCGTGCTTCACCAGGTCCTTGACGTGCACGATCCCCACGATCTCGTCCAGCCCGCCCCGGCACACCGGAAAGTGCGAGTGCGGACTCGTCGCGACGATCAGCCGCACGCGATCGGCCCGTTCCGACGCATCGATCCACGAGATCTCCGACCGCGGCACCATCAGGCCCTTCACCTTGCGGTCCGCCAGCCGGAAGACGCGATCGACGATCTCCGCCTCCTTCTCCTCAAACACGCCCGATTCGCCGCCCTTCTGGATCAACCCGCGGATCTCGTCCTCGTTGATGTCGTCATCCCCGCCCGGCTTCAGCCCGATCGACTTGGCGAACAGATCCGTGCAGACCGTCAGCATCCACACCGCCGGCGTCGCCGCCACCGCAAGGAAATAGATCGACCCCGCGAACAGCTTGGCGAAGAACTCCGGGCTCGCCAGCGCCAGCCGCTTGGGGATGATCTCGCCGAACAGCAGCATCAGCGCCGTCAGCCCCACCACGATCACCGCCGTCGAGATCAGCCACGCCCACGATTCAAGCGCCGGGTAGCTGCCCACCAGCCACGTATGGAACTGGTCCTCGAACGAATCGCTCCCCAGCTTGCCCATCAGGATCCCGATGATCGTGATCCCGATCTGGATCGTCGAGATGTAGCGGGTGCGGTGATCCACCAGGTGCAGCGCCGTCGCCGCGCCCCGCTCGCCCCGCTGCGCCGCCTGCTCCAGCCGCACCCGCCGCGACGCCACCACCGCGATCTCGCTCATCACGAGCACCGCGCTCACCAACAGCAACACCGCAATCAGGATAAAGGACATCATGGGTTCACACCGACACCAGGCTCCGGAATCCGACCGACTCCGGCCGCCGTCCGCGCCCGCCGACAAGGCTCCAGAATAGCGTCGCACCTACCGGACGTTCCGAATCGATCCCGACCATCGCCGCACACCCACGCCGCTTCGCGCCACATTCACGCTCCTTTCCCGCTTCTCGGCCGTTTCTTCTTGCTCCACGCACGCCCGCGGGGTAGCTTGAACATGCAAGGGCGAGGGCCCGCCGCGCCGGAGGAGGCGCGGCGGCCTCCCTTTGCCGCTCGTCTTGCCGCTCATCGCTCGAAGAAGGATCACGCATGCAGACTCGCCGTGGCTGGGCCCAGGTCGTCACGCTCACCGCCCTCGCCGGCGCCGCCGTCGCGCTCTCGCAGTTCCAGTGGAACACGCCCCCGGCCGGTCATCCCGCAGCCCAGTGGGACCGGCCTCCGGCCGGTCTTCCCACAGCCCAGTGGGACCGGCCTCCGGCCGGTCTTCTCGTTCCCTCGACACCGGCCGCCGCCGAGCCGCAGCCAGCCGCCAGCGCCCGGCACCGCGCCGCCCCGCTCTTTCCTTCCACGCTGAAGGACAAGCTCTCCGCGCTCGAAGAAGGCGTGCAGAAGATGATCGAGCGCCGCCTCGCCCGCGAGCTCGCCAGCCCCGGCACCGCCCGCTTCGCCGCCTGCTTCCAGCCCGGAACCTCCAACCAGGTCATGGAGTCCTTCCGTCTCGCCGAGTCTCTCACCGGCCCCTTCGGCGACCGCTTCAACGTCGGACCGCGCTGGACCTCCACCGCCCTCTCCCCCGCCGGCTCCCCACTCGGAAAGCCCATCACCATCACCTGGTCCATCGTCCCCGACGGCACCGACGTCGAGGGCTTCAACGGCGAGCCCGACTCCAACTCCAACCTCCGCGCCTATCTCAACGGCATCTACGGCAGCGAGGCCACCTGGCTCCCCATCCTCCAGTCCGTCTTCGATCGCTGGGAACAGGTCAGCGGCATCGACTTCGTCTACGAGCCCACCGACGACGGCGCCGCACTCCGCAACCCCGAGGACATCGACAACCCCGGAACCTTCCTCCCCAGCACCGCCTTCGGCGTCGCCGGCGTCCGCGGCGACGTCCGCATCGCCGGTCACTTCATCGACGGCAACAGCGGCGTCCTCGCGTACAACTTCTACCCCAACGCCGACGACGCCCTCGGCGGCGACATGGTCATCGACACCGGCGACAACTTCTACACCAACACCGCCAGCAACTCCCTCCGCCTCCGCAACGTCGTCTCCCACGAGCACGGCCACGGCATGGGCCAGCCCCACGTCTGCCCCATCGAAACCTCCAAGCTCATGGAGCCCTTCGTCTCCACCGCCTACGACGGCCCGCGCCACGACGACATCCGCCACGCCCAGTTCTCCTACGGCGACATCTTCGAGCCCAACGACGATGAGTTCACCGCCACCCCGCTCGCCATCGGCGACTGCGGCACGCTCGTCATCGGCACCCTGCCCACCCCCGCCGGCCCCACCGCCGGCGCTCTCCACCAGCTCAACCTCACCTCCACCGTCTCGCTCTCCGACGAGAACGACAGCGACTACTACGCCATCACCGTCTCCCAGGCGACGCAGCTCACCGTCGTGATGCGCCCGCTCGGCCTCGAGTACGACGACTCCGACCAGGCCTGCTCCGGCAACACCGGCTCCTGCTGCTCCGGCAACCCCACCGACTCCCGCGCCGTCATCGACGCCGTGATCCAGCTCTTCGACACCAACGGCACCACCACGCTCGCCCTCGCCGCCGCCGCCCCCGCCGGCGCCAACGAGACGCTCACCTTCACCCTCCCCGCCGCCGGAACCTACTACATCCAGATCAAGGACGACAACGCCACCGCCACCGCGCTCTTCTACGACCTCACCGTCACCACCACGCCCGCCACCATCAACGTCGACGTCCTCGACGGTGCCGAACGCGATATCCCCGCCGGCATACTCGTCCCCCTCCGCCTCAACATCACCAACGCCAGCGAGTCCTTCGACCTCGCCGCCAGCCGCCTCTACTACCGCGTCAACGCCGGCCCGACCCTCGAAGCCCCCATCGACGACCACGGCGGCGACATCTACACCGCCGCCCTCGCCGACATCCCCTGCAACGCCGTCGTCGAGTGGTACGCCGAACTCGCCACCAGCGGCGCTCCCGTCCGTCTGCCCTGCTCGGGATTCACCACCGTCCGCAGCGGCACCACCACCGACATCTACTCCACCGACTTCACCACCAACGCCGCCGGATGGACCGTCGGCCCCAACACCGCCACCGCCGGCATCTGGGAGCGCGTCGCGCCCATCGGCTCCGTCGCCCAGCCCGGCCGCGACCGCTCCGACACCGACGACCAGTGCTTCATGACCGGCCAGGGCTTCATCGGCAACAGCGCCGGCGCCACCGACGTCGACAACGGCTCCACCCTGCTCAACAGCCCCACCTTCAGCCTCGCCGGTCAGTCCGACGCCGAGATCTCCTACTGGCGCTGGTACTCCACCGGCACCGGCGCCGCGCCCTACGCCGACACCTTCGTCGTCCAGGTCTCCAACAACAACGGCTCCACCTGGACCACCGCCGAGACCGTCGGCCCCGGCAACATCAACACCCCCGAGGTCAACGGCCTGTGGTTCTTCAAGTCCTTCAGACTCTCCTCCATCGGTGTCGCCCCCACCGCCACCATGCGCGTCCGCTTCAACGCCCAAGACACCGGCAGCGGCTCGGTCGTCGAAGCCGCCATCGATGACTTCGCCGTCACCGGCTTCGCCTGCTCCGTCACCGCCTGGTGCACCGGCGATCTCAACCTCGACGCCCAGGTCGAAGACTCCGACTTCGTCCTCTTCGCCAGCGCCTACAACCTCCTCGACTGCGCCGATCCCGCCATGCCCGCCGGCTGCCCCAGCGATCTCAACAGCGACGGCTTCGTCGATGATGCCGACTTCGTCCTCTTCGCCGAAGCCTACAACGCCCTGATCTGCCCGTGACGCGCCGCGCGTTCTGCGTCCCGCATCTTGTGCCGTGCGATAAGCTGTCGGCGTGTCGACCCCGGGAACTTTTCGCCCCAGGGAAGGAGACAGCCATGGCCCGAATCTTCGCACTCGTGGCGGCCTGCATCACCGCGGCACAGCTAGCTCTCGCCGCTCCCACCGCTTGGACCAGTTGGACCGCCAAGACCGCAAACACCGTCACCGGCTCCATCGCCACGCCCGGCGGCACCACCGCCGTTGAGTACCTCGGCGAGATCTACTTCGCCAATATCAACGACTCCGGCATCAACTACTACAGCCCCGCCACACCATTCCTCAGCCCCACCGTCCCCAACGCCCCCGGCCGGCGCGACATCATCGCCCTGCGGGGCGGCGCCGGCAGCGGCGTCCACACCATCCGCTTCAACCCGCCCGCGCCCGATCCCGTCATGGCCATCGTAAGCCTCGGCCAGCCCAGCATCACCGTCACCTACGACTTCGACACCCCCTTCACCATCCTCTCCTTCGGTCCCGGCTACTGGGGCGGACCCGGCACCCTCAACAACATCGGCGGCCGCCGCCTCACCGGCGTCGAAGGCCACGGCACCATCCGCTTCCTCGGACTCGTCAGCGAGATCAACTGGACCATCCCCAACCCCGAAACCTGGCACGGCTTCACCGTCGGCATCCCCGGCAGCGCCTCCTGCCCCGCCGATCTCAACAACGACAACCTCGTCGACGACGCCGACTTCGTCATCTTCGCCGCCGCCTACAACATCCTCGACTGCCTCGACCCCGCCATGCCCGCACGCTGCCCCGCCGACCTCAACGGCGACTCCGCCGTCGACGACGATGACTTCGTCATCTTCCTCGCCGCTTACAACGAGGTTGTGTGCTCCTGACAATCACTTTCTTGCCTGAATAGGCGAAACCAGACCAACCCAGAGGGCTTGATGCTTCTCAAACGTCTCCCACTCGTGCCGGGGCTCGCGCACACCGATACTGCCCACCTCCGCGTCGCTCTTTGTCGTCGCTTGCGAACCGTGGCTGTTGCGGCATTGTGTCTCGTCTCACCTTTGTCGAACGCGTCGGCGCAGTGCGAACTCTTGTTCCATGCGATTGCAACGATCGGCGCGACCTGTCGGCAGATGACAGTGGCCGACTTCAACAGCGACGGCCGGGAAGACATCGCCGCAACGAGCTTTTTCAACGATTCTGTGTTCATTCTGTATAGCGGCATCACCGGTGCGCCCCAGCAACGGCAAACGCTGGCAACCGGTGGCGGATGGTCGCTCATCGCCGACGGCGATTTCAATGGAGATTCCACACCAGATCTGGCGGTCGTCAACGGTCGGGACGGCACGGTGACGGTTTTTCGCTCGAGCGGCCCCGGCACCTTTGATCGTCTCGCACCAACGAGCCTCGGTTCCGCCGACGCCGTAGCCCTTTTCACTTCTGATGTGAACGGCGACGGCCGCTCCGATGTCGCGACAATCAGCCGAAGTGATAGTCTTTTGACGCTGCTTCATGCGAACGCCGACGGCACGCTCGGCCCCGCGACGAAGTACCCGGTGGCACAGCTCCCTTACTTCGAACGGGCCGCCGATGGAGACTTCAACGGCGACGGCCGACCCGACATTGCGATCGGCACGAACAACGAATTGCAGGTGCTGTTCGCAGTTCCGCAGGGAGGATTTGCCCCGGCGCTCAAGCTGCCACTGGCGGGCAATCCGCGATCCATCGTCACCGGCGATCTGAACCGCGACGGCCGCACCGATGTCGCCCTCGCTATCGCCTCATATCCGCGCGTCGAGATACTGATCGCAGGTCCGGGCAACTCCTTCGGCGCCGCGGCCACGTATCCCACGCCGACGCCGCCGACTGCGATCGACGTTGGCGACGTCAACCGCGATGGACACGCCGACCTCGTGGCGGGCCTCAGCGAGTACTCCGGCTTTACCGTGCTCTTGAACAACACACAGGGCGCGTTTCATGCGCGAGTCGATCTTGCCCAACGGCTTGAGCCGAACGTCGTTGCAATCGGCGACCTTGACGGAGACGGATTTCCGGACATTGTGGGCGGCGAAGCATTGGTGCTCGTGCGTGGTGGACCCGACGCAACCTTCCGACTGCCTATGGCGCTCCCAATGAGTGCGACCAATGCCGCCATCGTCTCCGCGGATTTCAACCGGGACGGTCGAGATGACATTGCAACCGCAGAGGGCTTCTGGACACATGTCCGACTCGCCGATTCCTCGGGCTCGTTTCTTCCGCCGGTTCAATACCTGGCCAGCGCTCCCGGGTGGGAATCGCCGGGCGAGTCATTTGTCGCGGCAGACTTCAACGGCGACGACCGGGTCGACCTCGCGCTCGTGGGAGATAGCGATAGCGTGACAGCCTTGCTGGGAAACGGCAACGGGACATTTCAGCAACGCAGATTCTCGAGCGTTCCGTCTTCTCTTCTGCGCGCCGCCGCTGCCGGAGACTTCAGTGGCGATGGCACTCAGGACTTGGTTGTCACAAACGTCTGGTCGAACAGAGTTTCAATCCTTCGGTCGACCCGCGATGGGTTCTTTCAGTCCGTTGCGAGCTACAGCGTCGGCGCGTACCCGCTCTCGGTTGCAACCGCCGACTTCAATGGCGACGGCCGACTTGATATCGTGACCGCAAATGCGGACAGCAACAACTTGTCCGTCCTCCTTGCTCTGCCCGGCGGAACCTTCCAGAACGCGGTTCCATACGCGCTGGGCGCTCGGCCGTATTCTGTACGCACCGGCGACTTCAACCGGGACGGCCGGCCAGACCTCGCCGTCGCGCTCCACAGCTCCGCAAGGGTCGCGGTGTTTCTCTGCAACGCCAATGGAACCTTCCAACCACGGGCAACCTATGCCGCCGATGTTGGAACGCGTTCGCTGCGCATTGCCGACATAGACGGAGATGGAAAGAGCGACATCGTCGTCGCAAACGACACCGCGTTGACGGCTTCTTTTCTCCGAGGTGCCGGAGACGGGACGTTCCGAGCTGCGATCCACTATGTCTTGCCCGACAGCCCGGCCTCCCTGGCTTTGGGCGACTGGAACGCAGACGGCAGGACCGATGTCGCCGCCGCAATCGGCGTGCTGGGGATTTCGACAAGCCCCCTCTCGCTCGCGGTTCTCTTCAACGTCCGGCCGCCTGTCCACTGGATCAATCCAAACGGCGGCGACTTCAACGACCCGTCGAACTGGTCCGGTTGCGGCATTCCTCTTCCCGACGACTCCGTCTGCTTCGATCTGCCCGGGGCGTCGTACACGGTCCGCGGCGTCCCCGCCACGCCTTGTCGCTCACTGCGAATTGTCAAAGGCAATGTCGTATTCGAGTCGGAGTCGACCACAATCACGATGCCGGGCGATCTCGACCTTGCCGGCGGCTCAGCCGATTTCCGAGCGAGTGTGGACGTAGGCGGCGGCGTCTACATCGCGCAAACTGCCATCCTGGCTGTTGCCGGTCGCGTGGCGGGGGATGTCACAAACGATGGCACGCTCCGGCTGAATCGGCTCCCATCGGTGAACGCGCCGCCTCCCTTCTCCGACCATGCCGGGCTCTTTGTCGAGTCATCTTTCATCCAGGCGGACGATGGGAAGCTGATTGTTGAGGTCACCGACAACAGCGCAGCAGGGTTCTCTCGGCTACTCCTCGGCGCCGTCGGATCGAGTGGCTCTCGGCTCGGCGGTTCGCTGGTTATTGATCGCATGGGTACGGGCTACGACCCGAGTCCGGGATCGCAAGGCACGTTCCCGGTCGTCATTGCGACCTCTCCAACGACGGAGCGTCCCAGCGGACGCTTTACGCGCTTTGATGGGCAATCGCTGAACGAGGACCGCTTCTTCGGAGTCTTCCAGCGGCCGATGACTTCGCCCGGTCAATTTTCGAGCTCCTCCCTTGTTCGGCTCTTCGTTCTCAATGCGCCGCGACGCGCGAACTCTCAAACACCGATCACGACGCGTGTTCCGGGCAATGACCACCTCGTTCTCGTAACACACGGATGGAACGCCGAGATCGAAGCGGGCGGCAACACAGACCTGCACCAGATCGGCGACGCCATGTCGGCGTTCTCGGATCAACGCCTCCCCCCACTCGGCTGGGACGTGGCGTTCCTTGATTGGAGCCAGTACAACGGGTTCTTCAGCGGGCCGTGGGAAGCGGCCCTTTACGCCGATGCGATCGGTTCGAGTCTGGCGACCTGGTTGGACGAGCGCCGGATTCGCTACGAAGGGATCCACGCCATCGGGCACAGCGCCGGCTCGTGGCTCGCCAGTTCGTTCGTGAACAACGCCATCAACTACCCACTCGCCGCCACGCCACCGAGATCCGGAGCAGTTCCCGCACGCTGCCAGATTACGTTGCTCGACGCCTTCCTGCCGCCAGCGACGGTCCAACTGCTCGGCGAGCCGGGTCGGGCTGATGTCACGTGTGAACAGTACTTCGATGCGTCCGATCTTGGAGTCGCAGTCTACACCAGCCAACGTCCGCCTCTCTTCGTCAACTACGACGTCACCAACCGCGATCTGTGGTACGCCGTCGACGAGTGCTGGAAATACCTCTACACCCATCTTTGCGCGATCCCCCTTCACGCCTGGCCCAAGCAGTGGTATGCGTCGACGATTCCGCCCGCGGGCCTCTCCTTTCCGGCGCTCACCCCGTGCCTGGGCAGAGTCCGAGTGCCCGGATTCGAGCGGTCGCTTATGTTCGCAGATTTCGTCGCCACACTCGTTCCAACGGCTGGCTGCACAGCACCGACCGGTCTTGTGCGCGGTGCGACATACTCGGGCTCCCCTGAAAGCCCGCCGCTGCCCGAACCGTCGCATCCTGTCGCGTCCGCCGGACTCACTCCTCAGAACACAATCGTGGGACAAGCGGGCTCCATCGACTTTCCGCTTCCGGGTGACGTCGTCATGCGCGGCGGCCCATCAGTCGAATGCACGACCGTTCAGCAACTCGGCGAACAAGCAGCAGTCGTTCAGTTCGAGGTTCAGGTGCGCGAGAATCCGGGAGCAACGCTCACTGTGACACAGGGGTCGCGGCCGATTGCAGCGTTCAACCTGAAAGATCTCGCAGTACTCGCAGAGGCTTCGAATGGCCGATTGCAGACACCACCCATTCCTCTCGCTTCGCCCTCCGGACCAGGCTCGCTCTCTCTGACGTTTCGACTTGATCCGTTTGACGCAGCACCTTCTGAAGTTGTCGTCGGTTCTCTCCGGCTGTTCCGCTCCACGGCTTGTACCCCGCCCCCGTCTTGCCGCGCGGACCTGACCTGCGACAGCACCGTCGACGACGCCGACTTCGTCATCTTCGCCGCCGCCTACAACATCCTCGACTGCCTCGACCCCGCCATGCCCGCACGCTGCCCCGCCGACCTCAACGGCGACTCCGCCGTCGACGACGATGACTTCGTCATCTTCCTCGCCGCCTACAACACGCTGCTCTGCCCGTAAGCCGCCGCTTCCGTCGCGAACGCAGACCAACACACCCGCCGTGGGATTCCCCGGCGCCGGCACCGCTTGCCACGCTCTGTACACTCCTCCGCACCCAAGGAGGACTCCATGCTGACCTGCCGTTTCGCGATCGTCGGTGCGGTCGTTTCGTTCGCCGCCGCCGCGGTCGCCGCCATCGTGCCGGTCTCGACCCAGGGCGTCATCGTCGCCAACATCTCCGGCATCTGCAACACCTTCGAGGCCGACGACGGCCGCACCTTCATCCTCAGCACCCAGGGCGGCTTCACCGCCGGCGACCGTGTCCAGGTCGACGGCAGCTACGACGACACCACCGCCTCGCTCTGCTTCAACACCGGCGGGCCCTTCATCAACGTCTCCACCATCCGCCCCGCCTTTGCCGGCGTCGGCACCATCGTGCTCATCAACGGCCAACCCCGCCTCCAGACCGCCGACGGCCGCCTCTACGCGCTCCAGAACACCGGCGGCTTCCGCGCCGGATCACCCGTCTACGTCCAGGGCACCGTCACCTCGCCCATACGCGCGTTCCCCCTCATCAACAACACCGTCATCGGCCCCGCCTTCTCCGACTTCGGCCGCATCACCGACATCACCCCCGGCAACATCCGCTTCACCTCCGAGGCCGGCCTCGTCTACTCCCTCGACCGCTTCGGCAGCGTGCCCACTTTCACCACCCTCGTCGGCGACTACGTCTTCGTCGAAGGCATCCGCGCCAAGGCCATCAACGGCGTCATCCCGCTCACCTCCGTCACCGCGCGTCCCGCCTTCAACGCCTCCGGCCGCGTCGTCGCCACGCCCGGCGGCCTCGCCTTCGAGGCCGACACGCTCCTGCTCGCCCCCCAGTTCACCGCCGCCGCACTCGGCGGATTCAACCCCGGCGACAAGGTCTATCTCCGCGGCCGCCTCCCCGACGATTACGACTTCGGCGAGCCCAAGCTCGCCAACACCATCCGCCTCAGCCGTGCCGGCCTCTCCTACACCGCCCTCGGCTTCCTCGACATCCCCACCAAGACCGTCATCAACATCGACGACGGCACCATCATCAACATCGAGTTCGTCGGACACCCGCTCTTCAACCCCAACGGCTCGCTCGTCTACATCGCCGGCCCCATCGCCGCCCAGGGCCCAAGCTCCGTCACCCTCTCCCACAACCAGACCCGCGTGGGCATCATCGCCGAGGGGCTCGTCGACTCCGGAGACTTCTGCGCCCCCATCGTCCGCACCCCCACCGGTGGCCAGCTCTTCCCCCGCAACATCGCACCCTTCGGCTTCGGCAGCTACGTCCGCGTCCGCGGCGGCCTCACCTTTGAAGTCCCCTGCATCGACGAGGCCGGCCTCATCGACAACACCGTCGAAGCCGCCGATCCCGGCTGCATCAACTGCGAGTAACCGCCCCCGCCACGCACCCCCCACACCCCCACACCCCCACACCCCCACGACCCCACCCAACACCCCCGCCCAACGGGGGTTTTTCACGCGCCATCCGAACACGCCCACCCACCCCAGCCCCGAATTCCCGCGCCCGCTGCCACCTGCAACGGTGCCACTCTCTGTTCGCACTCCTCGACCGATCGATCACGTGCATGCCGGTGGTAGACTCACCGTCCGCATGTCTGCGCCCCACGAACCCCGCGTGATCGACACCGTCGCCTGGTGCCAGATGGTGGACGCGGCGAACGCCGCCTCCCTGCTCGTGGTGATCCGGGCAAAGCTCGGTCCGCGACTGCTCGCCACCTACACACCCGAAGACGTTCTCCAGGAATCGCTCCTGCAGGCCTGGCGCGACCGCGCCGGCGCGACCTTTGAAACCGCCGCGTCCTTCCGCGCCTGGCTCCTCACCATCATCGACCACCGCATCCGCGACCTCGCCGAGCACGACAGCGCCAAGAAGCGCGGCGGCGGACAATCGCCCGCCCGCATGAACGACGCACCCGAACCCTCGGGCTCGACCACGCCCAGCCGCCTCGCGATCTTCCGCGAGCAAGCCGCGGCGATGATCGACGCACTCGAGCGCGTGCCCACCGACTGCCGCGAGGTCGTCCGCCTGCGCCTGTTCCACCAGATGCCGCTGGCGATGATCGCCGACCAGTTGCAGTTGGGGCTCGGCGCGGTCCGCTTCCGGTTCCGCGCCGGCGCCGCGGTCTACCGCGAGCACCTGCGGGACGCGTTGATCAGCCGCAGTTTTCCGCCCGGACATGGTTCCGCAGCGCCGCCGACCGGACCTTCCGCTTCAACCATATGAAGGTCGCCACTCCAACTCCCGATCCGCCCGTCGCATCCGCCGACGCCGCGATCATCGACGAGGCCTTCGACCGCGCCCTCGCTTCGTGGGAACTGGGACAAGTACCAAGCGCCGGCAGCCTGTGCCCCGAACGGCCCGATCTGTCGGCGGAACTGACGCACGTGATCGAACTGGCACGTGAGATCGCCGTGGTGCGGCCCAAATCACTCGCCCCGCCACGGATCCCGGGCTACACGACCCTGCACGAACTGGGGCGCGGCGCCATGGGTGTCGTCTATCTGGCGAGCCAGCAAAGCCTCGGAGGCCGGGCCGTCGCCCTCAAGGTCCTCACCGAGCACGCGGCGGGTTCCGCCCGCGCCCGCGACCGGTTCCAGCGTGAAGCCAACGCCGTGGCGCGCCTGCGCCACCCAAACATCGTCAGCGTCTACGACATCATCCGCGACGGACCGGACCTCGCCATGGCGATGGAACTGATCGAAGGCGCATCGCTCCAGACCCTGATCGATCACTTCCGAGCCCCCTCCCGGTCCCAATCCCACCCACTCACCAGTGACGATGTCCGCTCGTTCCTTGGCGCGGGAGTGTCGTTCCTGGACGCCTCGCCCTACTGGGCCGTGATCGCCCGCATCGGCGTCGCGATCGCCCGCGCGCTCGACACGGTCCACCGTACCGGCCTCTTGCACCGAGACGTCAAGCCGTCAAACATCCTTCTGCGAAAAGACGGCACACCGCTGCTCTCGGACTTCGGCCTGGTGCGCGACCCCGAATCACCCCTGGTCAGCCAGGCCGGCTTCGTCGGCACCGTGGCCTACGCGCCCCCCGAGCAACTCGAAGCTACCGGTTCCGAGGCCGACGCCCGCTGCGATGTCTACGCGCTCGGCGCAACGCTCTATCACGCCCTGGCCTTTCGCGTCCCCTGGACAGGCCGCACCCCCGTGCAGGTGCTCGCGCAGATGCAATCGGGTGCGCCGCGCCTGGGCACCTCCGCTCGGGGCGCCGGCGGCGTCGCCACGCCTCTCCCGAACGATCTGGCGACCATCGTCGAGAAGGCGATGGCGCCGCGCCCCGCGGATCGCTATCAGACCGCCGCCGCTCTTGCCGACGACCTCCAACGCCTGCTCGACGACCGACCGATCACGGCGCGGCGTCCGGGGACGGTGGCTCGATCCATCAAATGGCTCCGGCGCAACCGACACTCCGCCCGCGGCGTGCTGCTCGGTGCCGCGGGCGTCTCGCTGCTGACGGCCGCCGCGTTCTTCACCCTGGTCACCATGCCCCGCTGGGCGGCACAGGGACGCGAACAGGCCTGGCTCACCCTGCTCGACCCGCGCGACACCGTGACCATCGCCGACGCGACGTTCTTCGGCACAAAGCACAACGGACCGCCCCACATCCACCGCGACCTGGCACGCCGTGCCCTCGCCGGATACCAGTCGGCACTCCGCTGGCAGCCGTGGGACGATCGCATCCGCCTCGAACACGATGCGATCGCCGCCGCACTCTCGGTGAACGACAACGGCGGATCACGACCGGTCTTCTCCGACTTCCTGCGCCGCGCCGCACCCGACGCCTGCGCTTTCTTTGCCGCGTGGACCGCGTGCCCGTCTGATGCCCCACCGCCCACGCTCCCCGACGCTCTTGCTTCTCACGAGGAACTCGCGGCAATCGCGATGATGTGCGGCGTAACCTGGGAGATCGGACCCGCGATCGAGTGCTGGCAACGCCTCGAACGCCTCGGCGATCCCGGCCCCTTTGTCCACGCCGCCCTCGGACTTCACTTCCTGTACGATCAGCAGCCCGGCCGCGCCTATCCGCGACTCGACCGCGCGGCACAGACATTCCCCGACGCAAGTTACATCCAAGCCGCTCTCGCCGAAGCCGCCTGCGCCGAAGGTGATCTCGACCGCGCCCACGATCTGCTCGGCCGCGCCACCACGCTGCCGCTCTCCGATGGGCTGCAACTCGAACGCATCCGAGTCCTTCTCGCCTTCGCCCGCGGCCCGACCGACGAGGCGATCCGCCTCTTCGAGTCCACCTATTACACGCAGAACGGGCGGGGCGGCAACTCGGTGCTGGGCTATCAGGCCGGGCGCTGGCTGGCCGAGAACCGGCGCACGGAGCAAGCGGTGCGCGTGCTCGCACGGGCGGTCGGTTCGCAGCCGCCTCCCCGTGTGTCGCGTCTGTTCCTGCCTCTGGCGGAGCAATGGTGGGACGCGCTCACCGACGAAGCCCGCGTCCAAGCCATCGTCGAAGTGATCCGCTCGGTCGATGCCGCGCCAATCCCGTCCGACGGGAACGTGTTGTCCGCGTATCACGGAGCGCTCGTGAGCATGCTGGATCGCCCGGGCGACGACCGCGCGTTCGCCGCCGCACGACGCCACGAGTTAGTCCGCGTGACCACACTGCTCAGTCCCGGGCTTCGCGTCCGTGGCGCAGCGATCCGCGGCGTCGTAGACCCCGCCGATCAGAGACGTTGGGCGCTCTCAATCCTGGGCCTCGGACCGACCTTCACCCCCCCGGATCGCTAACCCGTCCTCAAGAAAAGTCGACGGATCGTTCCGTTCTGCAGCGCCGCCGGTCACCACCCCCGCTTTCCTCCTACAGGCGCGGCGACCCGCGAGGGTTTGGGGCGGCCTCATCGGCAACCCGCCGCTTGATACAAGGGAGTGACTCATGGCCACCAATGCACGCGCAACATCCGGTTCCTTTGACCTTGCCGCCACGCGAACGTCTACCCGACTGCCGCTGGCCCTGTGCCTTCTCTCACTCCTCGCCGGAACGGCGTTCGCCACGCCGGTTCTCATCACCGCGCCCAAGACGATCAACCCCCTCGACGCCACCATCACCCCCACCGCCGGCGGCTCACCCGTCGCCCTTCAGGATGCCGAGATTGTCGTACGCGGCACCACCCTCACCGTGAACGGCCGCCACACCATCCTGTCGCTCGCGCTCGAGAACGCGGCCACGCTCACACACTCCAATACCACAACCTTTGACTACCCCGGAATCGGCATCATCAAGGGGGTATCCCTCATCGTGGCCGGCTCGGTTTCCATCGACGCGTCGTCAAGTATCTCCGTTTCAGGCGCGGGGTTCCCCAGCCTGACCGGGCCGGGCGCCGGCTCGTTGGGCGGTCAAGGCTGCGGCGGCTCGGGGGCGGGTCATGGCGGTGCCGGCGGGCTCGGAAACTGTCCGAGCCGACCGGGCGGAGTCGCCTACGGATCCGCGACGCAACCGACCGAGTTTGGCTCGGGCGGTGGGTACTTCCCCGGCTTCGGTTTCGGCGGAAGCGGCGGCGGCTGCGTTCGCCTTTCCGTCGGAACAACTCTTCTCGTAGACGGTGCCATCTTGGCCGACGGCCTGCTTGCGATCAATGCCGGCGGCGGCTCGGGCGGAAGCATCTGGCTCTCGGCCACAGCGATTGCCGGCTCGGGAACCGTTCGCGCCCGAGGCGGCGATCAGGGAACGTCGAACCAATCCGGCGGCGGCGGGGCGGGTGGTCGCATCGCCATCAGTGCGTGCGACATCTCGCCGAGCCTCACGTTCAATGTGGCCGGGGGAAGCGGGGGAGGCGTGCCGTCGCACGCCGGCAGTCCCGGCACCATCAGCGCTTCGACCCAATCACCCCCATTGATCCAGACCCCGCCGAGCAGCGTCGCTTCATGCCCGACTGGCGTTGCCATGTTCTCGGTGACTGCTATCGGTGCCGCGCCGATTGCATACCGCTGGCAGATCGAATCCGCACCCAAGGGCAGTGACGTCTGGACCGATCTCTCCGACGGACCCGTGACCTTCGACTCGACCACGGTCGGCACGGGAGCGGGCGCAACCACCAGCTCCTTCTCCTTCCAGAACAACCCCGCCAACCGCGCTTCGTTCCGCCTTCGATGCTCCCTCACCAACATCTGCGGCACCGTCCTCACCAGTCCGGCGACGTACGCCGTCTGCACCAGCGACTTCACCTGCGACGGCGGCGTGGACGATGCGGACTTCTCGGTCTTCGTGCTCGGGTACAACATCCTCGACTGCGCCGATCCGGCCATGCCCGCAAACTGCCCGGCGGACCTCAACGCGGACGGCTTCGTCGACGACAGCGATTTCACCGGATTCGTGGTGGCGTACAACCTGCTTCTGTGCCAGTGACCCCCGCCGGTGGTGCCTTCGTTCCGGTCCGCTCACTCGCATTACGCAGATTCCCGAGACTCATCAGACCTGTCGCGCCGCGGTGCGATCCGGCTTCCACGTCCCCCGCTCCCACCCCATCACCACCCGCTCCGCGTTCTTGTAGTACACCTTCTCCAGAATCTCCCGCGGCAACGCAAACCCCCGCAACATCGGACTCGCCCATTCGTCGTACTTCGACGGCTCGCACATCTTCAAGTCCGGATCCGCGATCGGGCTTGGCCGATCCTCGCGCCGCCCCTCGCTCCCCCACCCTTCCAGCATCGTCCGCAGCGCGAAGTAGCGGCTGCAGTACAGGTCAAACGCACTCTCGGGCGAATCCGCCAAGTCGCTCATCACGCTCTGCCGCTGCTGCTCCGGCGTCTTCGTCACCAGTTGATCATCCATCGTCACAATGTCCGACCCGAAGATGATCCGGTCCTGCCACTTCTCAAAGAACGCCAGCACCCGGTCGTGCGGATGCTTCGACAACTCGCGCACGATCCACTTCGTCGCGCTCGTGTCCAGATGCAGGTTCGCGTGCCGCTCGAGCAGCTGATCGAGGAACACCAGATCCTCCGGCGACCCGCCCATATGGGCCGCGATCCACGGCACGTGCGCGTACCTCTTCAGCATCACCTCCAGCCCGCGGTAATGCTCACGCTTCAGGCCGTACTTCGCGCGATCGGTGTACCGCGCGCTGAACCACGTATCCGGGTCACCCGTGTGCGTCTTGATCATCATGCCAAGACCCACCGCCAGGTCCGCCGCGGCGACTCTCCACTTGCCATCGAGCTGGATGTAGTCGTCGCGATCCGGACCTGTGAACCAATCCCGCGTCCGCGGCGCGTTCCAGAGCTTCATCATCTTGGAACCGTGCTCGCTCGCGAGCCGCTTGATGAGCTCCAGATACCCCGGCCCGAACGCGACGGCCTTGTCCGTGATCGTGAAGTTCGGGATCGCCACAAACCGCACCCGCTCGCCCAGCACGCCCTTCACATGCTCGATGTCATCCGGCCGCGTCTGCGAGTACGTGAGCCGCACGTTGTACGCCCGCGCCGCCGCGGCATACACCTTGGTCGCCTCGGCGCCGTGGATGTGCGTGTGGATGTCGATGACGGGATCGCGAAACGCCATCGCCGCGCCCGCGGCTTTGTAGTCCATCCCCACCAGATTCTGCGGCGTGCGCGTCATAGAAGATTGTTAGATGCTGGGAATCGCCAGCGGTTGCGCATCCCCACGCGCCTCCCCGCCCCGCAAAGCGGGGAGGGGTGGTCGAGGCTTGGCGAGACCGGGGAGGGGTGTTGGGCGTGCGTCCAACCCAGACCGCGGTGCCACCAGTCCGCCGTGGCTCGGCACGGCGCGACTGGTGCCGCCGTTGCTCACGTTCCCCCAGCCGCATCAGTCGCGCGGCTCAAAGCAGCCGCGGACTGATGGCACCAATCACACTCACTTCGTCACCACGTACTCATCCACCAGCATCGCCTGGCTCCCGTCCGCCCGCGGCGACTTCATCTCCGCCCGCACCGTCACCTTCACGTTCGCCAGCGCATCCTTCCCCGGCTGCCGCGACAGCTCGCTCAGCCACTCCGGCAACCCGGCCAAGGGCACGCGGTACGTCCGCGTCGCGGGATCGAACAGTTCGGCGTTCCGCCGCAGATCGGAGAGATCGATGTCGTAGCGCCGCTGCTGCACCGGAGCGGACCCCGCTCGGCCGTTCTCCGGCCCATACACCAACAGCGTCAGCGGCCCGACCGCCTTGGTGCCGTCGCCCCACGCATCGCGGAATTCCAGATGCACCAGAATCCGCGCCTCGCGCATGACCTCCTTGCCGCCGACGGTCTCGGTCGTCGCGGGCTCAAGGTGCGTCAGCGGATACACCCGCATCGCCGTGGGCACAAAGGGCCAGCCACCGACGTTGACGTTGTGCGTCCGCAGCCCCTCGGGCGAACCGGGGGCGCGGCAACCCGAAAGCGTCGCGATCGCGACCAGAGTGAGTGCGGTGACCGGCGTTCTCATGGTTCAACTCTAGCGGCGACGCTCCGCGCAGCATCAGCGCGTTGCAACGGACTCGCCGCGAGCAGCACGGGCTGCAGGGTGCATCCGCAAGAACTCCTTGGCGGCGGAGAACAGCCCCATACCGACGATTCCAGACGATACGACTAATCCAATGAGTCCGTAGATCAGGATCACCGGCCCCGCCCAACCGAGCAAGGCGCCGAGGCACGACAACGGGAGACCGACAATCGCGGCGACCGACCCGACCACCACCGACGCGTTGATGTGCCCCGCCCACTTCTCGTCGAGCACGCGAGCGATCGACGAAAGCATGAAGATCTGTCGGACGACATCCTGCCATTGGAGCGCGACGAACAGAAACACCGCCATCTGCGCCGGCATCGGGGGCCACGTCCTGGCGAGCAGCAGCGCGATCACACCAATGCGCAGTCCCGTACAGATGGCGGCGATCACGCACGCTCCGCGACGACCGACACTCCAGCCGTCACGGACCAGCATCGACACCGCGATCAGGCGGCACAGCAGTACCGCGATCAACGCGATCGACAGTGCGACGGGTCCACCGCCGCCACGGGACTGCCAGTGGTACACCAGCGCCGCCGCCGCGAGTATCGGCTCGAGCAGGTTCGAAAGTCCCAAGCCCCACCAAGCCGCGGCGACGACCCGGTACGACGAAGCCAATCCGAGCACGGCACGATCCGCATCGCGACTTGCGGCAACTGCTGTCGCACACTCTGGACACACCACGTCGTCGCCGATCCCGACAAGCGAGTAGCCGCAGCGGACGCAGCGCACGTCGGAGTTGTCGCTCGGGAAGGCCATCAATGGTCGCCAGTCTACTGCACGCTTCCCCCAACCATTAACGTGTGCCCCCGCGCGGGCTGAAGCCCGCGGCTCATCCAACGCCCTCGCACGAACAGCGGCCAAAATCTAGTTCGTCGACACACGATCGCATAGCCATTGCAGACGCACACGCATCCGTTCGGTCGTCACCATCGAGACGATCGCGAAGACCATGCTGCAAAGAAGAAGCAGAACGCCGGAACCCACGAAGAACACCACGGCCTCGTAGTTGCCGATAAAGGGCGTTATGATCGTGGTCAACACTGGAACACACCACGCAAGACCAATGAGGCTTGCAACTTTGATCGACGTTTTCCGTTCTTTGGCATGCGGATCAATAGCCGCCAACCTTTGCAACGCGCGCAACCAGAATGTCCGCGCCAACCACTCTGGGCACGCCAGACCCAGGAAGAGCCCCAAAGACGGCACGCTGACCCACTCGGGCCCACTCTTAAGGCTCAGCGCCAACGCGATCAGCAGCACGACTCGCACGCCCGCGATCAACCGCCACGCCGTCGCTGCTCGCCGCAGGCTCACGGCCTCCGCTCCGACAATCGTCGCCCGGAGCGTCAGCACTGTCGCCTCCACACCCGTCGCGACATTCACTGTGGCGTAGAACACGACCACGGCTAGGACGAAGAACAAACCGTCCGGACCGATCCGAAGTGTCACCAGATAGTCGAACAACGCGAGCAAGAACGCGAGCACCGCGGCAATCAAGCCGGCATCGATCATCATCAGGTCGCGCAGCCGCGCACGAACGAAACGTACCCGCTGACGCGTCCAGCTACGCAGGGCTCTTGGTTCACAAAAGACCGCAATCGGCAGCGCGCACTCCGGGCACACCGCATCGTCGCGAAGCCCGGCGAGCGAGTAGCCGCAGCGGAAGCAACGCACGTCGGGGTTGTCGCTCGGGAAGGCCATCAATGGTCGCCAGTCTACCGCACCCACACCCAACCACCTCCATGTGCCCCCGCGCGGGCTGAAGCCCGCGGCTCGGAAGCAACCGCGATGCTCTACGCGGCATCCCGCTTGGTGGATCGCCGCGATGCTCGCTCGTCCTTCGCCGCCAGCCGCTCGATCGCTGCGGCGAGGTTCTTCTGCCCTTCCTGCAGGGCCGTCATCGCCGCGGTGCTGCGCTCGAGCGCCCCCAGCAGCGCATCGGTACCGCGGCGTTCCTGCATCAGGCGATCGTGCAGATCGCCGATCTGCTTCTCCCGCGTCTGCGTGGCGCGGCGTTCGGTCAGCCACATCCAGGCGACAAAGCCGGCGAGGCCGAACTGTGCAAGGGCGGTGGCAAGGGCGTCGGGCATGGGGGCAGTGGAGCAGTGGAGGAGTGGGGCAGTGGGGCAGAAACAGAGCAGTGCGGTCTCAGATGGGATGCCTTGGAGCCTGCCCCACTGCTCCACTGCCCCACTCCCCCACTTCCTATGGCGTCGTCTTGAACCTGCGGAACCGCGCCGTGTACGCCAGGCTCCACACTCGACCGCGATCGACACGATCGGCCTCTTCGAAACCGATGAAGCTCATATTCGCGTGCGAGCGGCCGGTGGCATCCACCAGCGTGCCCGCCGTGGGCGGATCGATCAGCTGCGCCACGATCGCGTCGCGGAGCGACCACAGCGCGCTCTGGCTGTTGGCGACGAGTCGCCCCGTCACGACGAGCGTGAACTCTTCAAGACCGAGCCAGCCCGAGCCGGAATCCTGAAACCCCAGCCGCAGCTTGGGCACGACGAGCGAGCCCTGAAACTCCGCCGCGAAACGGTGCGGGCCGGAACCGAAGAGATCGAGGGATTTGAAGGAGGACATGGGGTTCTCCAAAGGGGAGCAGGGGAGCAGCGGAGGAGGGGGGCAGCGGAGCAGGGAAAGCGGAACAGCGTTGACCCTGCTCCGCTGCTCCCCTGCATCCCTTCTCCCCTTACCAATCACCCTGCCCCACCGGATCCGAAGAGCCATCGCTGATGGCGATCAGCTCGATCACGCGGCGGGCCTGCGGGTCTTTTCCGACGCTGACGAGGTTTCGCACCGCCCGCACCACGCACGTCGCCGTGATGCGGCGGCGCTGCGCCTGGGAAGAGTTCAGGCTGGTCACCACCTCCACGCTCACGCTCTGGCCGGGGCGCAGCCGGTCGAGTTGCTGATCGGCCGCGTTGCTCGCGAGCCGCTGCGTGAGCTTGATCTCCACTTTCTGCTCCGGGACGTCGGCGAAGACCGCGTACGGGCCGTTGTCGTTCCATTCCACCACCTCCCTGTGTGCCACCCGATCGATGGCGCACGACTCGATGTTTCTGTACTCGACGCCGGCAAGCACCACCGACGCGGGGTTGAGAATCAGCATCGCGGTGCTCCTTGCGAAGCAGGGAAAGACATTTCACCACGGAGATCACAGAGAACACGGAGAGAGACGAATTCAATTCATGGTTTCTTCTCTGTGATCTCTGTGATCTCCGTGGTAAATCTCCTCTCACACACGCTCCAACACCACAACCGACGGTCGGCGCACGGCATCCGCAAACCCGTCGCCGTCGAGATCGATCCGGGCCGTCAGTACGCGGCGTTCTTCGCGTGCCAGTTCGCGGTACTTCGCCGCCCGTTTGCCGATCGGTGAGTCGTCGCCGCTGATGCTGGCCGCGGCGCTGTACGCGGCGGCGAGCGTGAGCAGTGCGGCGAAGCGTGTCAGTTCGCCGGGATCGGAGAAGGTCGGGTCGCCCGCCGCGGGCACGGGCTTCACGCCGAACATGCGGCACACGCGATCGCTCACCGCCGCCGCCTGGGGCATCATGGTCGCGACGATCACTTCAACCCCCGACACCGGCGCCGGCGTCAGCACCGCGTCGGCGCTGCTGGGCCGTACGCGCGAGATCGTCGCGGTCGTCGCCGAGAGCTTGGCGATGACTTCATGGGCCACGCCGCCGACGAGCACGACCATCCCCGGCGCGAGCTGCGCGCCGTCGAAGTTCACATCGGGTGCCGAGATCGTCAGCGTCGTGCCGCTCACGGTGCCGGTGGCTTTTACGAGCCGCTGGCTGAGCCACTGGATCTCGGAGAAGACGTTCGGTTCCACCCGGACGAGATCGGTGTCGGTGCACAAGAGCATGGTTCCCCCAAAGGCAGTTGGAAGGGGTGAGGCGTGAGGGGCGAGAGGTGAACGGCTCACCCCTCATCCCTCACCCCTTCCCGCCTCCTCCCCAATTCCGCGCCGGTCGTTTCCGAGCCGGCGCGGATCCCGCCGCCCACCCTTACCTTCGCGCTCCGACCAGCGGCCGCGCGAGGAAGATTGGGAAAGGTGTCGAGGTGTCGACGTGCCGAGGTGTCGAGTGGTGAACGGGGCCGCGTGTGATTGGCGCTCGACACCTGGGCACCTCGACACCTCCCCCCTTCCTCATCACACCGCCAAGCCGCGCAGGACGCCGTGGGCGTTTTCGTTCTTGAACTCCAGCGTGTACTCGCCCAGCACCTGGCCCGCGCTCGCGTCGCCGGTGGCGGCGAGCGGCTTGAAGGCGAAGCTGCGCCCCGCCAGCGGCATGACGCTGATGCGGGAGGAATCGAGCAGCAGCAGCGAATCGGTGGGCACGGCGCGGCTGAGGATGACGCGGCAGACGCCGAAATCACTCTCGTACACGCTCACCAGATCGCGGTACTTGCTGTCCTCCGGCGTGTACGCGCGGGAACCGGTGGCGAAGCCGTTGATGCGGCGCTTCTGGGCTCCGTTCACGACGATGGTGTCGATCTTGCCCTGGCTCTGCTCCCAGATGAGGCGCAGGGCGGCGTTGAGCACCGGCTCGCTCAGTTCGTTGCTGCCCGCGCCGCCGCCGGCGGGGATGCCGCCGGTATTGGGCTGAAACTGGTTGGTCGCGATCTGGCGGATAATGCCGTTCATGGTGCGGCGGACACCGGTCGCACCCTGGGGCGACGCCGCGGCGGCGGTGCCGGCGATCACGCAGCTCTCCAGATCGCGCAGCAGTTCGCGCAGCCGCTCCTGCTTCTGGTACTCCAGTTCGTCGCTCACCGCGTGCTGCCGCGCGGCACGCATCGAGCCGGTGACCTCGACGGTCGCGGAGAAGATCTGGGTGTAGTTGGCCTTGCGGACGCGGCTGGTGAAGCGGGCGGTGGTGGCATCGGCCCCTTCGAGGGCGGCGTTGCCGAGGATGAAGAGCCGGCGCCCGTTCGTCAGCGCGACCTTGGTGGTGCCGCCGTAGCCGCGGACGACGGTGAGGGTGTTGCCGCTGACGGCGGTGACGAGCATGACCTCGGCGCTCGCGTCGGGGCGGACCTGATCGCCGACCTGGAAGCGTGCCCCGGTGGTGACGGTCAGGCTGGTCGCGTTGGTCGCGTCGGGCGTGAAGGTGGTCTGGTTCAGCGTGTCGGTGTTTGGCAGCAGCGTGTCCTCGATCCACTCGTGCACGGTGCTCATCGCCGGGCGCTTGGGATCACCGAGATAGTCCAAGAGCGGCGTCTCGAAGGGGCTGACGATGCCCACCAGGTCCGACACGTCTTCCATCAACTCCGGCAGATCAGCTCCGGCCCCGAACGTTGCTTTCCCCGAATACCCCATGTGCATCTCCTTGTGTTGAAACTCGAATCACCTTCCGGCTGTCACCAGTGGGACCGGCCTCCGGCCGGTCTTCACGCGTTTGACTCCTGGACCGGCTGGAAGCCGGTCCTACTGGGTGTTGCGGCGGGCCTGCAGGTAGCGGAGCAGGGCCCGTCGGTCGCCGGATGCTCGCGCTTCGTCGGCGAGCGTGGCCAGCGTCTCTCCGCCGCGGCTTGGTTCGGCGCTCATCACGCTCGCCGGCGGCGGCGTGTGCTCGAAGAGGAACGGGCGGGTGCGGCGCATGTCGTCGATCACGGCGGCGAGTTCGTCGGCGGGTCGGCCCTGTAGCGCGGCCTCGATGAGGATCGCGGCGGCGTCGATGTCGATCGCGCCAGCGGCGCCGGCCGCGAGCTCGATGGCGCGGCGGCGCTGGGTCTGATCCAGTGCCGCACGGGTCTGTTCCAGCGCGGCGCGGAGCTCCGCCAGCGAGCGCTCGACTTCCGCGAGCTTGCTCTCGGCCTCGAGGGCCCGGCTGCGCCAGTTGATCTCGTCGCTCACCGGCGTTCTGCTCTCGACCGGCGGCGTGCCGCCGCCCTCGCCCGGTTCGCCTCGTCCGCCGCCCATTTCGTCGCTCATCGCGTCCTTCCTTTCCGCGGCAGCGCCGCGTGGTTGTGTCCGCGCCGATCACGGCGACCCGTCGCTCACGCTCCGGGCTCGTGTGCGGCGTTTCCGTCGCTCTTCACACCGCGCCGTGGTCACGGGGCGTATAGCCGAGTTCTTCGAGCACGCGTCGCGGCTCGACGCCCAGTCGCACTTTGCCTTCGGCGGCCTGGATTTCCTCGCGCGCGTCCTGCGGCAGCGGGTCGGGCCAGTCGATCTTGATGCCGCGGTCTTCCTCGCGGGTCTTGAGGATGCCCAGCCAGTCGAGCGCGGCGAGCATGAGGCGCGACGTCTCCGCGAGGCCGCGGCCGTAGGTGACCTGCTTGCGGGCGGTGCGTGCGAGGAGGCCCATGAGTGTCACCCGCAGCGCGGTGGCGCTGGAGAGGTTGCCGACCTTGCCCTGCACGACACCGGTGGCGAGCGGGGGCACGCCGCTGACTTTGTCCATGGCGTTGCGGATTGCTTCGAAGTGGGCGTCTTCGCTGGGGCTGGCGGCGTCGCCGCCGAATTCCTGCACGCTGGCGCCGGGTTCGTCGGTGGTGATCATGACACCGGGGCCGACGGCGAGGGCGTCGCGGGTGTCGAAGCCGCGCATGAGGTACATTTTGAAGCTCTGCATGGCGAGGCGGTACGCGCGGTCGCTCATGCGGGTGTTGAGTTCGTCCTGCAGCGGGATGAGCGGCTCGACCTCGCTCAGACCGTCGTAGCGGAAGGGCTGGCTGACGTTCTGGATGTGCACAACGGGCACGCGGCCGGCGCTCCAGGCGATCGGTTCGTCGGCAACGAGCGTGTCGCCCTCGTAGCGCTGGTGGTGTGTGCCCGAGAAGATTTCGGTGATGCCGGTGCGGGCGACGGTTTCGCGGCCGAGGAGCTGGCGGAGCAGCCCCGGGGCGGGCGCGGGCCGGAGCTCTTCGCGCTCGAAGCGGACGAGGTAGGCGCGGAGGCGGCGGTAGTCGGTGCTGTCGGCGATGGGCGTGCCGCGGCGCGGCTCGATGATCTCGACCCGCAGGGGCGGCGCGTGGCGGAGGCGTTCTTCGAGCTGGTCGGGCCCGGGCGGCGGGGTGCGGCGGCGGGGCTGATCGACGCGGACGAGCAGATCGACATGGCCGAAGACGTGGCCGAGGAGGGCCATGTCGGTGAAAAAGGCGACGCCGCCGCTGGTTTCCCAGAGTGCGTCGAGGGCGCGCTCGACGGCCTGACGGGTTTGTTGATCGCGGGCGGTGCTGACGAAGCGGATGGGGCGGGCGAAAAGGAAGTCGATCATCGCGTGGACACGCCAGGCGATGTCGTTCTCGATGACGACTTCCTTTTCACGGCGCAGCCGATCATCGACGAGCGATGCGCTCGCCGCCGCACCGCGGAGCCTTGCGGGCAGGCCAATGGCCTGGCCTTGGCCATACCACGCCCCTACCCCTTCCCCTACTCGCGCCCGCATCCCATCCGCTTGATCGCGTGTGATCAGTTCGTTGCGGTAGTACTGCCACAGCCGGTTGAAGCGTGGGACGCGGCGTGCGGCGTGCTCGCGCCAGGCGTGCTCGATGGACGCCGCGTTGAGACCTGTGCCTGCGAATGCGTTGAGCCGCATGACCCACCCCCGGTGCCGACGGCGGCGTGTCCACGCGGACGACGACGCTGTCTACCAAGGGACGGAAAGCCACGTTTGGGCGCCCAAGGCCGGCCTTTGGCGCGGGGTGCGCGGGGCGCAAGGCGTGGCGCGGCAAGGGGGAGCAGAAAATTGTGGAATCCGTCGGGTGGGGCGTTTGGCGGTCGCGCCGGTGGGCGCGGCACCCCGGGGTTTTCACCCGGTGGCGCGGGCCCCATGGGGCCGGGGAGGGCGGGGGTGGGGTGTGCCTGGGAGGGGGTGGGCCGATTTTCTGTGAACCTGCTTCAAACACAATTCGTATCGGAACTTAGAGCAAGTTCTGGTCGGTCCGCAGGGCCCCACTTCGATCCATCTCCTCTCTCCTCGGTGTGCCGTCTGCCTCAGCGGGCGGTACACTTGTTTTTGCTCATGCACATGCTGCCCATCTGCCGCCGTTCCAACGCTTGTTCCGATGCTCGTTCCGGCCGCCGCCCCGGCTCGGTTGTTTTGGTTTTTGTTTGGACTTTTATGGCGGCGGGGTTTGTGGTGGGAGCGGGGGGTTGTGCGGATCCGTTGCTGGCGCCGGACGAGCCACGGAGTCAGTACGACCGGTACGACGCGGCGCGGGATCAGCGGGCGGCATCGACGTACTTCGACGAGTTCGGGTACTCGCGGCCGAACCTTCGCGGACGTCTGCTGCCGCGGGAGTGATCCGAGAATCGCGTCCCGGGCGCGAGAGCGGAGCGGCGACGGACAGGAAGTTCTGGAAATCTCTACCGGCTGTGCGGGGCGGTGTCGCTTTGGAAGATGGAACGTGGACGTGTCGTGTACCGTGCCTTGTGGTGTCGCGCTGCGCGGATACGACCGGTTGGGAAAGCACTTCGTGCGCGTGCCGCGCACTTCACTCGGGTCGGCGAAAAAGCCTAAAGTTGTGTTGAAGAAAGCGCACAAAAGCGTGCATGTGGGCGCACGCGGAAGTCGATGAAATGGCGTGTAACTCGCGAGTGTCGCTTGCTCACACGGAAGTGCGCGGCGACACTGGAGGGAAGTGCGGCACGCCTGGGACACGGCTGCCGGATCAAGGAACGCGGATGGCTCGTCGAACTTCATCCCGCCGCGACATGATCTCACCCCGGACGCGCAATGTCTGGGGCGCGTTGCTTGCCACGCTCACGGTGCTGGGCGGGACGCTGTATGCGCTGGACTCCAAGGCCGCCCCGCGTGCCGACGGCGTGTCGCTGCCGGCCCTGCTGGCGCCGACGGCGACGGCGGGTGTCGAGGTTGTCTTCAACACCAAGACGCCGGTGCAGCAGAACCGCTGGCAGTCGATCATCATCCACCACTCGGCCTCGCCCTACGCCACCCCCGAGTCGCTCGATCAGGACGCCCGGGGCGCCGGTCTTGTCGGCCTGGGCGATCACTTTGTGATCGGCAACGGCAACGGCATGGCCGACGGCGAACTGCACGTCGGGGCCCGCTGGCTCCGGCAGCAGCCCGGCGCTCACACCGCGGGCAAGCAGGGCGACTGGTACAACAAGAACGCGATCGGCATCCGTCTCGTCGGCAACGGCGAGCGGGGCCGCTTCACCGATGCCCAGATGCGGCGGCTGCTGCAGCTTGTGGACGCGTTGGCGAAGGAACTGAACATCTCCAAGGACCGCATCGTCCTGGCCGACGATGTGGCGAAGGGCTCGGGCCCCGGGCGCTTCTTCCCGGCGGCGTCGTTCCGCGAGCAGCTCGCGGGTCGGTAAGCCGGTCGGATCAACATCAATCACACCAACCGCCCGGCGACGGGCGGTTTTCGTTTCGTGGCTCGTCATGGCGCGACGGATGCGGAACGGGCGCGTGTGCCTGTGTGGGAGCGCTGGTTGCAGACGCACCAATCGCGCCGCCAAGCCGGCGGACTGGTGGCACCTAACGCCGTGAACTCCATTGGTGTTGTGCGGGTT
>ERZ1066133.9-NODE-9-length-161310-cov-11.224353_pt1 | contig 161310 bp, 229 predicted proteins | sample MGYA00382780_ERZ1066133 | MGnify/ENA primary metagenome ERZ1066133 (study PRJEB33369, sample SAMEA5778363) | biofilm metagenome | biome: Industrial cooling water; feature: Water cooling tower basin; material: Biofilm | place: United Arab Emirates | collected... | reverse complement strand
AGTTTTGAAAGATTGTGGCGAAAAACTAGTGGACAATCTCAATGGGCATTTGAAACTGAAAATTATTTCAAAGCCCAGACAGTAGAAGGCAGATGTGACATTTGGGCTTCTGCAAGCCAACCAGTTGGTTTAGCATATAACAGAGTTAAAGATTGTATGGCTCGTGGTCATAAAAACAAATTGCTATTTGTTGAATTTGACAATTTAACATCAAAACCGGCTCAAACACTCAAAATGGTGTATGATTATTTGGAGGAACCATATTTTTCACACAATTTTGATAACGTAGAGCAATATACTAAAGAAGATGATGTGGGAGTACATAGAATTCCTGGCCTTCATGAAATTCGTCCTAAAGTAGAACCAGTGCCCTACTATGCCGAACAAATTTTAGGCAAAGATTTGGTAAATAGATATAGTAACCTCGAAACATGGAGATTAAAATGAGTATTCTAGACCCTAACAACAACCCTCAAGTTGAAATTCCAAAAGCCAAAATGGCTGCAAATCGTCTCATTCAGATGACTCGTCAAACTTATGCCCAAATGACACAATCTTTCAATATGGGTAGCAAAGTTTTCTGGGCCAATCCTAATGGTGTAACACCCGCTGAAATTGCTGCGGAACTTGACACAAACGCAGTTGAAATTTTTCAGTTGCATGGATTACTGGGACAACTTTTGGCTCAGGTTCAACCAGAAAGTATTGCAGAAGGTAGTTCTTTAGTTGGAGACTTTACCATGAATCAAGATGGTACAGTTACCATTAATGAGGCTGCTCCTGAATAATTTAGGAGTAAAATGGTTTGGGATATACCAAGTTATAGATGGCAACGCACAAATAGATTCCTTGCTACTTATGGTGGATTTGTAGAAACTGCTGTCGCTGTAACATCGGGATCAATTTCCGAAACTGTTCCAGCCGGTGTGTATGGAGTGCATGTATGGTTATGGGGACAAGGTGGATGGAGTACGAGTCTTTCCGCTCATGGTGGTGGCGGTGGTGTTGCATACAGATTTTTTCATGTAACACCAGGAGATGAATTAATAGGTAGTCTTACTAGCACTATTGGAAGTTATAGCCAATTTCTTGTTAATAGTGCATTTATGCAAGCATTTTCTGGAGCGGTTACTATTGGGTCAGGAGCAGTAGGAGGAATGGCATTTGGAGGCTCTTCAAACTATCAAGGAGGAGTCGCAACGCCCAATCAGGGTGGTGCTGCTGGGGGAAATACTACAGCATTAGCTCCATGTTATAGAATGAGAGCAAGTGATTTAAACAATATACGATCTGCATTATCACTTGCAGGATTAACAGCAACTGAAGCATGTGTAACAGAATCTCCCGCATGGGGATCAGGTGCAAGATCAGAAAAATTTCTTGGATCATCAGCCGGATTTGGAGGTGGCGGTGTTAAACATGATGGCGGAGCATTTGTAGGTGGTGGTCCCGGTGTTTTATTGAGATATGTTGAAGAAGCACCAAATACTATGCCAGCTTCATTTCTTATGTTTCCACCTGCTGGTACGCAATATTCTACAGTACCTCTTGGAGCAACATCAGTGAAAGCATGGGTGGTAGGAGCAGGAAGTACAGGAGGCGCAGCAGGGGGAGTGGCTTATAAAACTTATTCTGTAAGTCCAGGCGATATAATTACCATGACATTAGACGCATCTTCTACTACAGTAACGATTGATGGTGTTACTATTACTGCAAATGCCGGGTCTGGTAACACAGGAGGAACATATTCTGGTGGAGATGGTGGAGCAAACGGCGGAGTTAAAGTAGGATTTAGTGCTGGAGCTATTGGGGGTGCGGGAACAACACAAGGTGCGCCTTATTATCGTCGAGCGGCAGTAGATGTAAGTGGACTTATTGCAGCAACTAATGCCGCAGGACACAAGGGAACAGAAGATAATACACTTCATGCAGCAATTGGCAGTGGAGCTTATTTTGAAAAATATGCATATGGTAATGCCGGGTTTGGGGGAGGTGGATTTAATGAAGCTGGGGCCACCCCAGGAGCAGGCGTAATTGTGTTGTCATTTACAGGAAGTTAAAATGGGAAGTATTCTTCGATCTCCAATTAACGGAAATGGAATTGTACTCACAGAAAGAAGTGGTTCTCATTCTTTAGGATGGGCAGCTATAAATGAATGGTGGCCTTGTACCATTATTCCAAATGACAACAGACATCCAGCTACTATATTTTCTATTCAAGAACATTATGATGGAACGCAAACAAATCTCGGGATTGTAGTTAGAAATCCCATAGAAAGATTTCGTTCAATGGTGGCTAGAGAAATACACAAAAAAAGTTTAGAAGAACAATTAGAAAATCCAACCTATGGACCACTCCCCAAAGGAGAGTTTGTTAGATATTTCAAATTTGAAACAGAACTTCAAATTTGTGCGCAGTGGCTGGGACTCATAAATCAATTGCCCATAGAAGATGCGTCCGTTAAAGAAAATAAGCCAATTTTAACTTCAATACAACAATCTAAAGTTTGTGAAATTTATGCTGAAGATATTGCGTTGTGGAACTCTCTAAACCAGCATATATAAAATATGCGATTTAAACTTTGGCTCAATGCAAACAATGAAATCCTGCCATCGGTCAATATTGTCCGATCAGTTATGCCTCATTTGCTTCAAGCGGCCCAAACAGTCTATGACCAATGGGATGAAAATGAAGATGAATATGCAGGCGGCGGCATTTGTCACGAAATAGCTGAAGCTATGGTTGACGTTCTAACAAATCACCGCATAGAAGCCGTTTCTTTCTCCCAAAGCATAGATGAAGTACACGTTTATGTAATAGCCAAATTTAAAGAAGGTGTGTACGAAATCAATATTCCACCATACATATATGAGACAGGAAGTGGCTATAGTTGGAAGAAAATTCTAGGGGTAAAATTCCAGCCAAATCATGTTGTTGTAGAAAGAATATTTGCCGATCCCAATAAATTTCAGGAATATGAAGAATAATACCAAGGCATTTTGTTCATTCTTTCTTTTATGTATTGTTTAATTTGTTGGGCTTTTGCAAATTTTCTTTTTAGTCCAATTCCGTCATATTTGTTATTGTAAATATAATTGACGAGGTTTAATATACTGTCAGCATCGCAAATAGAAACATAGGAACTCGTTTTGTTTATTTTTTTTGTGAATTTGCAATTTAGTGATTTTAGCATTCTTGTATAAGCAGACCAATTTTGTTGTTTGTTGCCACACAGATTAATTATTTTTTTTCTATTTTTTGCATTCAAATAGTAACAACCATCACCATCTAAATATCCTCTCCAAAATCCCCTCAAGAAAATATCCGATTTATCTTTTACGATTTTATCGGGAGATAAAAAACTTTTGTTTTGATAATCATTTTCAGTTAAAAATTCATGCAGTTTCCAACAATGACATCCAATTCTGGTTAAGGGCTTTCCAATTTTAGGTATTACATTATATGTTCGCCAATCCCCAGACTTCAAAAACAATTTTTTTATATCTTCCATGTCTTTTGTTGTAATGTAAACGCTTATAGCATTAGTTTTTTTGTTAACATAACCATCGGCCCAAATAAATCCCAAAAGATAACCTGCTATCAGTTCGTTTTTTGGGTATATAAAAAAGTTAGCATTTATTGAGTGTTTTTGTTTTCTTTGCTTATATCTTTCTTTTTTTGATTTTTTGTCTAATTTAATGCCCAATTTTTGAATTTTATTTTTAACAGCTATTTTAGTTCTGTTTAATTTTTGAGACAAAATAGTTGTTGTTAACAACTTGTAATTGTCTATTATGAATTTCTCATCTTTTTTTGTCCATTTGCTTCCCATAAAAGTATATAGAGTGACGCATTAAAAAAAATATTTTTGAATATATAAAGATATGAATTTCAAAAATTGGTTACTAACCGAAATGCCTATTGCCAATCTTACAAAAGTAGGGGATTGGTCTTCAAATGCTAAAAGAAATTATGGATTTGATAAAAAAGATGCTGCTATCTTGGGAAGTGAAAAAGGCATACAAAGACTTTATCGTAAGTGGTCAAATTCCAAATACGATTTCGATCTTTATTTTGTGAGAACAAAATGGGCTTACAAACACTCAGAAGTAGGCGAAGTAACTTCAGATTGGGTTAGAGAAAATCTAAAAGAAGACATTCAACCCAGAGAAGATGCAATTACTGTTATTTTCACAAATAATACAGGAGATGAAAAGGTTGCTGCTACCCCTTGGACATTAGCCCATAGACTTGGGCATGTTATTCGTAGAGACAAAACATTTGAAGAACATTTTTCTAAAGAAGTGCAAAGAGACTTTATAGGGTTGCTGAAAGATGTGTATGGGGTTCAAAAACAATCAAAATATTATTCGTATTGGGGACAACTCACAGCGGAATATGAAAAAGAATTAAAGGGCTTTATGCAAGCGGTTGGGACCATGCGATCTGCCCGACAAATGAATTTAAGAAATGCAAGTGAGTTTATATACGAATTGGTTGCTCAATGGATTACAACTGGAGACATTAAATTCAATCCTTTGCCAAGGGAATTTATCCTAAGAAAAAGAATGGCTTGGGGAAGACCCAATCATGACAAGATTTGGACACGCATCAGCAATGAAGATTGGACAGATTGGAATTATCAATTAGAAAATATGGCTGACAAATACACATATAATTTAGATTCAATCTTCTCAGGACTCGTTGGCAAAATGTACGTCATGTGACCTTTACTCCATGTCAAAATTGTGGTAGAATTGAATGCTCAGGAGTTCTAAATCATGGCAGACCGTTATTGGGCAACAATTCATACTGGCAGTACAAAAACCGAAAAAGATGCAATAAAATTGCATCGTGCCCAAGTAAAATTTAATGCTAATTTCAACACACACAATACACGATCAATGCATTATGATTTTAATTCATTAGAAGATGTAGTTGGATTTGTGCGAGTAGCTAGAAAACTTCCTGCAAAAGTAACTTTTGGAAAAGGCAAAATACAGTTGGAGATGGTATAAATGTGTCAACACGGCAAGGAAGCAATAGTAAAAGTTTTGACCGAAACAGGCAAGTTTGAGAAGGTCAAAGTAGATCATTGTATGGCAGATTTAATTGCTGCTATCAATCAAGCTGGGGTCCGTACTAAATATTCTTGTTGTGGACATGTAGGAGGCAGTTCTTTCCCTTATATCATGTTCGCAGGAAAAACAAAAAAAGAAGCGGCCAAAGTAGTAGAATTAACAAGAAAGTACAAACCAGAATGGAAAGACTTTGATATAAAAGCAGAAAAATTTTTTAATGGCATTTCTATTTTTATTCTTGTAAGAAATGATTTTGATCGAGATGCCGAATGGAGCTTTATAGTGCCAAAAGAATCTGAAAATTTACACAATAGACTTTTCCCACAATTTGCTCAAGATATGTGGACGACAGTTAATCTTAATGAAATTGCAATCAAAAATGATATTGATATTTGCAAAGATGTTTGGATCGAAGATTTACACAAAAGCTTAAAGACGCAACATAGTTATGGTGGATGGCTAGAACACAGAAACTATATTCTTAGAAATCATTATCATAAAGACATAGTGCCAGATCATTTTTGGCATCTAGGAATAGATTTTAATGTTCCGACCAATGCCGCTGTTTATTTGCCTGTAGATGCCGAATTGGTGTATTCAGAAATTGACCCAGATCAAAATGGAGGATGGGGCGGGAAACTTATTTTTGAATATCAAAATGGCTATTTCATTCTTGGTCATTTAGATCGCATCACGAGAATGAAAGGGTTTTACAAAAGGGACACAGAAGTAGGGAAAATTGCCAGCACTGCTCGAAATGGCAATTGGTATCCTCATTTGCATGTCCAATGTTGCCGAAAATTAGATGTTGCAGTAGATGGCTATTCACATTATTATGATGGAATTGAACGAGATTTCCCCGATCCTATGAGGACTCTTATATGATTCCAAAAGCTATAGAAGACTCGGCAGTTACATTTAGTCGTACTGGATATCAGATAAGTATCCAATGTGACAATTTAGATGAGGCAAATGAAATTTTTGCATGGCTTGAATCTCTGCCTGGGCCTCCGATCATCTTAGAGAAAGTCGTTTCCGCATCATCAGATTTCCCGGCCACCGATAAAATTCTACAAGAAGTTGCGCATGAAAGAAAAAAACAAGATGAAAAATGGGGGCAACAAAACCATTCTCCCGCTGATTTCCTTATGATTCTTGGAGAGGAAGTTGGAGAGGCAAATAAAGCTGCTCTTGAACATCGATTTGCAAACAAACCACTTGATGAGTATCGAAAAGAATTGGTACAAGTGGCAGCAGTGGCGGTAGCTATGATAGAAGCTTACGACAGAACACAAAATGAATAATGATTTTGCAGTTCTTTTGATTTTTGGCACCGGCATAATTACAATAATGCTGGTGCATTTGTGGAAATCTCATCTTTTTTTTGAAGAAATGCCTGCTTTGCAACGAGATATTGCAATTCAATTGTTTTTAAACAAAAATGTGCAACCTTTGCAAAAACAACCGGAACAACAAAAAGAGTTGGACTATCAAATAGAAATTTTTTCTGAGCCTTTCCATTTTTTAAACTTGGCTAATGACCGGACAAAACAATGAAAGAATTTACAAAAGCATATGTTGGATTATCTGTTTCGTTGTTTGCTCTTTATTTGTTTTTACTCACAATAGCACCTTTCATTGAAAACAAAGTGGAATATTGGTGGTCAATGTTGACCACTGGATTTGTTGGATTTTTTGCCTTCAAAACTGCAATTTTTATTGCAAATTATGTTGAAGAAATAGAAATTGAAAAAAGAAGTAAAAAAGAACAAGAACGTCACCAAAGAATTTTAGCCTCGGCAGCGAAATTAAGAAAAGGTATGTCCGAAAATGTCCCGAAATCAAATTCTATTTTTACTGAACCTTTTAATTTTTTGAAGGGAATATAAACATATCAGTACAACCAAAAGCAAAAAGCTGTTTGGTTCTGGTACTGGATGAGGGTGCAAATATACAGAAGGGGGAATCCATCCTAAAATAGATTCATTGCTATAAGTTAAATATGAGGATTCGTATTTTTCAATGTAGTTGTAATAGTCAATTTGAATAGGATCAAATTCTGCATGAGGATATGCAGTAAGAAACCCATACCCGTATCCCAAACGTGCGCCAGGAATTGAAGAAATTAAGTCTTTATTTTGCGCAAATATAGTAGCATCATAAGACTTTATTACAATTTCTATGAAAGGGGTTCCGTATTTTGGGTTAATTTCTATAATTGTGGACATAAAATATATACCATATAACTCACATAGTTATATGGTATATTTTATAGAAACAAATATCAATCAAATAAAGTATGTAAAAATAGGTCGTTCTCACGATCCTCGCACTCGTTTGCAAGATTTGCAAACTGGATGCCCTGTCCCTCTTAAACTTTTATTTGCTAAAAATGGCGATGAAAATTATTTTCATAAAACATTTCAAAAATATAGATGCCAGGGAGAATGGTTTCTCATGGAAGGAGAATTAAAAAATTTTATTGAAAGACATATGCCAATTTATAGTAAGGAGGCTTATGTCAAGAATTAGACCTCCTTTTAAATATTATGGTGGCAAATATTATCTTTGTAAATGGATTGTCTCTAATATGCCTAATCATTCCATTTATATTGAACCATTCGGTGGTGGAGCTTCTGTCTTATTGAACAAGCCAATAACAAAAAAAGAAATTTATAATGATTTGAATGCAGATGTTTCAAATTTAATGAGACTCATCAGAGATGAAAAAAAACTTCTGATGAGTGTGTTAAAAAAAATTCCGTGTGAAGAAGAAGTCTTCTATGAGTGGAAAAACAAAACACCAAAAGATTCTTTTGAATCATCTGTGAGATATTTTGTGTTACTTCGTATGTCTCGTAGTGGCTCTATTACGAGTTTCAGCAAATCTAAAAGAACATGCGGAGGAATACCAGAAAATGCATCTGCATGGAAATCTGGAATCGAAAACTTAGAAAAAATTTCAGCAAGATTGCAAAATGTTGAAATTAAAAGTGAAGACGCAATGCAGTTGCTAAAACAATACGATAGTGAAGATGCTTTGTGGTATCTTGACCCACCATATGTTGCTCAAACTAGAGCAAGTAAGAAAATCTATAAAATAGAAATGACTGATGACTCTCATGTTTCTCTTGCCAATATCTGTCGTTCTGCAAAAAGCAAAATCTTATTGAGTGGTTATGAATCTGATCTGTACTCGAAACTGTTTTCAGATTGGAAGTCCGAAAAGAAGACCCAGTTTCTTCACTCTAGTCATAGCCATGGCAAGAAGAAACAGACCAAAAACGAAATTCTGTGGAAGAACTTCTAACAAGCCTTTTTGGCTGAAAAATAGGGGTATTTTCATCACCGGGTGAAAAAATCTACGACAGAGTTTACAGGAAACAGTTTCTGTAGTAGAATGTGTGAACCGGGACAAATCCGGCAAAGTTCTTCAACAGTTTTATTGAAAGGGTTTTTATGGCTAAGGCACAACCAGTTTCTATTCCAGAATTCAATGCAGAAGATGCAGCCAACATGGGTGTTGGTTTGGAAAACTCTGTCAGGTATTCGATTAACCTGCCAGGTCGTACAATTGAAATCCGACGTTGTTTGGAGCCGGTTCATAATCTGATTTATGATCCGACCAATCCTCGGCTTCGCACCAAACTTCTTAGTATGGGTGTTGATCCAACTCAAGATAATTTGCATGCAATGCTCTTGAAAGAAGTTGAGAATGATCTTATTCCTGGTCTTATGGTCACAAAGGGTCTTTCAACCCCAATTATTGTACACAGAACCAAAGAAGGAAACAAGGTTATCGAAGGCAACCGCAGAACACGGGCATATCGAGAACTTTGTGGTCGTGATGCAAGGTTTGGATACATTCCGGTTGAATATTTGCCAGATGATATCTCTCAGGCTGAAATTAACACCTATCTGGTTGTTCGACACTGTACACGGGCAAAACCGTGGGAAAGTCGAGAACAGGCTTATATGGTGCAGGAGTGCCTGAAGGATATGCCTATCGAAGATGTATCAACGGTTGTTGGTCGAACTGTTGCTCATGTTCAATCTTTGCTTGAGGCAGCAGGTCTTTACGACGAGTTTGATAAGTTTGCTCAAAAACATCAAAATTTGGGCGACGAAAAGACTCGAAGTCGAGATTTCTTCACCTATTTTGCCAAATTGACGGGTCGAAAAAATGTCAAAGAAGAAATCCTTCCTCATAAGGAACTGAGAGAAAAGATTTTTTCTATGATGTTGAAGGGGCAGTTTAATGATTGCCTCAACATGGATCATTTTTACAAAGTTTGGAATACTCCTGCTAGTCGAAAATTTCTCGAAGAAGGTGGATCATTTCAGGAAGCAGTCAGAACGTACACCAATGATTGTAGTCAGCGACGAGCAACTGATCTTTGGCCTTCAGTCAAGAAGTCTTTGTCTGGTCTGAAAAAGCTTACCAAGAAAGACATTTCTCGTTTGGCTGCTGCCGAAGGAAGTAAGGATTTTCATCTGCTTCGACAACTCGGAAACATTATCGAGAAAATCGTGATGGACGCCGAGCAATACAAGACAGAATAAATTCTCCTGCTTTAAAATAAAAAAGCCGCTAGGGTCAAACCTAGCGGCTTTTTTATTTGCCAACAAATTTATTCAACAAAATGCGATTTATAGCTGCATCATCTAAACCACGCTGGCGTAACATTTGGGCCATTTCTTCAGGACTTCCTTTAAATGGCTGAGACTTTTTAGCCATTTTTTGTGAACGAGCAGCAGACACAGCAGCAGACTTCAATAACCCCCGTTCGTGCCCCGACAAAGACACATGACCACGACCTAATTTGTCGGCCCACATTAAAATTAACAAAAGCTTCATCTGTAAAGAATTTTTTACTTTGCCGTTGTCAAAATTTTCATCTATAAATGCCTTGCCAAATTGACCTGATGCAAAATCCATGTGATGTAAAATCAAAAAGTCTATCAAGTCCTTGTTTTGCAAATATAATTGTTTTGTTTTTTCAGGAGCTACAGTTCCTAAATCCTGTAACTGCGGCTCAAAATGTTGTCGATCTTGATGCCCTCTAGCATGAATTTTCCCCGCATCTGTTAAACCTGTGGCCGTCACCTTACCAACATCATGCCCCCAAGCAGCTAAAGCTAATATTTCTAGTTCTTGTGCATTTAAAGAAAAATCAAGATTAGAAAGAACTTCACCCAACTTGCCTGTATATGATTTTAAAATTAATGCCGCTTTTTTAATTGAACCCCTAACCAGTTTAGAATGTACAAGGGCGCTTCCTTCAGGGTGGTGTCCGGGGTCTTGTTGAACACCTGATAATTTAGATTTGTATAAAGAAGCTAATTCTCTATTATCTTCTAGCCATGATTTAAATTGCATTAGCAGCCCCCGGATAATTTAGCTTACCATATTTATCTGTGTAATAGTCATCTTTTTCGCCCCATGAATCTTGTGATCCCCGCACCCACTTAACCATTCTTACTTGATTGGGAGAAGGAACAAATATGCTTCGGCCCAGCCACGACTCAGGTTCAGCCACAAATGTGCCATCAAACCCCATTTTTAGCATTCTTTGAACAACACCAGGATTGTCTAATGCGTCCCACGCCAAACCGTCATTGCGTACCGCATCATATATCCATTCATGACCAAATTGACGCCTACGATTTTTTACATAATGCCTGCCAACTCCTATGTCCATGTAGTGTCCATCATCATTCTTTTGTAACATCGGAGCCAACACTTTTTGCAATTTTAATTCATGTTCATAAGGCAAACGATCTGTTCCTAAGTGTTTGTCTCGACGAGGATCAAGTAAAGGATTTTTTAAATCAATGTAACAAGCCAATACATTAGAACCATACTCTAAAGCATCATGTGGGGATTCACTGAAAAAGAACCCATGAGCCTCAACATCGAAAGAAGAAAACAACACAAATCTTTGACTTTTTTGATAAGTAAATTGATTGAACGGACTCTTGTTGGTTCCATGATATACCAAATGTTGTACTGTAGACCCTGGAAAGGGTTGAATAATCTCGTTATTTTCTAACCAATTTTTAAAGTTCATTATGGAGTTACTGTGCCTGTTGCTGATAATGTTGCCGACCCCGTTAAAGAGGCATAACCATACTTTGGGACTCTACTAAGAGCATTGGTTAATTGTTGGCCCACAGATGTAATAGTTGAACAATTTTTAAGTCTTTCGCCAATACTACCAGAAGTAGTTAAAGTGCTTGTAAGCACATCCCAAATGTTCCCAGGAGAAAGAGCCTCTAAAGTTCCAACTGTATTATCAGTTGGAACTCCTTGCAATACATTAGAAGGAGCAGGCATGGCCAATGTTCCAGTTCCTGCACTATATACAACTCCCGATCTTACATCGCTGGTAGCGGGAGCCGAAACTCCCGCTGTTGCATATAAAGTTTTCTTGGAAGACAAATAACGATACATTAAAATCTTGTTGTTTGTTACGTCAGAAAATCTTATTGTGCCGTTTGTGGGGCTTGCTCCTAAATCTCCATATTCTGCTTCTTCTATATAACAAACTCTTGTAGAAACACAACTAACGCCTGGACCTCCGCTAACTCCCGCACCACCTTTGGCTCTAACCAAATTGATATCACCACCAGAAGCTCCTGTTATATTAAGACCTGTTGCAGACAGACTAGCTCCTCCACCTGTGGCAGTGCTAGAACCAGTAACAGTCAAAGTCCCTGTTGAACTAAAATCTACTCCCACGGCAGTAGAAGATGAATGACCACTAATACTGCCAACTATAGTAACATTCCCATTTGTGATATTAGCTCCACGACTGGAAGAGCCTGATCCGGCACTTACATTCCCTGTTATAGCTATATTTAAATTTGTAGAACCTGATGCTATTTCTAAAGCAGTAGCGGCTGTTCCTCCTGTAACATTGCCGTTGATTGTAATTGTGCCTAGTACACTTGATGGGGTTGAATAAAGAAAGCCCTCTGCGCCTGTATTCACAGACCCACCAGTAAGATTTCCATTAATTGTAATGGAAGAATCATCCCCAGTAACATATAAACCCCAAGCACTATTGCCTGAACCGCCAGTTACGTTTCCATTTATTATAATGGTTGAATTTGCTCCACTACAGTCAAATCCAATCCCAGCAGTGCTGGTTCCTCCTAGTATATTGCCATTTATTGTAACATTACCACTATTTCCACTCCAAAGCATGCCTTCGCCTGTTGTGCCCGCTGTAATATCTCCATTTAAAGTTAGTGTTCGACTACTTATAGTATTTGTAAATAAATTTGTTGTTAATCCACAAATTAAGTCAGCATTTATGGTTAACCCACTTGCTGCCAGTTGAAATTGACCACCAGTAGTAGCTCCATCAAAATTTGTATTTCTAATTGAATCAACTGTAAAACCAACATTGACTTGAATGGTAAAATTATTACTCATTAAAACATCGCTGGCTGTGAAACTAGGAAAATAATCACTGGCAGTACCTGCTGGTGTGGTTGCCCATACATCAACATCATTTATATTTCCAGCTTTTCTTGCAAAATATGTTGCCATTATACACCATTAATTGTTTGAGATAATTGTTGTCCGACACTTTCGATTGTTGCGCAATTTTTTAATCTTTCCCCAATAGACCCTGCTGTTGTAAGAGATGAAATGGCTGTGTCCCAAAAATCATTTGCGCTGATACCTAAAGTGCCTAAAACATTATCTACTGGCACATTAACCAACACACTTTCTTGAGGGGGAACGATCATAGTTCCTGTATAAGCACCTTCATTATAAGAAACGCCCAAGCGAACATCTCCTTCATCAACAGGAGAAACTGTGAATGCATCTACTAGCGTTTTTTTTGTGTCTAAATATCTGTGAATTAATGCAACATTTGTTGTTTGGTCATTTAATCTGATGGGTCCAGTTGTAGGACTAGCTCCTAAATCTCCATATTCTATTTCTTGAAGATAACAAACTCTTGTAGAAACACAACTTACCCCTGGCCCCCCCCCAATGCCTGTGCCACCTATTGCCCTGACCAATGTAATAGTCAGTCCAGAAGTTCCTGTTATATTAAGCCCCACAGATGCAGAATTTCCATCTCCTCCCTTGCAATTTCCATTAACTGTAAGCGATCCTGTGGCACTATAATTCAGTCCATTTCCACTAGAACTAGAATGACCACTAATATTGCCGGTTACGGTGGTATTTCCACCAATTGAAGCTATTGCTGCACCATAACTAGTGTTGTTACTTCCTCCAGTTATATTTCCAATTATTGTCAAAGTTACGTTGGTGGATGATGCAGTCACATTTAATCCGGCTCCCGTTGAACTCCCAGCAATTAAATCTCCATTAATTGTAATTGTCATTCCTGTTGCAGAAGCAACATTTACAAGCATTGCATGACTTGTGGCAGCACTCCCACCCGTCAAATTGCCAGTGACATTAACTACAGAATTAGCTCCGTTACAAGCAAAGCCATTTATTCCAGAACCGCTTCCACCTGTTATGTTGCCAACAATAGTGATAGTTCCGGCAGCTCCAGACCAATTTAACCCTGCCGCTGTTCCAGCAGTAATATCTCCATTAATTGTCAATGATCTGCTTGCTGTACTGTTAATAAGTAAATTACTGGCTCCAGCGATCAAATCAGCGTTGATTGTCAATCCACTAGCTGCCAGTTGAAATTGACCACCAGCAGTGGCTCCATCAAAGTTTGTATTTCTAATTGAATCAACTGTAAAACCCACATTGACTTGAATAATGAAATTATTACTCATTAAAACATCAGAGGCTGTGAAGCTGCCAAAGTAATCCCCAGCCACACCAGCAGGAGTAGTAGCCCATACATTAGTAGCGTTTATATTCCCAGCAGCTCTTGCAAAATATGTTGCCATTGTTTACCTTAATTATATGTCTCTGTTAATCTATCGTCCCAAGCCACATCTTTAGCAGATAATGACGAACTTATACTACCATCTGAAAAATAAGTTGTTTTGTATATTGTCCAAACACTTGCCGAAGTTAATGAACCCGGAAGGGCAACTCCAATATAATTAATGTATCCCACCACATCTGATAAAACATCTTGGGATATTCCGCCGCCACCTGCAACTGGACCTCCATCCACTGTAATTTCACCCCCAGTTACAGCAATATCTCCATTAGTAATTAAATTGTGATTACCAAAATTCACAGCCATAATTAATTCCTTAAGTGTAATTTCCTATATAAATTTTCTCGCCAAACAAAACTGCAATTATTTTATTTCCATCTGCCGAAGATGCAACATCTTTCCAGCCTCTACTATTTTCTCTTGGAATCCAATTAACTCCACTATCTATACTTGTGTAAATTTGTTGACTAAATCCAAGAGCCACAAGTTTTGTGCCATCTGATGAAGAGGCAACGGCTTGCCAATTTCTATTACTGTCTCTTGCTGTCCAATTAACACCACTATCTGTACTTGTATAAATTTGACCAAGATATTCGCATGCCACAAGTTTTGTTCCATCTGAAGAGGAAGCCACATCAAGCCATGCTCTGGCACTGTCTCTTGCTGTCCAATTAACACCACTATCTGTGCTTGTGTAAATTTGACCACCATACACACACGCCACAAGTTTTGTGCCGTCTGAAGAAGAAGCTACTTGAACCCATTCTCTAGCACTATCTCTTGCTGTCCAATTAACACCACTATCTGTGCTTGTATAAATTTGACCACCATTTTCACAAGCTACAAGTTTTGTTCCATCTGACGAAGAGGCGACTCCTCTCCACTCTTGACCTGTCAATCTTAAAGTCCAAGTAACTCCACTATCTGTGCTTGTAAAAAGCCCTCCGTTTAGAAGAATAGCCGAAGCTACAAGTTTGGTGCCATCTGATGATGATGCAATAGTGTTCCATTGTCTAGTGCTATCTCTTGCTGTCCAATTTGCCCCACTATCTGTGCTTGTATAAATTTGTCCATTATTTACTCCCGCTACAAGTTTGGTGCCATCTGATGAGGAAGCAATGCATCGCCATTGCCTAATATTTTCATGTTTGGTCCATTCAATTGTATCTAACGTAGCGTTTGAAGACAAACTTGCCGTGCCAGCTAGAGATGCTTTGGGATCATAAATATCGTCCCATTTTGCTTCAGTTGTAGTAATTAAATTGTTAACACTTCCATCCGTATCATATGTGGTTTTGTGTATTGTCCATACACTTTCTGATGTCAAAGAACCAACAGGAGCAAGTCCAATATAATTAACATTATTTACAGTGTATGTTAAAAACCTTTGTCCTTCACCCCCTGTGCCTACAACTGGGCCGCCATCCACTGTAATTTCTCCGCCAGTTACAGCAATATCTCCATTTGTCAATATATTGTGATTGCCATATTTTACGGTCATAATTATCCTAAGTCTAACAAATATCTTTAATTATTTAGGCTTAAAAGCTTAAATAATCACATGGAATTCAAAACTTGGTTTAATATTCAAGAAGCAGCAATATTAATGTCTCCATGGGAGGCTGTTCAAACTCTTAACCTTCAAGATAAAGTAGGAGAAACACTCTCGCCAGAAATTTTAAGCTCGATTTATCGAAATATTGCTCTTAACAACCATCCAGATAGGAACCCAAGTCCAGAGGCAGTTCAAATATTTAAAAAGGCTACAGAAGCCTTTGAAGTTTTACAAAAATACATTGGACAACCCATTCCCGGTGAACATGGCGGAACACATATTCCAAACCAAACTCCAGATTCCTACAGACGATGGGGCAGAATGCTTGCTCCCATTGGTCGATTCTCAATAGATGATTTCAACAACTGGATAAAAGAAATAGTCAACAAACAATATTTTCAAGTGAAAGTTAGAGGAGTTGTAAGCTTTCCTTCATTTGGTATGAATTTAGCAACAGACACTACTAGCCCCTTTGGTAGCGTAGTTAAAACATTTAGAGTCACAGGGTATGCCAAGTCCGGTAGTGTCATTCAAAAAACACCTGAAGACTCTATCAGAGAGCTATTTGCCCCATATATGCATACCACAATACCAGAAATGATTGTTGACCTCCAAGTAAGAGAATCTTGGAAAGAAGCTTGGATCACCTTTGAAACACCTAGTGGCAAATATCAATCAATTAGCTTTGCTGCCATTAAAAAAGTAGTCAAAGACCCAACTGCCGGGATGAAGAAAGAAGATGTTGAAGAACATATCCGAGCCTCTGGTCTAGTCTTTGCCGGTAGTTACACCGCAGGAACTAATTACGGCATTTCATCAGACCCCATTGGCTTGTTTATTCAAGTAGGTCCAAAAACTGTTCGACTTATCAAACGATATAGAACAGATTACTATGGCAAAAAGAAAATAGATGTAATCAATATTCGTACAGAATACTATGGCAAACTTAAAAAAGAAACTTTAGATGTGTATATCAATCACATTAAAAGAAAAGCAACACAATCAGAGTCATTTATCCACTCATCAGGAATCAACAAGCATTTTGCTATGGCAGTTTATTCCATAATGCACAATAAAGCCAATGCTACCGATTGGAATATTATTGACAGTGTGTCCAAAGAAAAGGCTCTCCAAGATATACGTTCCATTTTATCAGACAATGGAATGCATGGAGAAGAATTAGAAAAAGAAATGTTTTGGTGGAGAACTCAAATAGAATCAACCGGAAAGTGGAATTAGCATCCTTTTTTCATTTAATGTTTTATATTGATCTATTGCCTTCGGATCAAAAATCATCTGATTGATGTCTGTCAGATTTTTTGGAACCCACTTTGAATCAGCTTTGGTTTTATCTGACCAAATTTGAAACAATTCATTGAAAATGTTCTTTAAAACCAAATCTTGTTCATCTTCTTCTGCTGTTTCGTTAAACCCATCAACTAATTCAGGATAATATGCTTGAACGACACCAATACATTCAACATTAAATGAAGAAGAAAAAAACAATTGAATTTGTTCTTTTACCAAATCTTCAATTGACACGTTAGTTTTGGGCTTCGGACAACAAACACGAAAATCATCAAAAATGTTAGGAAGATAAGGAGGGACAACCTCTTCTAAATGATTCATGAAACAAAGTCTCATGTCAAATACGTCAAATTTATCATCTCCATGAACGTATTCTTGTAAAAGAGCATCTATTCTAACTCTAATTCTAGGCCAACTCACAAAATAAGATTTGTCTTCAAAAAACAACATCCTACGAGAAGGTGGCAAATCTACATATACAGTAGGCTCACTCTCCGAGGTGTTTGTGATTTTCATCGGATTCAATTCAATTGGATTCATTTGCCAAATCTTTAATTAGCTTCTTCTTTAAATCATCTGGCAAATTAGAAGCCATGACCTGTTCAATTTTGTACAAATAACCTCTATCTGCTTTGTCGCTAATCGACTCGTCAACCTGTTGAGCCGGTGTCACTTTGCGAGGTTCTAGTTCTGAAGCCGGTTTGACATATTCTCCTAACATACGCCCCTTACAAATCGTTTTAGTATAACACATATTTGAACAAGCCTTACCAAGCTTGTTTCGATCCAAATGAGGATATTCACGGCTTAATTCATGAATTGTAAAACGGAAATCTCGCTCTGGATTAGCATACTTTTCAATAAAAGCCTCAACAGCAAGCCGTTCATTCTTTTTAAGATGGATGTAATTATCATCTGTGGGCCTCTTTGAAATCGGTGTTTCAACAGCCACCTCTTTCTCTGACTCTTCTTTGTCAACAAAATAAGGAGTTCGATAAATCCCCTTGCCAACCCGTTTCACAATACCCTTTTCATGAAGCGATGACAAAATGTTGCTCATCTGAGATTCATTGACGGGCTGTTCTGAGACTTTGTTGAAATCATCGCAGATAGTACGAAGAGAAAAACCAGGCGAATCATTTTTCTCCCATCTATACAAAAAATCACAAACATTTTGAGTGGTAGCCTTAACATAAAGTTTATCTTGATTAGCCATTTCACTTTCCTTTGTGAGATTTGATCTAAAATTGATTATAGCACGCCCATCTTTTTCTCCTTTAACAATCACCATTTTTGATTGATAATCATCAAAATCGATTTTTCTAATGACCCAACGCTTTCCAATTAATTCAGCTTTTAGTTTGCCTGCTTTGATGTGATTTAGTACAGTATTTTCACAAACACCTAAAATTTCTGCACAGTCACTTACATAATACACTTTTTTCTCAGACATTTCGGCCCCCATATCTTCACCAAGGTACGCACTTACAAAATCTGGGTCGATTTCTTTGAGACGCTCAAGAAATTCAATGTCTTCAGGTGTGTCCACGCAAACCTCCTACAATCTGGCAGGGCTTATGAATGATACCACAAAAATTATGGTTGTAAACCTTGAGCCATAATTTTAAATTGTGCATTCAAAGTTCTTCCATGCGTAGCCAAAGCAACATTGTATCTTGGATGCTTTTCGTCAATTAGTTGAATTTCCCATTCTTCTGCCTCGTCTGCCCTCAAATGAAGCGAAGCACCCATTTCAGAAATAAAATTGAACTTTTCTTTGTTGCCAAAACTTAGCAAAAAAGCCACATCGTACTTTTCTTCAAATGTGATCTTTTGATCACCTATTGTTATTTCTCTTAAAGGGTTTTTGACCAACACCATGTCACCCTCTTTAAGTTCCGTCAAAGATTTAATTTTCTTCATGTTTAATTACTCTTTTGAGAAACAAACCCAAGTCTTGCCCCACCTGTTTTAGCGTTCAAATCAAAATTTTCTTCAATGAAACGAATGACTTCATTAGGATTGATGTTTCTGTTAAAAACAATATTCGGCCCGTGATTGTCCAAATATACGGCATACAAGTTGCCAAACTTGACAAGCCCCTTAGAAGTGTTTTCGCCACATTCATGAGAACCACACTCAAACTCTTTCTGAGATACAGTCGGAACCCGTGAATCCTTTTTCTTTGGACAATGAAAATGAACAATGCAATCCATGCCAGGATGATCACGGAAAACAATCCTTTGTGATTGCCCTCCCACACTAGGTTTTGCCCCATAAGCCAACACAGTGTCAGGACCATCCGTTACAATCTTAACTAATCCAGTATGAGACAAATTATTGAAATCAGTCTTTCTGATGCTTGTTAAAAAAGTATTGTCATCTACCTTACAAGCAAAATGCCCAGCCGTAACACCATTAAAAGGTTTGTATGCATTTTGTGCAATACAGTAATTCACTACTGTACGAAGATTGGCAGGAACTAATTCAGAATCCCACGGCACAGGATCGCCAGCTATAACTGTAGATCGTGTGAAAGTAAGATGGGTCCGATGAAAAATCATTTTCATCAATTCATTCAAAACATATTCACGATCAGTCGATTCGGCATAACGAGCCTCTTCTGGCGTGACAATCATGTTGAGCCTAGTGGTTGGGTCATTTGCCAACACTAGATTGCAAGATGCTCTTTTGCAAAGATTTAAACCAGCCAAATATTGCTCATCAGCATTTGGCGTGGTGGTGGTCTTGAACCCCACAAGAAAAATGTCTTTGCGAACCTCTCTAATCTTTTTGATAACCTTCGGAGCCGCCTTAATGGGAATAGGGTCTTGTAAATAATGGGTTTTTAAACGAGCGGCATGTTTCCCAGGAGGAATACCATACAAGTCAGTTGCTTCAAAATCACACAGAGCCGCAGACATAATGATGACTTTGGTAAGATCATCTTGAAGCAATTCGTCAATATCCTTGGAAATATCCTCATTTGTTTCAAGTTTGCCACCAGCCATTTTAGTCAAACGAAGGTCAACATCCATCTTAGGAAGATGAATCTTTGCTAAATCTGCTAAACGTCGAGCAGTGCCACCATAAGCAGGGGCACAAAAAGCAAAATGATTTCTAATGTGAGAAACTGTACCACCACCATAAATAACAATTCGCTTGTTCATAATTTACCTCACTTCTGTGGAATAGCTTTCGGCGGGGCGTCTTGCTCTTTCACCACGGTCATCGTCAAAATAGCGCCAGTCAAATCATTTTTGTTTTCTGCAAGATACTTTTCAATTGCTCGATTAGCAGCTTGAACAATTAAGTCTGCCGTGACTGGACGGCCACCTTGCGAAAGAGAAACAGCGATCATGTGTGGGCCTCAACAAAGTCATCTGGAATCCATTGTAAATCATCCTTAGTCTTTTTAGACCAATTTTGAAAATGCAAATGAAATTCTTTTGTTAGGTTTTTCCATTGCAATTTTTTACTTAAATTACAATCATATGAAGGAACAAGATGAGGATAGTATCTCGAAACAGCCCTAGTATCGTCTACATTAAATGATGACGAAAAAATGCATTCAATTTGCTTCTCTATCGCTTCTTCTAAAGTTTTGCAATGCCGAGCATGCGGACAACAAAGATGCATTTCTTGATTGACATTTGGAAGATAAGGCACCACATATTGATCTGAAGAATTAACAAACCACAACTCGACATTATCTACATTGTATCCTCTGTATTTCCAACAGTTAAGGATCAACCTTAATTTGGGCAAACTCACAAAATAAGGTGTGCCTTCAAAAAATAATGTTCTTCGAGATGGCAATAATTCTATCGTTATATTTCCACTCTTTCTACAACGTGAAATAATTTTGTAATTCTTTTGTCGCTTTTTACAAAAAAAGCCAAAGATTCGGAATCCGCTGGCAACAATCTTATAGATTTTCTTAATCATGGAGTTTGGCCCACCATATATGAATAGTGGTCACTACACGGGGCTCATCATCGTCAGGATGAGTATAAAGCAACATCCCATTCTCTTCCCATACGTCTATCACACACCAATCATGACCAGTTGGCACAACTAAGGCCAAAACAATCGATTGTGTAGAATTATTTAAGTCCTTGGGAAATTGAAAGAGATATCTCCCAGGCCCAGTAGGATGACCTTCAAACCATTCAAGTTTGTAACTCATCCCGGCATCTCTTCTTCACTGCGATAATGAACAATCTCAGCAATATTCGTGTAAGGAATGCTGACTAAAGCATTGCGATCCCAAAAATGAAAAACTTGAGGATTAAACTGCGAAGTCACAACGTCACAATCCTCATATATGCGACCATTGATAGTCTCAACACTCACCTTCAAATCATTGGCACCCATTAATCCCAAATGAGACTTACTAGCCATTTTGAATCCTTTCTTTAGTTTCTTTCAATTTGTCTAGACGATGAAAAATCATTCGCTGTAAATCATTGAGCATGGCATTGGATATCAAACCTTTGCCGGTGGGACCAAGTTTTTCAGCCTTATCCAGAAACTTCAAGGCTTTGAGTTTAAGTTTCTTTGTGCGTGGTTTTTTCATTTTGACTTATTTGGTCGTGGGTCTTCATTTATCAACCAATCAATCAGATGCCAAGGATATATCGTGCCATTAATCGGACCCGTATTCCTTAAAGAATCCGACAAAAGCATCGCAAACCTTGCATCACCCAACACTTTAATGCAATTCTCGTGTGTAACCGCTTTGAATTGATCCACATTAAAAATCAAAGGCTCTACTAAACTTGCAGCCTCTTCCTTTGAAATTGGATTGAATTTGACAACTACAGGTTGATCGACTTTAGCTTGTGCATTGACGCAAAAAGAAAGATAAGCGGCAAAAAGATATCCTTCATCAAATACTTCAAAACGACCAGTGGTTAAATCCAAAGTTGCAGCCACAAAACCATCACCAGTCGAAAATTCTCCTATGTCACAAAGAAGCTCTACATCTTCATAAAATAAAATGTTGTCTCTTTGATAGACATGGCCAAACTTGAACAGATTTTGTTCCATGAATCTAATCCTTAATTGGATAACAATAACGACTTCTGTAATCCAACTCTAATTCGTTATCTGTCAGCCAACCAAATTTTCCCGCAACATAATTCCAAGAAACCCAGACTGTATCAATATCTGTAATGGATGGACAACTTCGCAAAGCACGGTCTAAAGCCTTGCCCTCTTCTTGAGTGAAACTTTCAGGAGACTTTTTCATCTCTTCTACACGAAGAAGCAAAAAATCCCGCACTACATCTGATGCTTTTCTGCCTTTAAGTTGCATCGTTCACCTGTGGTTATCGATTCCATCCCAGATTATACCACAGAATTTGAACCCGTAAATCACTCGGGCTTGATGCCAACTTTGACCACAATATACATCACATCGCAAGAAGATTCAGCAACAAATGTGAAGCCAGTGAAATGATCGTCAACCTCATCATTGTCCAAATCTTGATCGTCCATATCAATAACATATGCACTGCCACCATTAAGTGTGGTCAAAATAACAACATGCTCTTCTCCTAATCCCAAAAGAGGCTTGGGAAATACAACTTCGCCATACTCCCCCGAAGGAGGGGATGGAGGAACCTCAACATTTCCAGTAGAAGCAATACCAGCAACAAGAATACTTGGACCCAAAGCCCAACGTGACAAATCATTAACAGTGGCTTTCCCACTATCACCCAAACCAACTCCCGTAACCGATGATGCGCCCATTTGACTCCTTGATGTTAAATAAATTTTCTACTTCTACAGTTTTTCGATTAATATAATCAGGCGGTATACAAATCCTGCCGCCTAATTCATATTTATCAAACAAATCACAAAAATTTCTCCCAATCTTATTCTTGTGATTCATGTTATTCATCACTTTTTTGCGAATATCATTCCTCACATAACACATGTGATGCAACAAAATTTTGTCAAAACGCAAACACTTTTCATGTCGATCTGCCCTGCGAGTTAAATCTATAGCATAAGGAAACTTCATGTTCATACTGTATCTCGTCTCCACAGGATGAATAAAAGATATCAAATGCCGTCTTTCTGGATAAATTCGCCAAGTAGGCTTCTTTAAATAATCAATGCTTTCAATCACAGAACAATCAAATCCATCAATAGCTTCTTTGGCATATTTTAGGTCATGCGGTAAATAAAATTCATCAACATCAGCAGAAATGTGATGAGAACAACCATGAGCAATGGAACTGTCTAATCCCAAATTTCTTATAATCGTTTCATTTTCTCTAGGACTTAAAGACAAATCAGGCTCATAATCAATCACCAAATCAATTAATCCACATTTCAATAATTGTTCTATTATCTCTAAATCTACAGCATCTGCTTTATTGCCATGATAAGATGTTCTTTGCCGTATAACTGAAACAAAATCAACTTCTTTTTTTATGCTCTGTATGGCATATCCCAAAAGCTCCAATCCATCAAAAGCATTGTAGGCTATGCCCAATTTCATAAGTCTTCATCCACTTGACCACGCTTCCACCAATCAGCAGGATCATCCTCTTCTATTTTCTTTTTCTTACTCCAACGAGTCAAAATAAAACTAAAATAACACATTGCCGCCAATGCTCCAAAAACAAACCCAAGAAGAAAATCTTGAAGACTCATAACCCCTCCAACCATTCCTTAAATTTCCAATATTTTGTCGGACCAAAAGCAGATGACAAGGAATAGTCCTTATAACGCCCAGAATTGTCCACAAAACCCAATCTTTTATAAAAACGATTCAAAGCACCCTTCTTGCCCTTATCAGCCTCTGGACGCAAAACAACAGGCTTCCCAACCGTTTTAGCATAATCCTGTATTAAACGAACTATCTCTGTCCCAATCCCAGCATTTCTATGCTCAACAGGAACTTCAATTTGTTGCAATTCTATCTTATAATCATTTTCAAAAGCAGAAACTTTTACAAAAGGATATTTCAACTCAATTTGTGCCAATAGAGCATCAATCATGTTCCTCCTAACGGTCCCACATAAGGACGCATATTACCAGGAACCCTTAATCCAGTAGACAATAACTCATTTAACAACTTGTGGTAATCATCAGACAACTCAGGATGATCTGATAAATAACCCAAATCATTCAACATCACAAGAGTTGTACTCATAATCGATAATTCAGGATTAAAATAATAAACTTTTACCGACAATCGATCATAACCATACACAATAGCAGCACACCAACGACCATCTACCATAACCGCAATAGCCTTGCCAACCATATTTTGAAACAATTCGCTGTTCTTGCGACCCTGCACCTTAGCCTGACGAGTAATACGCAAAGCATCATCGTAATTTCTAGCATTGCGATGAATAAAAGTCGCTAAATTAGGATATTTCCTAGTCATATCATCCAACAACCTTTTGCTCAAATAAATCCCATTATTATGGTCAACTATCTCAAAATCAGTAAAACTCTTCATAAAACGATTGTATATCAAACTCATAGAAGGCTCATACGCAGAAAATACCAAACCCTCCAAACCATATTCCTCAGACAATTTCTTCAAGGCCAATAATACCTGACCATAAACACCAGAAGCACTCTGATTGTTGCCAGTTGTTTTGTGACCACTCGGCCCCATAAAATCTACATAATACACATTTTCAAAATATCGCTTAATCTCATCCTCTGGAACCCCAAATTCCAACATCTTTTGACCAAAATGAGAACTAGTCATAACACTTTTTTTATAACCAATTAATTTCACTTGAAACTCTTTGCCACCTACCTCAAAATTATACTCAAAATCAGAAGGCTTCTCCTTCTCTATCCTCTCTAATTTGCATTTCTCTACAGCCTCATAATCATTGCCAAATTGATTTAAACAACCCTGAATTACAGAATTTATAACATTATTAGGATAGTTCTTCTTAAGACGCACATTAGACGTATCACGATTCACCAAATCAGCTATTTCTAGAAATTGTTTAAAGTTCATCTCAACAATCCCTCATATGGCAAATAATCCCCCGGAATTACCCTCATTAATGTCGCATAATAATTGTCATTCGATTTAGCATCATTAATGTGCTTAACCAAAGCCTCATAATCACCCTTCAATTGAGGATGATATCTCAAAAGATCAATATCAGAAATATCAAATAAATTAGATGTCAAACCAGCATTTACAAGATGATAAATACGAAACTTATTTGATGTAGAATCGTAATTCTTTACAATACCAACAGTTTGTCGGCCAAATCTACGAATCACAACCGCCTTGCCAATCATGCCAAGAATCATATTGCGATTTTTAGACTTTACCAATCTCACATCCTTTAAAGTTTGATCATTACTATACTTAGCATAAGACAATAATTCATTAATGCCAGGATAGTCGTCTGCTATGTCAGATAACAATTTTTTGCTTAAATAAATGCCAAAATCATCGTCAACAATTTGAAAATCTGTGAAATTCTTAATGAACTTATTGTAAACCAAACTCATGGCCTTCTCAAAAGCAGAAAACACCAACCCTTCTAACTTCTTTTCCTCTGCAAATTTCTTCACAGCCATTAAAACATGACTGTACACTTTCGCATAATCCTCTGAATAACCACCAGAAGAAAGATGACCCCGAGGACCAAGAAATTCTATGTAATAAATATTCTTAAAATAATCAAGAACCTGCTCCTCAGAAGCTCCCTGCATCAATAAGTAGGAACCAAATCTAGATTCTAACAAGTTATGAGCGTAATTCTCCAATTTCAGATAATACCTTAAATGATTAATGTAAAATTCATGATGATGTGCGCCATCCTTAGCAACAAATTCAATGCTAGATGCATCACGATTCACAAAATCAGATATTTCAAAAAATTGCTTAAATCTCATTATCCCTCACAACAGGACCAGTATAAACCGAATAATTCATAGGCACCTTCACCATCGGATTGTTTTTATTGACATCTAAAACAGACCGAAGCTTCTCGTACTCATTATGCAATTCTGGATGATCCGACAAAAGACTCAAAGAACTAAAATTAGTTCTAGCATAATCAATCGACCCTCGATCATTTACATAATAAAATGAAACCCTTTTCAACCCTCTGTCATACTCAAAAGCCAAACCAACATTGTATTTACCATTGTATCTAAATACTAAAATTTTCCCAATCATATCACGAGATAATAACACATAACTTCTATCTCTTCTCTTCTTATCTCGTGTATATTCCAAATCTTTGCGATAATTCTCTTTGTTTAAAGCAAACATTTTTGACATCATCGGATAGTCAGAAACTATCATCTCTATAATCTCTCTATCCAAATATAACCCATATACATTATCAACCACTTCAAAATTTGTGAAATTCTTCACAAAACGATCATACACCAAAGCCATTGGTTCATCATAAGCCGAAAATACTATTCCTTCCACATCATAATCTGTCATAAAACTCTTTATGCCCAATAGTATCTGACTGTAAACAGCAGAAGGATTATTGTTAGAATTAGTCGATCTGTAACCATTAGGACCAATAAAAGAAATGTTATAAACATTTTTGAAGTAAAAACGCAATTTATCGTCCGTTGCCCCCAAATCACGCAACGCCTGAACAACCCTATTTTCAGACTTCACCAAACTCTCCATCCAATGAGAAATGTCCAAAGAAAAAGATTCATTCCCAATCTTAAAGTTGTATTCGTAAGTATCATAACTCAACAAACCATTGTCTATTTGATTTTTTGTGAAATTAACATTGGCAGAACGAGATGATAAATCTGCTATTTCAAAAAATTGTTTAAATTCTCCCATAAATTCTATATATTTTCTCCTTGATTAAAAAGTTGTGAAGAAATGTATTTTAGAACACCAAATTATAGTGTGGCATTTAACCCTAAAGCCGCATCTTCCACTTTAGCAAGATCAATAATTAGAGATTTTTATCCAAATATAGAGAAAAAAATTCAAAACGCAGCAAAAGGACTAACCATACAATTTGTGTGCCCCAAAGAACAAATCCCAACTAAACCAGTGGTACTTATTCTGAGAAATCCTATTGAACGATTCAAATCAGCAATGTTGCAATTAAATTTAACAAATGTAGAAGAAGTATTAAACATACTTGAAAATAATACTTGGCCACCATCATTAAAAAATGATATTCACTTCAAATATCAATATATCTTAGTCAAAAAAAATACCAAAATCTTTAAATTAGATGACTTAAAAATGGCCGCACAATATATTGGACTCTCCATCCCATTACTCACCATCAATGAAGGCAAAGGAGAAAAACCAAATTTAACATCAAAACAAATAGATCGTATTATAAATTATTACGCCATTGATGACAAATTATACAATTCAACACCAACAGAAGGAATGAATTGCAACCCCGTTACTCCCCATCTGAAGGCAATGGACCATTATACGGCAACGGCTTACTAGAAAATTTAGCAGCTTGTCTCAAAACATTGTCATACGAATAAGGATTTAAGCGAATTTGATCTTCCGCATCTGCCAAAATAGCAAGAAAGTTCTCGTAACGACTTTGAAAGCCAGGATTATCCGACAAACGATACAAAGAATTTATGTTCACAGCAGCCTTATACATCATGTTATCTTGTCCTAAATGATAAAGCCTCACTAAAGAATTTTCAGTGCCAAAAACCATTCCAATTTCTTTGCGAATACCCGGCGTAAATAAAACAACTTTCCCAATCAATGTTCTACTCAACTTTTCATCTTCCCTGTTCTGTCGCTTAATCTGCCGAATATTACTTAAAGAATTTTTGTATATTTGATTGTTGTTACGCACAACATCTGCAAACTTAGGATATTCCAATGTCAAAGCATCTATAATCTTATTGCTCAAATACAAACCAAGTGTGGCATCTACTATTTGAAAATCTGTGAAATTACTAATGAAACGACTGTAAATCAAACTCATTGCCATCTCATGCGGCTTAAAACTTAACCCTTCAATTTTGTGATCCTCATGTATCTTTTTTACTGTCAACAATAACTGACTGTATACCTCTGTGGCACCCTTGTTCGATTTCGTAGTGTTATAACCATTCGGACCCCTCAACCCAATGTCATAAACATTATTAAAGTATTTTTGCACCTTGGATAAATCTATACCTATTCTTTTCAAGGTGTGACCAAACTCACCATCTAAAACATTAATTTTTGCCAAAGTAACTGTAAATTCTTCACCGTTTACTGAAAATGTTCGATGAAAAGAATCAGCGGGAATATTTTCTAACTTCTTGTCTCTACAAGATATTAACTCTGGCCCCGAAAACATAGGATTAGAATTGCGACAATCATCACTAGCACGAATCAAAAGCGAATATGAATGACGAGCCTGATAAGCAATACCCGAAGTATCCTTTTTTGCAAAGTCAGCTATTTCAAAAAATTGCCTAAATTCTCCCATAAAACCTATATACTAAAAACAGGAGAAAACTATGGCAACATTCTATAACGGAGCATACGTTCCAATAAAAGCCGTCCGACGATTAAACGAAGTATTTGAAAATCTCGCAGAACAAAAAGCAGAACAATATGCCGAACAAGGTCCACAAGGTGAAACTGGTGAAACTGGCCCACAAGGCCCACAGGGTGAATCTAATTTGTGGTTTGTTAATATATCATATGCAGACCCAAATGGAAATGTCACAGGAAGTAATGCAGGAGACTTATTCCTTGGTAATGACGGCAGCATATGGGAATGGGTTTCTGATACTACTTGGAATGATACAGGAGTAAATATAAAAGGCGATTCCATGTATCAACACATTGGAAATTTTGACGGCATTGACAATACTTCAATTACAACAATAAATGGAAATAATAGTTTGGCCGCAGCATACAGCAATGGAAGCATAATAGCAGGAGGCGTTAACAACACTGCTGCTAACTACATCAATAATTATTGCACAATAAGTGGTGGATTTAACAATTCAGCAATAGGAAGCGGCCTTTCTGAAGTTGTGGGCATTACAATAAGCGGAGGACAAAATAATTCAGCAATTCATTGGGCGGCAGTTGGTGGAGGCGGAAGTAACACAGCCTCTGGATATTATTCTGTTATTGGTGGCGGTTCAACCAATACAGCAAGTGGAACTATTTCCTCGGTTATTGGAGGACGATATGCTGTGGCCAATAAACACGGAATGAGAGCATATGCTTCTTCAAGATTTACTGCGAATGGCGATTCACAACATGTAGCCTTTAACCTAAGTTGCCAAACAACAAACGCAACTCCTGCCAATGTATTCTTGGATAATAGTAGTGCAAGATTAACAATCCCATCAGGCAAAGCCTTATTCGCAACTGTAGAAGTTGCAGGTATTATCAACGGCGGAAGCAAAGCCTGCCACTATATCAGAAAAGTAGCTATCAAAAATGTCGGCGGCACAACATCATTAATAGGCACAGTGTCAACATTCGGAACAGATGTCGAAGATGATGCAGCATACGATGTCACTATCACAGCAGATGACACGAATGATGCTTTAGATATCAAAGTAACAGGGAAATTATCAGAAACTATCAGGTGGACAGTATATGTGTCAGGAGTAGAAATCGCATACGGCTAATAACATTATGAAACTCAATTTTAAACAATTTATTAACGAATCCCCACTCGTTAACTACGTCACCTCCATAAATCCACAAAATAATCAAAAAAGACAAAAAGAATACGACCAAGAATCCTCTCTAGGATACTTCTCAAAAAAAGATATCAAAATTATCACAAACCCAAAAACTACAAGAATCCTAAAAGAAAAATTAAAAAATATAGGATACAACATAAACATCCTACTCTACGAAAAATCAAAAGGTAACTACACAAAAGAAATTGAAGAATATATCCAAAATAACAATATCCCCACCGAAAATCACATAACATTCGTCAAAAATGGAAGCACAGGAGACTTCCTCACACCTTGGATGATCTTCCATACATTCGGGCACGCTGTGCAAAATTACCAAAAAATAAACCCACCATCAAACTCCCTACTCAATTGCTTCGAGCTAGGTTTCCAACTCCAACAAGCCAAAAATTTATTCATGTTCAAAAGCGCACAAAATATGGATGTGCCAACTAAAAGAATAATCGACTTTGCAGAATTAGAAAATGAACTCATCGCCGAATTCCTCTGGAATGCGAAAATCAGAATAAAACAACCACAATTCCTAAGCCTAGCAGAATGTATCGAAAATAAAATAAAACAATCCCTAAACCAATGTGTAGGAAAAATAATCTACGATTGGGATAACGGATAATACCCAAATTCTCCCTATATACCCAAAAGCAAAGAGGATAAACTATGGCAGGAATGACATATTACAATGGGGCATACATCCCAAATCAAGTGTTCGCAGCACTCGCAGCACAATACAAAATATCAGGCCCAAAAGGCGATAAAGGTGACACAGGTAATACCGGGCCTCAAGGACCACAAGGTGAACCTGGAGAAAGCTTATTCCAAAACGGAACCGGCCCTAATTCAATAATTCCCGTAATCGGAACTAATGCAGCAAATAGTGAATATTCAACCATAAGCGGTGGTCAAAATAACACAATTTCTGCCGCAAATTCATACCATTCAACCATAAGCGGTGGTCAAAATAACACAATTTCTGGAGGTAATTATTCACAGTATTCAGTTATAGGCGGCGGAAAATCTAACACTTTATCCGGCACCTACTCACAGTATTCAGTTATAGGCGGCGGAAAATCTAACACTATCTCTAACTCATATTCCTATTACGCAACTATCAGTGGAGGATACGACAATACAATCTCTGGAAATTATGGATATGCCGCAACCATCAGCGGAGGATGGTCAAATTCAATCTCTGGAAATTATGTGTATTACTCAACAATTGGCGGCGGAGAATCAAACTCCATAACACAAGATAGCTATTACTCAACAATTGGCGGCGGGAGCGATAACCAAATAAATGCAACCGAATCAACAGGTTCAACAATTGCTGGCGGAAGACTAAACACAATATCTGGCACCAATTCTCAATATACAGTAATTGGAGGCGGCAAACAAAATGCCATATCTGGAGCCTCTTTTAACTCTACAATTTGTGGAGGATCAAATAACTCAATTTCAGGAAATTATAGTGAAAAATCTACAATTTGTGGAGGATCAAATAACACAATTAATGATTTCGCTGGAATTTGCTTTATAGGTGGCGGATCATATAACTCTTCTTCCGGCACATATAATACATTAACAGGAGGATGGGAAAATAATACAGAAAATGTTTATGCAACTGTGGGAGGGGGCGCACATAACTCAGCCACAGGATATGCATCAACAGTAGGAGGTGGATATTATAACTCAGCCACAGGAAACTCTAGCACAATATCTGGCGGAGGAACAACACACTATTTAGGGAAAAATATAGCTTCAGGAACAGGATCAACCATAATCGGAGGATTAGGAGCTAACGCACCAAGATATGGACAAGTATCTCATGCAAGCGGCGCATTTGCGGCAATCGGAGATGCACAACACACAATACTTATCGCTAGAACCATCACCATAGATAATACACCCACCACACTTAAACTCGACGGAAATTCCGCCCTAATTACGATTGAAAATCATAGTATGTTATCAGCAATTGTAAACATAACAGGAACAACTGACTCCGGTAGCAAAATCTCTCACTACATCCGAAAAGTATCAATAAAAAATTCAGGACTAATTACAAGCTTAGTCGGATCAGTTTCAACAATCGGAACAGATGTAGAAGATGATGCAGCATACGATGTCACAATTACAGCAGATGATGCCAATGATGCTTTAGATATCAAAGTAACAGGAAAAATAGGAGAGACAATCCAATGGATAGCTGTCATAGATGCTATCGAAATACATTTCACTAACCCACCAGGTTAACAAGGATATAGCTCAAGGATATAGCTCAAGGATATAGCTCAAGGATATAGCTTAACAAAGTTGCACAGAAATAAATTCATAATTTATGTTCATATTCATTATTAACCCTATTAACAGTGTTTGTGCAACCTATCATTAAGTGTTTGTGCAACCTATCATTAAGTGTTTGTGAAGCCCTCTCCACCATAACAACAAACCAAATAACAAACCAAAAATTAAACCAATTATCAACATTTTAATCTACTTAGTAAGCACTTTGTGCATAGGGCATACCACTATTAACTCTTCACTTATTTCATACCTTATTTCACCCCAAATCACCACCAAAGACTAACACATACCAAACTAATCAAAAAACAATGTAAAAGAAAATACAACAGCAAATAAAAAAACTAATCAAAAAACACACCAATAATTAAATCAAAAGAAAATCAAAAATAAATCAATAAATTATACCCCAATTTGTGCTTTTCGGAAATAAAAAGTGGAAATAATACCCCATTTTGGTGTGCGATAAAAAGGGCATAAAAAAGGGAATAAAAAATAAAATGTAGGAATGACGTAGGAATTTGAGTAAAGGAGGGGTCTAGCCGCTCTTTATGTGTGCGCCTTTTTTTCGGGAAAACCGCAATTTCTTTCATTTATATTTGCTTTTTCAAGCCATTTTAGCTGATGGAGACTTTTCCTTTATTTTATATATGCTCTTTTTCTGGGGGAAAAGTCTTCATATTTGCTTCAAAATAGTTCCCCAAATAGTTTCATTATGTGAATATCAAGGAAAAGAAAAAAGAAATTAATTCGATAATTCTGGATCAGAATAATGAGGGCTATATTTGGCAAATAAAAAAGAAATTCTTTTTGTGAAGGAAGAAAATAAGAAAATATATCTGATTATTTTGTGAAGGCTATTTTGAAAGAGGCTGGGAATTTTTAAACATATGGAATTCTGATGAAAGGATATGAATGCTGTGATACAAACCCCCTATTTTAACAGAAAGTTTGTATTAGGTGCTGAAAGGTGCAAGTAGGTAATAGAAAGTTAAGATTTTGGTTTATGGTTGAATGTACCAGGGGAGGGCAACCAAGGAGTAAATGATGCTTTTTCTTTTTTGTGGTATTCCTCCGATCTGTGATCGGTGTTGCGAGAGCGATGCCAAGGCTGGGATTGACCTTCCTACTTATGGTCATCGGACGCTTTGTGAGGGATGTCTTCAACTGGTAATAGAGCGGGGTTTGGAGGCGGGTCAAAAGGGAGATTCCCAAATAAGTGAGAGTGCCTGAGTTGTTTTCCGTATATTGGGGGAGGCACTGATGCAGAAGGTCAAAATCTTTTGGGGAGAGTCTGATCCGTGGGGTTCTAAGAAACCTACGGATGCGGAACGTCATTGGATGGTGAGTTCGGAGAACCCGGATTCTCCATTTAGTCGTTTTATTGGCAATGAGCGTGCGGTCAAAAAGCTGCAAGCGGTGGCATTTGATGCTTTGGGTCGGCCTGACCATAGGTGTCGGGAGTTGGCATTTGCATTATTTGGGCCACCGAGTTCGGGCAAGACCACGTTGGCGAAGTTATTTGCCGAAGTGTTGCATTTGCCATTTATTGAGATTCAACCGAAGTCTGTAAAGACTTTGGATGATCTTGTGCAGGAGATTGACCGAGTATTGGGCATCGAGGGTGTGCCGTTGGTAGAGGTACGGCGATCCAATTACTTTTTACTTCCTCCATCTATTTTGTTTATAGATGAGGTTCATGCTTTGCCGGATGGCATGGTACAGGGTTTGCTCAAGGCGACTGAGTATAATGATGCCATGTTGGTGACGGAATCTGGGGTGACGTTGAATTGTTTCAATGTGTGTTGGATGATTGGCACGACGGACGAGGGGAAGTTATTTGATGCTTTCCGCAGTCGGTTTTCGCCGGTTATGTTGACATATTTGAGCAAGCCGGAGGTGGCAAAAATTGTCAAGTTATCTCATTCGGATTTGCCGGATGAGGTATGTTCATTAGTTGCTCATTACAATCCTCGTGTTCCTCGCAAGGCGTTGGAATTTGCAAGATACATGAAGTTGATTCGGAATATGAGGCCGGATGCTTCGTGGTCTGAGGTAGCAGCGGAGGTGGCATCGGACGAGGGTATAGACGAGCATGGTATGTCTCATGTTCATTTGGGGATATTGAAAGCATTGGGTCGGGGTCCGATTGCTCGTAATCGGATAATGAATGTAGTGGGTCGCAAGGCTGAAGAGGTTGAGCGATATATCATGCCGGTTTTGTTGACAGAAACATCGGATTCTCCTGCATTGGTCACGGTAACGTCGAAGGGATATGTTTTGACGGATGCTGGTCGTGTTGAGTTGGAGAAGCGGGGTTTGCCGGTGGAAGTCGAAAATTTTTGAAGTGAGAGTAGAAAGTTTGTTTTCCGTATAATGGTTGTCATGGGAAACAGGTCAACAACTCGAAACTTTGAAGTGAGAGTAGAAAGTTTGTTTTCCGTATAATGTGTATAGGGGTTGCCGCCCCTTGAATATCCTCCTAATAGAAAGGGAATAAAAAATGGCAAAGGCTCGTAAGGCTCGCATGGGTCGTCCTCCGGTGTTCGTGGGTTCGTTGGAGTCGAAGATTGTTTCTCTGATTGAGAAGCATGGTTTGACTGGGGCTCGTGCTGTGCTGGCTGGCTACAAGAAGCCGGTGTCGATTTCGATGCCGACGCTGGGCAAGATTGCCGAGCGGAATGGTGTCAAGTTGTCTCGTGGTCGCCGTTCTGCGGCCTAATGTGAAATTTGGGGGAGGGAGTTGATTTTGCTCCCTCCCCCTGGTGGTCCGGGGAGTGGCGACCTAATTGCCCGCAGTGATAGCGTTATCATGCCTTTTTGGGTCAGAGAGTTTTCTGCATCCGGCTGGAGAGTGCCTTACGTCCGGTTTTGGGAATTCCTTAATTCATCCGGTCCTGGGAGCGACCTAAATACCATCCGGTTTGGGACACTTGAATCATCCGGTGATCGGGTCAGGCACCTAAAAAAACGTCCGGCAATCGAGTAAATGCCTTATGTTTTACGTTCGAGTTTAAGGGGCGTGGACTCTTAGGAACGCTCATCGTTTGCAAACGGGGTACTGCCAGGGGGAGACGTTCCTTTGGCAGTACCTTTTTGCATAAACTCAATGATCGAATGTACCTGAGTTTTGTATGGGGCACACACATTATTTCAATCGTTCATCTGGTACATCCAAGAAGATTTGGGATGTGATTATTTCGGATTGCAAGAAAGCATATGCGGCTTCGGGGTTGACTTTGTACAAGGATTTCAATTGTCCTTTGGCACCGTTGTTTGGATCGAGGGCGATTCGATTTAATGGTTTGGGTATTGAAGGGCATGAAACTTTTTATATTCCCAAATCTGGAATTGTCAGCGATTTTTGCAAGACTGCTCTCAAGCCTTATGATTTGATGGTGATGATGGTTCTTTTGATTTACCGTCACCATGACAAATCGTTTTCATTTTCATCGGATGGTTATTGGAATGAGGAGTGGCTTCCGGCGAGGGAGTTATTTCAAAAGACTTTTGGGTTTTCCTATGAATGAGAAGCAGGCGTTTGGTTATTTTGCATATTTCGATGGGGAGTTGGAATTTGCAGATTTGCCAGATGATAGGGATGTGTGGTGTGGTTGGTCGAATGCGTTGAATGAGGTGATGTTTCCTGGGATGTCAGAATTGGTAAATGTACGGGGCAAGATTGTTCCGGCATTTTATCTGGGAGTGGGTCAGGAGCAAACCGTATAATGGATACAGGGGGAATGATGAATCTCAAAGAAGCCAAAAAGGCTAGTCTTGCATTGTGGCGTGCTGAGACTGATTACTTGGTTGCTTTTGGTTGGCGTCGAGTGGAGGGCCGTCCGAAAGCAATGTGGGAAAAGGTCATTGACGATGAGCCTACAAGGATGTCACAATCTGCTGCAATAGCAACATGAAATTGCAAGTAAAGAATTGCATTGCTGAGTTGGCGAACATTTACCGTGAATCTTTGGAAGATGACGGTGATTTTGTTGCCTCTGAAATGAACCAGCAATGTGGGGGTGATTACTGGCGTTTTAACGCTGACACTGATGAGATAGTTGTCAATTTCGAGGAATTGAATCGGGCGGATCATTACCGTGTTGAGTATGATTTGTCTTTTGACGGTACGGGGGATTACACGGGGCAGGGAAGATTTGCATATATTCCTGTGCCTTATGTGGTATGGTTTGGTAGTGTGGAATTGGCATTTGAAACCTTGATGGGGTTGAACAGTAATTGTATTGTTCACTATTCGGGGGATGACATGTATGATTCTAATGGGAATTTGAAGCATGAATGACCAAGACATGGAATTTCTTTTGCGCCGATGGATTCCCGATTTGAATAAGGGTCGTCTGATTGCCGATCACTTTTTTCGTAAGAAGTGGTATCTGGATCGAATCTTTCAATTGGGGGTAGTTCATGCTAAGAGTGAGGTTGGTATGAAACGGTGTAAGTATGGGACAAACCTATACAATTATTACGAAAAAACCATGAATGAAATTCATGCTGTCAAAGAGGCATTGTGTGCGGAAGTGCAACTGATTGAATTCAGTAAGTGAGAGTGGAATTTGGCCTTTCCGTATAATAGGTCATAGGGGATTTCTTTCACTAGGGGATTTGCGAGCATGGCTGCTTATTTGAAGATTGAGAATCCTGGTGTTGCGCCGCCAGAGTCGTTTACTCTTTTGGGTGCATCGACTAAGCGTAATTCGGAAAACGCTCGGAACATTGGTCGATTTGGTAGTGGCAACAAGCATGGTATTGCGGTGTTGCTTCGGAATCAGTTGGCTCCGGTTGTTTTTGCGGGGAATCTCAAATTGGAGTTTGGGGTTCGGGATCAGACGGTTGACACGGGGCTTCGGACGCATCAGTTTGCCAGGGTACAGGTGAAGTATGGCGGTCGGGATTCTTCTGGGACTAATCGAAGTGGCACTGAGGATTTGGGATTTGTTTTGGAATATGGTGCTACGGATTGGCTTGGTGTTGATCTGGCTCTTCGGGAATTTGTTTCTAATGCCTTGGACCGGGCAGAGGAAGAGTCGGACGTTGATTTTGTTCAGAAGTGGGCAAATCAAAATGGAAACCTTAGTAGCGATGATCTTCGTGAAGCTGCCAAAGCACCTTTGGTTGAGTATCGTAAGACGGCAAAGCCTTGGGAAAATGTCACAATTGAGGTTGTGAATGAGAATCAGGTTCGTGCCAAGGCGGGGTTCACTCGGATTTTCATTCCGATGAATTCGGATGTTTTGAATTTTTACAACAATTTGGGCAAGTGGTTTCTTCATTTTTCCGAGCCTGAATTGTTGAACTATTCGATACTTCCGAAGAACAATCGTAATCTCACTGGCAAGCAGACGGCGGTAATTTATCGTCGTGGTGTTCGGGTTCGTGAGTATGAATCGTCTGATATTCCTTCGCTTTTTGATTACAATTTGGAGCGATTGGAGTTGGATGAAAGTCGCAAAGTGGATGATTGGCGTGTTCAAGGTGAAGCTGCCAGGGTTATTGCTCGTGGCAACATTGATGTTTTGATTGCTTTATTTTCCACTTTTGCTGATGGGCGTGATGTTTGGGAGCATACTTTCCCAGATTGGGCTCTTGCTCCCAATCCGTTGGTGAACAATGACGAACAAAAGAAAAATTGGCAAAACGCTTTGACTGCTGTTGGTGGTGAGAATGCGGTAGTTGGTGCGAAGGATTCTCGGTCTGCTGATATAGCGGCAAGGAAGGGTTACACTGTAATTCCTATGCCGGATTCCTTTACTCAAGCGGCTGGCAAGTGGGGAGTTCGCACTGGTTATTCGGTGGTGACGGGTGATGAACTTTTGGGGCAGTCCATTACTGATGCCACGCCGGATGTCGTTCGGCTTGTGGATTGGGTTTGGTCTGTTGCTTCCCGCCATGATATGTTGAATGGCAAAGAAAAGCCTGCTTGTTCGTGTTTCACAAAGATCATGGATGCTGGTTCTCAGACGTTGGGGTTTTATCGTGACAACACGGTATTTATCAACAAAGATATTGCCGATGGTAATTCTCAACAATTGAGGGCCACGGTGATGGAGGAAGTTGTTCATCATATCACTGGTGCTACGGACAATAGCCGGGACTTTCAAGATTATTTGATTAATCTTGCTGTGAAGTTGGCGGTTGAAGTGGACTACCACAGGTCAATTTGAAATGAAACAAACTGTTATTTCTTTGGCAATTGTTTGGGATGACGAGAAGGGGGATGATCCTTCTAAGTGGGATTGGTCATCTATTCTTGATGTTGAGGCTCAAGTGGTGGAGAGTAGGGAGGTTCCATTGGGTTTGGTTTTTCCGAAGGGAACCATTGATCCAGAAAAGTGAGAGTGGAACTGGCTTTTTCCGTATAATGGGTACAAGGGGATTCAATGAAATACAACAGCAAAGAACATCTGAACGAAATTTGCACTTTGGTGGATTTGGTTTCACCGCTGGGTGGCAAATTGAGTCACAACCTTCGGTCTTATTGCAAAGCTGACCAGATTCTTGTCAGAATTGATGATGAGAAGGCCGACGCAGAAAAGGGAATGTGGGATGGGGAACTTTTGATTGAAACCCACAAGCTCTCTACCGAAGAAATTGTCAACTTTTTGATTGGTGTTTCTTCGGCTGATGAAATCGGCATGGAAAAAGGTGTTCTCAGGCTTTGGTGGGATTGATGTAGGTTCTCGCTTGACCGTCCCGATAATAAAAGCAAAGGTCGCAAATCATTGCTGCCTGCATCAATTCTCACATAAAGGCCGGGTGGCGAAACTGGCAGACGCACGGGACTTAAAATCCCGTGGGGAGTAATCCCCGTGCGGGTTCGATCCCCGCTCTGGCCATTTGAGAGTAGAGTGGTGTCATTCCGTATAATGGAGAGCCATGAATACAATTCCTCAATCCAGAATTGAACATCTTGCAAATCGTTGTAGGAAATGCAAAAAAGTTGTTCAGACAGTGGTTGACCGAAATGACTTCCAACAACAACTTTTGAGAAATAAATCATGTGGTTCATTGGGCATTTTGCTGATTATCACGAAATTCGTGATGCCGAGTTTTCTTCGGGTGCAGAAAGATTCAAGGCGGTAGAACTTGGGATGTTCTATCCAAAGAAAAGCCATAGTTATGTTGGGCGATACTATGGTTTGTTCTATACAGGCCGCAAGCCACCGAAGGCAGAAATCTTGAAGGCTCTTAATCAAGTGGCTACTGACGACAATTACGGGGAAATCGTTCCTATTACGAAAATCAATAAGTAAAAGAAAGGGCACAAATTGGACGTATCGTTTGAATTGGAAGGGGGATTTTCTATCCCAGACGTTTCTATTCCACTTTTGTCAGCACAGCATGAAGTCGTAGGCTACATTTTGCCGGATGGTCGGAAGGTCCGGTTGGTGGTAGCTTTGGAAGTAGAGGATAATGACAAATATCATTATGTTACTTCTGAACAAGAAATGGCGAGTTTGGGGTTTGAGGCTCTTGACTATCGTACCAGTGAATTCTTTCAAGAATTCCCACATGGGGGTTAGAGGAAAATGACAATTAAATGTGTGGTGGCTTGCACCAATGCCAATGGTGGCCCAGACTTATACTTTGTAAAAGTCAAATGCAAGCAATCTGAGTATGATGAAGGCGAACATTACGAAATGGCAAAGGAATCGGCTAAACTTGAAGGTTATGAGGGGCCATTCGTAGTGTTTGATGAGATTGACGGGCCGACTGCCCTGTTCGATCTTTTTGAATGGTCATCTGCAAGTGTTTTTGAGGCGTGATCTGAGAGTGGTTTTGGCTTTTCCCGTATAATGGTTGAAGGGGATCAATCACATGAGTGCAATTTCGATTCTAAGAAATGCCGTGGCTTTGCCCGATAATGGGCAATGGACGAATCGTTTTGAGATTCGCAGTGCTTCCAGTAATCGTGTGTATGTAGTGGCGCAAAACAAGGCAACCAAAAAGTGGGGTTGCTCGTGTCCTGGCTACTGCATTCATCGTAAGTGCAAGCACTTGGTTGAAGGGTGTGGGTTGCCAGAGCATGAGATTCATGGTAGCAAGAAGATTGCTCCACCACCAAAACGGGCGAGGATTGGCCGATGAGTGGATGGCTTTACTTGATAGCAAGTTATGTGGCTGCATTCCTTTTGGGTGGCTACACTCATGCAACAGTTCAAGGTCAATCTGTAGAGTTACATCGTTGGGTTCTCACGATGTTTTTCGGGGGCTTTTTCTTTTTGCAATCTAGGATGAGCCGATGAGCATTGTTGCCAAAATGCAAGCCTACAAGGATCAGAATGGTCTGACCTATGAGGAATTCAAAACGAAAGTTTTGGAAATCGAGTCTTTGATTGAGGATTTGGAAAAAGAAGCGGCAGAAGCCTCGCAATCCACACCACATAATGGTCATTATCTTTTGTGTCAGGCCACGATAGAGGGGTTGAAGATGGCTTTGGAAACATTAGTAAACAAATGAGCAAGACCAAAGACAAAGTAAAGGTCAAACCATTTGACCGGCTGATGGCTCGGTACAAGCGATATGATGAGTCGCAAGGCCGGGGCAGTGTCGATCAGTGGCGTAAGGCTTTCAACACTCGTATGGGCTACAACGAAGCCCAAGGGATTGTCAAGGATCAAGACCCGTTGGCTGTCCTTGGTTTGGATTCTGAGCCGACTGAGGTTGAGCTTCGGGCTTTGTATGGTCGATTGATGTTGGTGCATCATCCAGATCGGGGGGGTGATGCTGTAAAATGTAAGCTAATCATTGCCGCTTACACCATCGTTCTCAAGAGGATAAAGGGAAAGTAATGTGATGGGCAAAAATCAAATGACACGATATCGAAATCGTTTTACGCTTGTGGAAGCCTTGATCGGCATTTCGATCATTTTAATTGTGATTTCCATTACAGTTCCCACTTCTATTTTCATGGGGTGGTCGAACGAAGCCAAGACTGTCGAGGTTTTGGAAGCAAATGGGTACACAGGAATCGAAATCACTGGCTGGCGACCTTGGATGGCGAATGAAAATGATTGGTATTCTACGGGGTTTAGGGCAACTGCTCCGAATGGTCGCCGTGTATCGGGGGCGGTAACGGGTGGCGGCTGGTTTCGAGGGTACACAGTTCGTCTTGATTAATCTGAGAGTGATTGAATCCATTTCCGTATAATGGGGTATCAAGGGGGATACATCATGTTGAATGAACATCATCTTCGGATGTTTACGGGGACTGAGGAATACCATCGTTGGTCGCCGTTTTTTCAACGGGTTGTGTTGACTGATGGTGCGAAGTATGTGGCTGAAAATGGTGGGGAACATGGTGCATGTTGGCTGATGGATGCTATTGCTTCTCATCAACCAACTGCATTGAAGAATCCTCGTTTGCAGGATTTCCAGCTTTGGAAATTGGAAGTAAATCCTGACAAGACGGCAGTTTTGACTTGTTGGGAAGATAGCGGCCCTGGTCAAAAGCCGAAGATTACTCAGAAAATTGAGTATACGGATTTTGACCGAGACTCATTTGAGTGCTACTGTCTGCCGACCGAAATAGGTGGAGCCCCTTATCAAGTCATCCTTTTGAAATCAGAGTATTGAAAATGAATCGAATTGGTGACTGTACTGACGAAGAATTAGTTGAAGAACTATTCGGCAGTGTCACTGATTTTGCTCGTTTAGTTGACGAACACGGAGACAACTTCATGCACGGCGACATTGACGTTGTGTATTGTGAAGAAACCGATATTCATACTTTTTATTGGGTGCCAGAATGACTTGCAATCATCCCGATCATCAAGAGGGCGTTTCCTGCGCAGATCGTGCCGTGTCTTGTTCCAGATATTGCCGTTGCTGCAATGACGAAGCTACTATTTTGTCAAACATGCACGAGGGTGCAGATCAGTTGCAAATGAGACGCCTGCCACCCGAAGTCGAAAAAGTAGTTTCTAACTGGCTTGAAACATTCAGTGACAAATATCTTTGGCAAGTGGATTATTTTGTCGATAAACTTGCCGATGTGATGTTTGAACTTGGAAATATCCAAGCAATTTCAGTTGTGCATCCTGCGAGAAGAGGATTGTTAGAAACTGTTTGGAGGGACAAGATTTCAATCACGAAATCCATCCCGACCATGTACCATTACCTTGTCAAAGGATTTGTTCATCAATTTGGTGACAAGTATGTTTGGCAGGTTGATTCTTTTATCAAAACATTCGCCAATCGAATGTTTGAATTGGGACGAATTGAATGCAAGCAAATGCATCTTCAAAATGAAAAGTTCGACCTGATGAACGCTCCATTTTTCCCGGCTAAAGATTCGTCAAAGGATTGACGATGATAATAGTAGGGGGTTGATTTTATTTCACTTAGAGGAAAGGATTCCTTTATGCAAGCCTTGCAGCTTGTTTTGATGTTTGTGAGTTTGGTGATTGGGTTGTCTCAGGCGGTGAAGGAAGTCCGCCCGATGATGGGGCCGATAACAGTTCAAAAAGAACCGGAATATCTTTACAGATATTCAGATGCTCAATATCACTACTACAGTGACGCATCTTCTCATTATTGGTGTCGGGTGACTCCTGCGGGGGTCAAAGAATACGCCACGATTCCTTGAAGTGAGAGTGCAAAAGGGGTATTCCGTATAATGGGTAAAGGGGCATGAACGATGCAAGGTTTTGATTTCCTTTACCTTTACATTCCTTTTGTCGTATTGACAATTTGCCTTCATCATTTTGCTGGCAAAAAGCCGTGGAGTGTTTCAATTGGAGAAGGAATGCTAACTGGCACTTTTCTAGCATCTGGTTGGATCATTGGCAGCATGTTGCGGGGGGCACCTCAATGATTATTTTACAAAGGGGACTTTGATGGAAACCACAGAAGATCAAAAGAACGGTCTTTTTCTTTCTGATTTGATTGAATTAGCAAAGAAAAACGGCGTCAAGCCTGAGAATCTTTGCTTGTCGTTGTGTGTGGATGAAATTGAGCCACATACAACTCGGATTGCCAAGGTAGTCACAGAAGTAGAGTCCCATGATGAGTATGGGCAGACCGGCATCATGTGGTTGCATTTGGACCCTAAGATCGAAAAAATCGTGAACAAATCGTTCGATGAACTTGAATGGGAGTCAATGAAATGAGCAAAGTTGATGATTACATGGCGCAGTATGACATTGCTACTGCCCAGCCCGATCAACCAAATGCCTTGGAAGCACAGGCCATCATGCACGAACTTTATGGTGCCATGACTGCTGCTGAACGTAGAGAAATTGATAAGCGATGTCCTTGGCCTGTAATTCCGCCGAAGGTACGACAGGGCGATTACACCTTGAAGGATTTGCTGGAGGCGTTGCAAGAACTCTCTCCCTCACAGTTGAGCATGACCGCAACGGTTCTGGATGTATCAACTAATGAAGCATTCCCGATCAATGAATGTTTTATTTTTAGTGAACTTCCGGCTCGACACGCTGACGAACTTGATTTTGAGGACGATCAACCTTTGTTCGTCGTTGGTGGTCCTGTCAATTGAGAGTAGAAGTTGATCTTTCCGTATAATGTGTCTCGGATCGAACTACCTTTTTCCCTTGGAGAATGCACTATGAAAGTGACTGTGAAGGAACTGCAAAAAAAGACGGGGCTTGACTACGTTACGGCGGCATCGGTACTGAAACTTGCTGTGCTGACGGGTCAAGGTACGGAGGCGGGCAAGATCAAGACTTCACTGACAGGCAAGGGCAAGCCTTCAACTGTTTATGAAGTGCCTGACACTCTGACATTTGATTTGACGAAGAAGGTCGAAATTGCCGAAGCGGCATGATGTTCTCTCCAGGGAGGGGGCTGGCCTGCGCAGCCCCCTTTTTTCTTTTGAGAGTAAAAATCCCATTGTCCGTATAATGGGTATCAAGGGGAACACCAAAATGAAGAATGGCGACAAAGTTTGCATTCGGTTGAACGTAAAGGGGAAAGAGACTTGGAAGCATGGTTATTTCCTAAGTCACCGGGATGTAGAGAGTGACGATGGCACTCTCAGGTTTGTCAAAGTGGGTGTTGGGGAACCACATTACTTCAACTATTACGAGACAGAAGTTCCGTCGTATAATGTGAAGCAATACATGCCGTTGGAAGAAGACAAGGCGACATTCCATCACAATGCCGATCTGGTTCTTGCGGTCGAAGCAATTCAGACTGCTTTGGCGAAGCTGATGCCTGATGAGACAATCAAGATTGAAGATGGCATTATTTATGCCAACTACGGGTTGTCGCTTTGTCCTGTCGTGCATGATGTTCATACGATTGCCAGGGTGGTAGCGACACCGCTGTGGCAAGTTTGTATGGAAACTAGTATTCCGGCTACTCGTCATGAGCCAGAGTGTGGAGATGTGTCAGAGATTGGTTCTCCGATGCACTGGCAATTTGCTGTTGCCTTGTTTGTTGAAGAATTATTCAAGCTCAAGGCAAACGCTTATTGGGAACATCTTCGTGAGAGTGAATATGCAAAGGAAGTGGCATGAGTAAGCAATTCATTATCATGAAGCGAACGAGGGCTTATGATAATCCCACACCTCGAAACGCATACTGCAATCCAGATACATGCCGGATGGCTGGTGTTAAGCCGGGGCTTGTTTATTCTGATATCTTGCAGGCCGAAAGTGATGCGAAGAAGCTGGGGAAGGTAAATCCTGTAGGGTTTACAGTGATTGAACTCACGGAGTTTAAAGCATGAGATATTGGGATCAGATGGAAGGCAAGTATGGATTTGACGGTGGTAATGCCACTCCCGAAGGGATTGAGTATTACCGTGATGTCTATGTCAAATTCATCAACGCCAGGGCGGCGGCTCGAAACAGCAACGTGAGAGTTGTTCCTTTTGATTGTCATTCTGGGAACTTCTGTGCCACGGAACTTGTTTCAAAGGATTGGTTTGAGAAAGAATATCTGCCTGCACAACCAAAGGAAGGTTTGTGGCGGGCGACGGATAATTGTGCCAAGGTGGTTGGGGATCAAGCATTTGACGAAGCAGTGAGTGATGCTTCGGCATTCGATCTTGACCAATTTGTTTCCGTTCAAGTCAGCATTGTGCCTGAATTTGAACAGTTCATGAAAGATCAAATGTGAGAGTGCAACCACCTCTTACCGTATAATAAGTAGAACGGCAGTCGTGGTCTGAGGCTGGACCAACTCAGCTTCTGCTAGTCCAGGGCAGATAATGGGTATGCCAAGGGCCACGACTGCCGAAAAAAATGCGTAAGTAACTGGGGGGGGGGTACAATGACACAGCTTCAAGAAATTAAATCTGCCATCCAAAATTTCTCAACTGTTCAACAACAGTTTAGCAAATATGGGGCATGTGATAGTGAGCCTTGTCATGTGTTTGCTGATTTGATTCGGCAAGCTCTTAAGGGCAAAGAACCCACAGTTCCGTTTGAAGCAGAGGATTGGGAATTGTATTCCTCTTCCATGAATTGCAATGAAGCGGCTAAGGCTTTGCACGATGCCGCCAAAAAAGTTGTTGATTTGTTGTCGCCTGTCGGAGCAATTTACAAATATGTGAAAGGATGCTACTTCTAAGGATATAGCCCAAGGATATAGCCCAAGGATATAGCCCAAGGATATAGCCCAAGGATATAGCCCAAAGCTTAGTTAGCTTCAACCAATCACATAAAGGGGACACAATGGCAAAGAAAACAAAACTCAAGACACAAGAAGACATCTTCCAAGATGCAGCAAAGAAAGTTGCTGAACACATCTGGGAAGATGATGCCGAACATGAAAACTATGACGAATACATCAAAGACTTCAATGATCCACGGGATCATGTCTTGTATCAGGCCGCTCTGGTTTTAGGTCACGAAGATGAATTCGATGACGACATTAAAGAGTACCTGGAAGAGTAGGCATAGAACCAGCCTTCGTGAAGGAGAAGGAGAAACATAAAACATGTCAATCAAATCGAAAGAAATGGGTGTGATTTCTGTTGATGCTGGGGATGTTGTGTGCTTCAGTTACGATGAAGTCATGAACATGGCCAGTGAGTGTGGAATGGGCACTGAAGCTTTCATTACTCAATTCAATGGCGTGGAATGTGGGTTTGCCGCAGACGGCGGTTATGGTGTTGATAAAGTAACGGCTGTACAACAAACTGGGCAAACATATGACATGATTCTGATCGGTGGAGATACCAGAACTCTTCGTAGATTTCTCCTTGAAGGAGAACCAAATTTCAGCGAGTTCATGGAAAACCATCCTAAACAAAAAGAAATTGGAAGTGGGAAAGATTTCAATGAAGGAGTTTTTGCTGAAATTGCAGCAGAATATCATGCATCAATCTTGAAGCATCCTTGTAATTTACAAGGAGAAGAACTCCTCGAACCCAGAAAGTGTGTGGCCTCCGAAGAAAATAAAGAATAAAGAACTGCTACATCAGGTTCCCCCGCCTGTGTAGCCCGTTGCCCCGGTGACGCCCCCTTTTCACCGAAGTGTGCAACGCTTGACCCCCAGAAGGTTCCCCCGCCTTCTGGGGGTTACTTTTTCTGCAAATCAAAAAGTAAACGAAATAATCAAATTATAAAGAAAAGGTGACAGTTGATGTCGATTAGTTACTTTATTTTTTAATTACGCCAATGATCCGATGTACCAGAAACGGGCACACGGGAGACACTACGAATGGAATGGAAGATCAAAAAGAAGGTCGAAAATGCGAGAGATTTGGAAGAGCGTGTACAAAAAGCTCATCCAGAAGATCATCAAAAGGATGCTGTCATTTTCGATGAGGAGGTGACATTCCAAAATGGAATTCGCATGGCAATCCAAGTTTGCAATTCCAATGATCCTAATGAGTCGGCTTGGACTCAAGGGGTGTTGTTTTCACCTGAAGGCCATGAATTGGGCTGCACCGATGTAGGAGAAAGTTTTCTGGGGGAATACTGTATTCCTTACGAAAATGATGATTACATCGTGATTGTCGAGGCATGAGGTGAACTGGGAGTAGCAATATGTGTTTCCGTATAATGTGTGAAACCCAGAACTTGTTCTGGGCTTCAGGCAAGCTCATCGAAGCCTACATCTCGATCATCTCGATCATTGGAAAAATGATCTGAGAGTGAAATGCCCCCATACCGTATATTTGGTGTGTCGGGGGTTTCATTCACTCATTCAAGGAAACAAAAATGTTACGGGAAGCCTGTAGGATTGGGATGAAGGTTCGGTTTGGCAAGGCCAATGGGGAAGTCACTCGTGGTGTAGTCACGAAACTCAATCCCAAGACCGCAGCAGTTCAAACAACTGATAGTCGTGGTCGCCATGCTGCTGGCGAGGTCTGGCGAGTTGCTTACGAGTGGTGGTTCTGCAATGGTAAATCCACAAGTGGAAGAAAAACCACTGAACTATCACCCGTTTGATTCAAACAATCCCTATTATGAACTGTTAGTTGCTTGTTACAACAATCTCAGTCCTGAATGGCTGACTTGTGATGGTGAGGCGAGCATGCAACAGATTCAAAGAAAACGATCTGACTTGAATCGTAGGATTCGTGGTTTGTGTCATGCCATCGGACGAACCGTGAGCGAAAATCAAATTTGGGATTGGCTTCGATCAAAAGAAGAGTATCAAAAGGCCAATCCTGATGTCAAAATGGCTTTTCGCTGAAATCTGAGAGTGCTAACCACAGTTCCCGTATAATGGGTGTTGGTTTGGTGTTGATTTAGATTCCCGCAAGGGGGCTAACAGGGCAATCTGCCTTAGTGTATTGCTCAGGAACCTTGCTTGCCTGTCCCATCACAGGCGGCAGGTTCCTTCAACCAAAGGAAGCTGGGAGAGGTAGCGAGAGCATGATGGGACTCGCTGGTTCTCCCGGCAAATTGCGAAAAAAGGCCGGGGGAAACGCTCCCCCGGCCTTTTCTTCATCCTAAACTATGTCGAATCTACCTAAATAGTAATGGTACATTCGATCATAGAAATTTTATGATTAAATGTACCAGTATTGCTCGTGTGGGAGGATGGCAATGGACCTGCTACTCAACTATCAAACTGGTGATTGGCTTGACTTTTGGGCCAATGGAACTGATCGCTACACGGGCGAATTCATTTCTTTTGCTTATTTCAAGGGCAATGGCATTTTGGTGTTGATGGGGGATTTTGGTCCTGTTATGCGAGTCTTCCCGAAGTCTACACGGATTGAAATTATTCAGCCCGTGCAATGTGAGAGTAAGTTCAACTAAAACCGTATAATTTGTGTGAGGCAAGTAAGTCTCCACTAGAAAGAGGGAAGCCATGAAGTCGTTCACTGTGTTTCTGACTCGCACGCTTACGGACAAGACGGGCGAACGCATCCAGAGTTCGCTGACGGTTGACATTTCTGCTGACAGTCGGGACGAAGCCGCTGCCAGTGCTGAAAAGGAATTTCATGGATGGCACGTTTCTAAGGTTGCCATCTGAAAAATAAAGTGAGAGTGCAAAACACTCTCACCGTATAATGGGTGTGAGACGAAGAGTAGTAGTCTCCGAGGGTTTCTAAAGGGAGAATCGCAAGATGGAAAATGAAGCTGTGGTTGGTGAGTCGGTTGCCGAGGTTGCTGTCGCTGCCGAGCCAGTGGCTCCTGCTGCCGAAAAGCCTGCCAAGGCGAAGAAGGCCAAGCCTGCCAAGGCCAAGCCTGCCAAGGCCAAGGCGAAGGCGAAGGTGAAGGCCAAGAAGGCGAAGAAGGCCGCTGCCAAGGTCGCCAAGAAGGGTCCGGGTCGTCCTGCTGTCTTCACGGGCAACGTGAAGAAGCATATCGTCACCCTGATTCGTAAGCATGGGCTCACCGGGGCTCGTGCCGAGTTGAAGAAGGAAAAGGTCAGCATTTCGATGCCGACTCTCGGCAAGTTCGCTGCCGAGGCGGGAATCGAACTCCGTCGTGGCCGTCCCGCTGCCTGATGATCGAAGAGTGGGGGGACCGCCACCCCCACTAAATTTGCTTGCGTAAGGGGGAGGGTAGAGTTACTGCTACCCTCCCCCGACCGATCCAAGAAAGTTGGGCATTAGCCTATCTTGAACGTGAGAACGAAAGCAACTTTCTTGGACAATGCGAAGTGAGAGTAAGAAAAACCATTCCCGTATAATAGTTGTACGGGGAACACCACCATCAACAAAAGGAATCGAAATGAATCCTGCCCAAGTTGTTCGCACTGCTCTTGGTGAAGTTTACAATGCTCTTGACAGCATTGCTTCCGGCAAGAGTCAAACGGTTCATGCCGTCACCGTGAGTGTGAATGGCACGAATCTCAATACCGGCGTGATTGCCGGAACGGTCACGGTCAACAACCGTAGCCGTCGCAATTTCAAAGCCACCTACACGGGCAACGAATTGGTTGTCCGATTCATGGGGCAAGAACGTCGAATTGCCGCCTGATCGAACCATAGGGCAGGCTGGGGGATGTTATCTGCCCCCGGCCCGCCCAAGGTACTGCGAATGATCGACAGTACCAGAGAATCACGAAAGGGGAAACGATGTTCGGATACTTGTTATTTCTGTGCTATGCGTTGTTCGTGCAACCCCTACGGGCAACGTATTTCGGTCGAGACGAAAATGAAGGGAGTGACAGAGCCCTGCCGCCACCCCTGATCCTGGGTGGACCATACGGTTTGTGGCCGACAGGATTCCTTTAGGTACTGTCCTGTAAGAAGGGGTTTTGAGGCTAGAAAAAAGGATCGCATCTAGTTTATGACCCTTGGTGGGAGTTGCAAATCCCATCAAGGGTCTTTTTTTCTCTTTCCTCTATGATGAAATGTACCAGAGGATGATGCAATGCGGGAAGCGGCCTTCAATGAAGGCATGGACAATCCAGAACGGCCCTGGATTTTGACTGATTGGGATGTCTGGATGCCCAATCCATTTTATCAAGGCCCACCAGTGGATCACCCCGAATTGCAATGGGATGACGAACCTCAAATAATCCCATTTCCTGTGAAGGATGACGAACCTCAAATAATCCCATTTCCTGTGGGTGAACGTGTCGAAGATGATCTGCCTTTTTGAAAGGAAGCCAAATGCGAGTGCCTGACAATCAAATCGAGTGTGTCTACAAATGCGAAGAATGTCACGAAGAAACTTCCGTGACGCCAGACTGGCATGAGAATAATGGAACTCCGGTCTGTACCCATTGTGATTGTGATATGGCATACGATCACACTCAATATCACCCGGCCCCAAAATCAGAAGATGGTGTCAAGGAAAAGTTTTGGAAACTTTGGAATGAATTGCTGAATACCGATGAAGGTATTAGTGAAGAAGCCTACGAAGCCCTGTTCGACTTGGCACACTCCATTGACCTTGAAAAACTACAAATCGAGAGACGACGGGTTGACGCCACTGACGGTCGATTTTATATTCCTACTGAGGAAGAATGATCGACAGTACCAGAACCATTCACACGGAGGAAAACATGACCTATCGACAAGTGAAGCAAATCGTCAATGCGATGAGCGAAAGTCAGTTGGATCAACCTTTTTTGGTTTTTGACGCCGATGAGGAAGTGACAGTCGAGGCTGATATGACAATCAGCAACGAAGGGAACTTGAAACACGGTTTCAAAAATCGTCAGCCAATGGTATTTACGAGCAAAACCAGTAGGTTACGCACGTTTTCCAACCCGGTCTTTTTGGCGTGGCTCGATTCGATTGCGGCACAAGGTGGTTTCGGACAAGTTGAGTGATAACACCCTCGGAGAAATGAACAATGGCGGTCAATGTTCGTGAATTGCGTGATGCTTTGAAGGCTGTTGGGATTGATGCTGATCTTTCTCGTGACAACTACGGGCAGATTTGCATCTACACCGGAATGAAGTACGGTGACGATGAAAAAACTACGTTGGTCGAAATGACTGACGAAGATTTTGAAGACTGACCACTCCATTAGTGGAGATTCCGGGGTGGTGTAATGGTAGCACAAGGGATTTTGGTTCCCTTTGTCTGGGTTCGAGTCCTAGCCCCGGAACTTATGATCCAACGTACCAGAGAAAATCATGCCACTCTCAAAAATGAAAAGCCTTATCGACACCCGCAAACCATACGGGGAGATTGTTTTCGTTCACTTTCGAGACGGAACAACTCACAAGTTCTGGACGGCTGTAAACAAGCTGACAGGGGAACGTCTCTCAGCTTTTGACAACAATCCACCTGACATTGGCGAATCTGTGGCCTATTGCAAGTCAGTATTTAGTGATATTCGACGCAAGGCTACTCGTGTCATTAGCTACGAAGGTTCAAAACAATTCGCATGAAGTGGAACAAGAGCCATACGAATCCTCCCGAGCAAGGCCAAAAGGTTTACTACTTTGGCGAGAACATCGGTATTGGAATCGGCCACTATCGATATGAAGAAAATTCAGTGAATGGGCAACCGCTCTGTCCGCACCTTTTCCAAAATGTGAACTTTGGAATTGTCGATGCTTGTGATGCCCCGTATTGGCTTCCATACGACGAAGAACGAGCAAAAGGATGGTGCCCGATCATTCCCGAGGAATACACCAAAGGACTTAGAACATGAAAAAAGGCGATACTGTCAAATTGATTACTCCACTCACAAGTCCAGTAGATAAACTTTTTTACATTCCAAAAGGCGCAATTGGAATTGTGAAAGGACAATCTGGAATCGGTCAAAATACAACTGTCATCGGCACGCCCACAGTAGGCGATACTAATTGTTGGCTTGTAGAGTTTGACAAATATACGACGGACGTTCACCCTTCAGAAGTTCAAATTCTCAATCGAAAAACATGAACATTCCCGAGGGCGCAGTTCAACGTGTAGTTTGTGCTGCTGTTCGGCATGGCGATATTGTAGTTTGTAGTGCCAGACATGCCGATGCCTTGATGCACTCACAACTCAAAGCCCACGGACTTCGCTTGCCAGGTTGTGAACAAGGATTCATTGACCAATTTTGTAATTTCCTGACCCGTGAACAAGCAAAGGAAATTGCAAAAGAAAATGGTCAGATCATCCGAAGATGTGGCGGCGACGAAACACGATTGTTCTCAGAAAACCTTTATTGAATGATCCAACGTACCAGATAAGGTCATGAAACACTACATCGCAACTTTCAATGGTGTCGATTATCCTTACGACACTAATGGCACTAACTCACCAGTAGGCAAGACTTTACTCGTTCGTGAAGCCGCCGAAAATGCAGTGAGGAAATCGGGCGTAAAAACAAAACGAAGCAACCCTACCGCTGTGAATGTCGCCGTTTCATCACTCACCATCAAAAACGGCCAACTTCAAAGAAACAAATTAGGCGATATCAGTGTGATGCCGCCATTGGAGCGTATGACGCAAGAGGAGTTTGGCACCGAACAAGACAACTTGCTCAAAACAATGCCAGTTGAATTGCATGATTTTCTTCGATCCTATGCGTGGGACCAGGGCCATAGCTCAGGTTACGAAGAGGTCATCAACATTCTGGAAGAACTCGTGACCCGAATGAAACCGGGACTCTGGCGTATGATGCAACGTACCAAAGCATAACGAACGATCCTTCCTAAACGATCCCCTAAAAGGAAACATGCGATGTCCAATATCATCAAGCTCTTTCAAGTTGGTGGCAAGACTTTTTCTTCGATGGCTGACGCAAAAAGGGCCGAGTTTGAACTCGAAACCATTGCAAGACTTCGCAATGTGTTGAAAGAGGCTATCAATAGCGTCAATACTCGAACGGGCAATATCGACAACGTGCTGATCGAAATGCTCTCCGAAGAAGCCGCCATTCGAGAAATCTTGCTCTCGTACAGCAAGAGAAAGCCAAGAAAAAAGTTGGCATCCTGAGAGTGAAATGCCAACTATCCGTATAATACTGTGAGTCAGTAGTTTACTACCCCGACAGTGGGCAAGCGCTTGCCCATCGGAAGCGGGGAATTGAAAACACGGGTTGCATGTGACCCGGAGGTAGGCTTCGCCACCTGACTCACCTTTTATAGTTCGGCGGGACGTGCGCTGGCAGATATGGAAACGGCGATGCTTTGCATTTAGGACCGCCCATACCGATTCGGAAACACAGGCCGAATATCCCGAACTATGAACGTACCAGAAAAGATGGAAGGGAAAATGAGAATAAATAATCCCTTTCCCGTATAATAGGTAGAAAGGGAAACAAATGAATAACACAAGTCTCAACACCTTCCATGCCGATGTGCAAACTGCGGAAAAGCCGGTAATTGTTGATTTTTGGTCGCCCACCTGTCCTCCGTGCCGTCAACTCCTGCCAGTTCTCACAGAACTAAGCAACGAGGGGATGCCGATCTTCAAGGTGTCAGTCGATACCGAACAGGAATTGACTTCGCACTATCGTATTGAATACTTGCCAACACTTGTCTTATTCAACAAGGGACAAGAAGTTGCCCGACTCGTCGGGATGCAAAGCAAGGAAACAATCATCAACTTTTATGCACAAGCAACCTGAAAGGGGGGTTGCTGTGATCCAACGTACCAGAGAAGGTTATGCCAAAACGAATACTCAAACCTCAACACCCAACTCAACAAGCCGTACAGGCCGTGTTTGACAAAATGGAAGAGTTAGGGGTGAACTTTCATCAAGATCGCTTCGGGAACTTCCACGTCACTCACGAAGGCCAAACCTTCGATTTGGAAGATGAAAGTGGGGATGCACTTACAGATTTTCCTTCACCTTGGTCTTACAACATCACCTACGAAAAAGAGGAAGCATGAGCAAAATCATTGCCCTTCAATCCCGAGACAATGACGGCACTTATCAAATCGGGGCAGTCGAAGTCGATGACAAAGTAGGAGCCAATGCCATTCTTTTTCTTTGGAATGAATGGCAAGAAGAAGTTGAACATCCCGATTCTGATAGCGAATTTGTCGATTGGCTCGTAGATCAACATGGATTCAAACGGGCAGATATCGAAATCGTGACGGTCGGATGATCCAACGTACCAGAGATGGTCATGCACAAACGAATCATCACAATCGCCGTCGATGTCGAATTGACCTCCGACAATCCAATCACAGATGACCAAATTTCCAAGTTGGTCAGCTATATGGAAGCCAATCTAAGCTCCAAGAAACCATCCGAAGTCGAAATCAGCCGGGCTTGTGTAATCGACAACTGGAACGATTTGGAGGATGACTGATGTGGCGCTGCCGACTTCAAAACAACTATTCCAGCTTCGAGGACTTCCAGTGGTATGACGAGATTTATAATCTAGCCCGACGACTCGGTTTCAAAACCGCAGCCGAAGCATGGCTTGAAAATCCCGTCGTACAAGGCTCAGTCGATCCATCAGACTTCCGGGTGGTAAAGGATCGGAGATTCAAATGAAAACTTTTTTCAACATTTATGAATCCGACCGTGCGAAACGTGTTGAACTCGGCAAAATCCGTGAAGGACAAATTGCCGACGCTCTCAGGGATCAATGCGGACTAGACATCCGTGATGCAACGGAATTCCAAGACAAACATCAAAAAATTGACCGATGGGTACATCCCGAAAACGGTCCACGCATTCCCTTGCAAATTAAATTTCGACAAAATGGCAATGACATTTTGTTTGAAGTTTATGACACGTTCTATGGCTTCGGCAAAAGAAACAAACTCGGTCGAGACATGATCGGGGATGCGGTTCTCTATGCCGTACTAGAAGCCGATGGAAAGACCATTAATTTGGTCGAAACTAGAGGTGCCAAACTCCTCATTTGGAATATGGTCAAAATCGCCCAAGTGAAGGGTTGGAATTACGAAAATGAGAATTCCAAAACCTATGAAGTGCAGTGGGGCAACGTCACTGCCCAACTCAAACTACAACATGATCCAGGCGACCACCGCCCCAAAATGGTAGCTTTTCTGCCACCGGAAATGCTGAATGCCAAAAAGTACACTGTGCAATTGAGGGCAGCGTGACCGAACGTGACAAAATTACAAAAATCGGACATGCTATACTAAAACTCGGTCACTCAGCCAGTGATGCCAAACTCATTGCCGAAACCGGCTTGACTGTGAAAGACCTCGATCAGTTTTACAAAATTGCAGAAATCCTGATCGACAAAGCAATTACAAAACCAGAAACACGACCCACAACACTTGAAGATAAAATTCGAGAATTCAATTCTTGGGTCAAATTTCGATATGATCCAACGTACCAGAGAAGGTTATCATGAAAATCTCAGAAATGACTGCGGCCAACTATGTTGGCAAGACGTTTCAGGCATTACCAAAAATGGAAGACCTCGAAACAGAAGTTGATTCCGGCATGAAATTTGTAGTGCAATCCATCAACCCTCTGGGATATGATGGTCTACAAAATAACCCTCGATGGCTCTCAGTTTGTCGATCACAATGACAGCAAAATGTGCGCCAATTACTGGAGCCCAGCAGGGGTGCCATGTCTAACTGCCAGAGAAGCAAAGATGTGGCCCGAAAACAACACCCTTCAAATTTACATGATGGGAGATGACAACTTCAACGAATTCTTTGCAGAGATGTGATCCAACGTACCAGAAACGGACATGACATCATATCAACAAGTATTCGTCACAGCCAGAGCAATCCTCGACGGTGCCAACACCGATGAAGAAATTGCAGAACGTACAACCGTGCCTCTTGCCGTTGTACGACAAATCAGCCCACTAGCCCACACCGTAGTCGAACGGGCAAATCCCGAATCACTGTCCCGGTTTGAGGCTATTCGACAACTTCAACACTGGACCCACCACTTCACAAGTGGCGCATACGAACGCTGCCAAAGATGCGGCTTCACTGGTTGATCGACAGTACCAAGGAAGAGCATGAAACTCAATCTTTTATTTCGCTATCTCGTTTATGCCAACAACGACGTAAGCGAATCTCGAACAACAGCAGTCTATGCGCTTTTTCAGTTTCGGGAGAACCCCGAATTACAAAACGAAGATGACGTTCGAGAAGTTTTCAACTCTGTGAAGGCTGATTGGTCCCAATTTCAGGAAGAGTTCTATCAAAGACAAATCGCCCTACTGCCCGAAGCAGTCGAACTAGCAATTCGAGAATGGCGAGAATTACAAAACCAACTAAAGAATCCCGAAGGCATCGTCGCCACTCTCCTTGCCGAAGAAGCAAAGTGAGAGTAAACAAAACTAATCCCGTATAATGGGTATACCAGAGGGAATTGCCATGAAAGTGCGACTACATCAAGTTTACGTTTACGATCCCGTGATGTGGGACAGACTCGATCCCAAAACTGACTTGCAAAAAGGCGAGGAAGTTCGAGTCATTCAAATGCCAGGGGCTCCCAAACCCAACACCATGAACCATTGCCACGTCGAACGTCTCAACGGCGACTTCGCTGGCCTTGTGCATTGCAATAGCCTCCACAAGCATAAGGTGGCAAATGCCTAATACCACAAAAACAGGCTTGCCCACCGTGGAAGCCTGCATCGCCTACATCGCCAGCACCGGATGGGAATTACAAAGTAGACGATGCCATCGCTACTATTTCCGAAACCCAAAGGCGCATCCCAACTTTCGGGATATGACGTTCACCCTCAAAGAACTACGTCACGCATATCATTTCGGATGGTGATGATCCAACGTACCAGATAGGGACGGAGGAACCATATGAATCCAATCGACGGCGACACCATCAAGAATCTCATTCTTGATAATTGGCTTGTGTTCATCGACATCGTTTCCACCCTCGGAAACTTTGAACAACTCCTCTGGCTTATCGGAGTTTGGCGACAAATCCGCCATGGAACATGATAAGCAACATAACCGATCTCTATTCGAGATACCTCGATGCCAAAAAAACAGAAACCGACGCTGTGAAAGTATTTGGCTTCGGCTCTCGACAAGCCCAAAATGCCAGAAAAAGAAGAATAGAAACATTCTTCGAGTGGCACGACTCTCAAAAAGCTAACAAATGGTATTTGAAAGCTAAGTGAGAGTAAACAAAACCCATCCCGTATAATGGGTATCACCCCCAGGAAAACAAAAATGAACCCTCTCGGCAAAGCCAATTCGATGAAGTCCCTCCTCAAGCGTGAGTGGGAACAACGTGTGAACAACGCCGCACGACTCACCCCAGGACAAGCTCTGAAACGGCTCCCATTGAAAGACGGGAAGTTCGAGCGAATCCCGTTCGAGCAAATTGTTGCCCGTGCCGCCTCTCTCGGCTTTACCACCAACGTCACCAACGATTCCTTGTGGATCGCCACCAAACCAAAAGAGGCAGCATGATACCATGTGGGGGCACGGTATGATCGACAGTACCAGTAAGGGGAAAGGAACCAAATATGGAACCCAAAAACCCAACCGAAGATTACGGCGACCTCCCCGGTGGCGATGAACACACCGAAGCAGAAGAAGCGTCCTACGAAAATTACAAAAATGTCGTAGTGACCAACCCCGAACCCCAAACACAAGAACTCCCCTTCTAAAGAAAACAATGGGATACAACACCGGCATCCTGATACTAAACGACTCGGAACATACCATCCGAGAAAACCCCGAATCATTTGTGAAAAATATGACTCGGGCAATGGGCGAAATGGCTCTCAACCCAAACTCGCCACCACATGACTTTGCTATCGGAAACCATGGCAACGGTGGCACCGTCTTTCACCTCGCACACGCCGATATGACAGGCGTATATGCCATCGGAGGAAACCACACCAGCCGATTGACAATGGATTTCAACGGAGGCCGACACTACAGCATCGAGGAAAAAGTAAAACTCCTCAAAAAGATGGCAAGTGAACTCGGCTACAGAGTCTCCAAGAAACCCAACAAATGATCCAACGTACCAGAAACTCACGAAAGGAACACCAATGAAACAATTCCCAATCGGAAACTTCCTGTCAGTAGTCTCAGCAGTGGCCGTTACGGCATTGTTGTGTATCGGATACACACCAGCAGAAGATTGCAAAACCGGACGATGCACACCCACCTATGAATCCCCAAAATCCGAATCCAAAAAACCTCAACCAAAACCCGAAGCCGAACTTGATGATGCCGAAATCATCATCGTAGACAAATACAGCCTGCCAGGTGTCGGCACAATTACAATTTTTGACAATGGCACAAAACGATGGGCCGAACATGAACGGCCATTTGTCTATACCTACAACTTCGGTCAAGTACAAAAAATCGAAATGCCATACGATGCACAAGAACCTGTACTTGTGAAAACCAAACGATATGGCACAGTGTTTGGCGACCCAACCCTACTAGCCAATAGGTGACACAAATGCTCGTCGATGCCGATGGCGAAACCAATGAACAACTACGGAATCGAAAAGCCAAAGTCGAAAGCGAAATCGCAACCGCAAAGAAAAGAAAACCCTCCGATCAAAGAAATCGTTGGATCGGAAGTCTGACCTTCACGCTCTTGCAAATCGAAAGCAAGATGCGAGAACGAAATATGATCGAATGATCGCAAGTACCTGAAACGGTTGTGGGGCAGCAAGGGATGCAGGTAGCCTAACGAAAGAGCCAGAAGGATTTATCCGATGCAGGTAGTTCACAGGAGTGCCAGAACCTTGCCGCCCTACACCATCGACACGAAGGGTACTGGAACCTGCGATTCAACCACGACTACTTTATACTACCTGCCACCAACAACCGAAGCAGACCCAAAGCAAAAATATGTTGAGATGGCTAAACTTGAAGATATTTCTGATGCAGATATTTTCAAAAGAAAAGCTATCAAAGACAATCCAGAATTGCGAAAAGGTAGCTGGTTTTTTGGTAATGCTCGCATATAAGAAACACTACCTGAAACAAACAACTCCGAGAATCCAAATGAAGTTCACCGCTATTTTCAATGGACAACCAAGCCAAGATTACCCTCTCAATATCGAAGGCGTGAGAGCAGCCCATATCGAAGGTGCCGTCGCCGGAATCGTCAACGGCGAACGACATAATGTAGACTCCCTATATTGGCTAGTCTACGGTGCCTGAAAAGAGAAACAAATGAGAGTAGCAAGACAACTCTCCGTATAATAGTTGTCAATGATCGAACGTACCTGAGAAGGGTACAACGGTTTCAACTCCCCTCTGCGAAAGGTTTTCACTATGGCACTTCACGATGTTGCCCACGTTGCTCTCGCCCGCTTGCTCAAGGATCAGCCCGACCTCCCGGTTGGAACGGTCGAAGTCGATGAAACGATTACGCTCCGGGTCAAGGCTACGGTTCGCCGTGGCGAAGATCATGAGTACGTTCCCACTGTGAGCATCCCTCTCAAGGCCACCGTTGCCCTTCTCCTGGCAAAGATGGGGTTTCAACGGGACCAGGCATCGGCCATGCTGGTCGAGGCCATGACGGAAGCGCTCAACGCCGATACCCTCGGGAGTGAGGCGGTCGCAGCACACTTGGCCGACGTTGACCTTGCTATGGCAAGGGTGACGGCCATCACCAACGCCCTGCCACCGCAGACTCGTAAGGGGGCCACGACCGTAAGGGGAACGGTCGAGGTAGTCGAGCCCGTGGCAGTAGCATGACGGGGAACGCATGGGACCGGGGAGGACCGACACTCCCCGGAACCTATGCGTACTTACTTGCTATGATCCGATGTACCAGAGAATGACAGAAGGAAACACACTATGACATTCAAGCAACTGGTCACGCTCGCTGCACGACATGGCATCACTGTGGAACGTACAGGACGAAGGATCGACTGGTGGTGGAACCACGATCACTCCATCATTGCCGAATGCCACAGTGTAGAAGAAGCCGCTGGAGAAGTCGTCGCTGCTATCGAAGGGGGACGACAACCCTAACACTTTCGCAAAGAAAGTAATCAAATAATTATTTTGTAAAAAGCTGACAGTTGGTTCCAGTAGGTGGGGGGGTTATACCGCATGTACTGGGGTTTTTCTTATTCTTGAATATCAAAAAATTCCTGGCCCAGTTTTTCACAAAATTCCTATAGGGCCAAAAATTTCCTGAAATGCCAATTCCAAAAAAATGCCCTCAAATTTTTTGGCAAATACACAGGGTTTGACTATAATGATTCTAAAAGGAGCTAATTATGGTTAAAATATTGAAATTGACAACTGGTGAAGATATTGTCTCAGCCGTCGCAGAAAATGAAAAAGCAGGATTTTACACATTAAAAAATCCTTTTCGGTTAGTGGCTACACAACAAGGATTAGGTCTTGTTCCACTTTGCCCTTTGGCTAAAAGTGAAGATTTTGAGATAAATTCAATTCATGTAGTGTGGGAAGCGGAACCAGAAGATGAAATTAAAAATGCTTATGCAGAATCTACTGGTTCTATTGTGGTTCCCACACCAAGCTTAATTGTATAAATTTACAAAAAAGCAATATATAATCCAGCACATTGTTCGGAGGCTGGTATGATTCGTTTTTCAGAATGGCTTGAAAATAGGGTAAATGAGGATACTGAAGAGGAATTTGATTATAAAAATTTAACGACTGTATTGCCCAAGCATGAACTAGACCCACTGCCTAAGAAGAAAAAGGGCAATGCCCAATGTGCTAGATGTGGTAATATACAAAGTGCTAGTATTTACAATATGAATGCTGGTAAAGCTAAATGTAAACTTTGTGGTGGGTTCTTACATCCAAGAAATTAAAACAAACTATTCCACTTAGGCTTTTTGCTATTCCATCTTATTTTTTGTTTTTCTAGAAGTGTTTCTGCTTCTTTTTCAAATTCAGACCAATTGAATTCTTCCCCTCCAAAGACAGCTTTAAATTTGTTGTACATAACATCCCATTCATCTTGTGAAGTCGATTTTTCCAAAAGGGATAAAAACAATGCTAATAGTGGTTGTTTGCAAACAACTAGAAAATCATCTGTATCCTTGATATTTGTGGCCACAACAGTAGGCGGTGGTTGAGTGACAATTTGTGATGTCCCAAAATTTCCCCCTACTTTGCGTCGAGCGAATACTTTTTTAACCCCCATTTTCTTGTTCCTCAAATAAAGGGTTCCATTTAGGTTTTTTGTTCTTTTGATTCCATTTTTCTTTTTGTTCTTGTACAAGATTAGATATTTCTTTTTGATAAGGCAATTTTGCCATTCCGCCATGTGGTTTCAATATAAGTTCCAGATGTTCAAGGATTTGTTCCCATTCTTTTGCTGATTCTGTTTTACGAAGAACCTCAGAAATCAACTTTATTGTTAATGCCTGATGTGTATTTGTTTCATTTCTTAATTCTTGAATAGCTGTCATATAGGGCGATGACGATGATAAAGACTTGAAGATTTTTCTTTTTGGTATAATATTGGCAAAAAAGTTTTTTACTGTATTAATCATTATTCGCCATTCCACCCATTATGTTTCCTCATCAAAAAGACTTCGCCATTTAGGTTTGGTATTACCTTTATCCAATCGTTCACATAGTTTTTCAAATAAGCCGCTAGTGATTACAACTTCGTTCCACCATGATGGTAATACTCCATTAATTTTTACCGATTCTCGCAATTCATCCCATTCGACACCAGTTTTGATTTTCTTGATGGCGAACAGAAATGTTTGTTTTAATGCCTCAAGAGTATTGGTATCAGGAGCAATCATTGGTTTGCTCCAATCAATGGGTCCATCAATAATGTCAGGATTTGGTTTTTTGACAACCCAAAGACCGGGGCGTACTTGTTCTGCTGGTACTCCATTACTCATTTTCATTCTCTTCAAACAAAGAATGCCATTTGGGCTTTTTAAATCTACCAGCTTCTCTTAAGCATTTATCTCTTGCTCTACTTATCATTTTTCGCACAAGTAGGGCTACTTCTTCATCATCATTGAACCATGATGGTGTTTTTCCCTCGTTTTGTATTATGTTACACAATTCATTGAATTCTTCTATTGTATCTATTTTTTGGATCGTGAAGATAAACATATTCTTAATTGCTTCTTTAAGACCAGTGTTTTCTTGCGTGATTTCATAATGGAAATCAATTATATTTGTTGCTTTAATAGTTCTTGTTGGTCCTGCCAAAATAGCCTGAGCGGCGCATGGTTGCTGTGGCAATTGTGAAAGACGAGTCATTCTTTTCCCTCATCAAAAAGATTGTTCCATTTGGGCTTTATCGGCTTTTTCTTTTTATTTGCTTCCCATACTTGTTGTTGGTTTTGTAGAAGACCACTTTTTAATACAAGTTCAGACCACCAACGAGGATAAATCCCATTTCCATATTGCTTTACAAAATCACAAATTGAATTCCATGTGTATTCAGATTCTGTTTGAGATAAAGCTATTAAGACAATTCTCTGAAAAGCTTCTTCTTTTATTTGTTCCGACTGAACTAAGGGATCACGACCGCCAGGTGGAGGTGGTGGAGGTGGAGGGACTTGGTGTGGTGGAATAGTTTGCCAAAACCAATAAGGATCATTTGTGGACATATTCTTCCCCCTCAAAAAGACTATTCCATTTGGGTTGTTTGGTTTTTTTCAAGTTCCAAACCATTCTTTGCTTTTTTAATTCATTACTTTTGAGAATAAGTTCTTCCCACCAAGGTGGAAATTTACCATCAATTAATATGGCATTACAAATTGCATTCCATCCTGCTTCAGAACTTGTGTTTTCAATAGCGACTAAACATACTCGTACTAGTGCCCAATTTACTCCTTCGAGCCAAAATGGATCATTAATTTTTCGGATGCCATCTTTATCTCGAAGTTCTCGAAAGTTTGGATGTCTCGAAACAATCTCTTCTGACAAAATAGGAAGCTTGGAAAGATCAGCTAGATCGTTATCATTCCATTTCATTTTGATACCAATTTTAGGCCATCGTGATTAAAGGCCAGGAAATGCTTTAATTTAGACCCACGGTACTCTTCCCTAAATTCTGCCCACGGAATGCCATCCTCGTCTATAGATTTAATTTTGAGGGGTTTGTTGCCATTTAAAATGGCTTTGTAGACTCGCAATGTGTCTTTGTGAATGCAATAGTCTTTATTAGAGAATTCTGATGGCATTTTCACCAGAAGTACCATATCGCCAGCTTTTAATTTTTCCCAAAGCATGGGTGGATTATACCACAGGGGTAGAGTGACGTAAATCTCAAATTATAGGCTTTGAACGAGCATTCTTGCTGCTTTAGGGTTAATTTCAATAAATTCAACGAATTTTTTGGCCATTTTGAAATCAAAATCAAAATAATTGTAGATTTTCTCAGCTTTATCGTAAAAATCTGCCTTATGAGGACTTTGAGAATTTAAGTTTACCCATTCCTCAAGCTTCCATTCGCACTCTTCCCCATCATTACAAAAATTGTCGTGTAAATGAATCGCTAAGTGCCGAATTGCTTCTACTTGATGTTCTCTTTGTTTAGCAAATGTTGTCATGTTCCTCCTTATAGCATTTTAAATTAGTGTGATATATAAAATATGCAATTTAAGAAATGGTTAGAATCTATGTCGCCAAAAATTCTTTACTTGATGCGAGGCGTATCAGGATCAGGGAAAAGCACTGTTGCCAAAAGATTAGGTGGAACTATCTTTTCAACAGATGATTTCTTTATGAAAGACGGGAAATATGAATTTGATCCCTCTCAAATCAAAATCAACCATGAGAAAAATCAAGCAAGAGCCGAAGAGGCTATGAAAAATGGAATCTCTCCAATTGTCATAGACAACACCAATACACAAGCTTGGGAAATGAAGCCTTATGTGTTAGCAGCACACAGACATGGTTATGAAGTCAAAATTGTTCAGCCAGGAGATGAAGGTTTCCCAGAAGTCGATTTTGATGAAATTATGAAAAGACAAGCACAACGAGCAGATCAAAATAAATCTCTGCCAGCCGAAGTAGTGCAAAAAATGTTAAATAGATTTCAAAAGAATGTTACTGTAGACGATATTTTGAAGTAAAGATCAAGTTGGAAGAGCTAATTTTCTTTTATATTCTTCTTGATAGGGAACCCACTTATTATCTGTCATATCATTGAAGATAGATGTAGAGAATTCTTTTAAATCAAGATTTTCTCCACTTTTACCGTCTTTCTCCCAACAGTACATACTGTCGGCACGACGGCGGACTACTTTATAGCCACGAGCAGTTGCCCAATCTTTAATCTCTTTCCAGATCATATCTCCATTATACCACAGATGCAAGACTTTGTAAATGGTCCAACAGTTCCTGAGAAATACCCTTATATTCCTTCTGTTCCTCTGTCATATTTTTACATGATTGATAAAGAATAGGATAATCAATTTCTTCAGGCATAAGGATATTCTGGCGTAGCACAAATAAAGAAGCTTGGACTTGAGGAAATCCAATGGTCATTTGCTCTTCAACTTTCACATAAATTGAATCGCCAGGACTAAAAACTTTCTTGGGTAAACTAGGATGAAAATTCAATTTGTTCTCAAATACGACGCTCCACACATATCGTAGGAATGGTCCAGAATTCACCATTGCTTCAACCAATTTAAAATGATTGCTTTTCATTCCAGGGATAGGAGCATGAATTTCTTTTAATGGTTTACCTATCTTTTCTTCAGGAAACCATCCAGATGGCAGACAAATATAGCCAGCGGCCATCCAATCTTTGTTATTTTCTATTCGTTGAATAACCACATCTTCAGCTAAGTTCCAGGCAAGATTTTGAAATGTGTTTATGGGCTGATTTGTTTCAGCAGCGATATATTCACAGATAGGCTTATAGATTTCTTCTGAAATGTTGTGTTCAAAAAATACGTTTTGTGTCTTAGCTGCTTCTCTTCGTATTTGAACGAGTTTTTCGTTTTTTATGAAGGGGGAGTGTTCCAGCTTATGAAGGGCGGGTAGGACTGAGTATTGTTTATAAACAGGATTCATTGAAGGATTTTAAGAATATCTTCAAGTGGCATGGTGAGTGCAACTTGAGCGGCTTTTGCTAAATCAACTGGATCATTCTGTTCCAGACTGTCATTAAATGCACGATAAGATGAAAATGCGGCATATTGTCGAAAGTCATTTTTCTCAATGGCTGCGACGAGTGGATAAGCAGCGGCACAAGATTCTTCATACATATAGTCTAACATTTTATGGGCTGATTCGAGTGTTGTATCTTCTCTTGTAAGATATTTTATTGCCCATTCGTTAAAAACTTTGTGGTTAGTGACAGCAAGTGCATTGATAAAACCGAAGATCATAGATTGTTCTTCAGTAGGAAGTTTTACTTCCAATTTTTTAAGTGTGGTGAATTTCTCATATTTAATTCTGATTTTATCATTTCTGGTGATATTTTCACCGGCACCTTCCCAGAGTGAGGGGTTGGGTACATTCCCTTCATAGGCTGGATACATAAATAGAGCGACTGATGGGTTGCTGTAGGCTGTGAATTGGTAGTTTGGGTTTGATTCAGAATGGGTGATATTTTCGCCCCATTGAATATTACGCCAGGTTGTATTATCGGAGTTGGTTATCAGATACATGGGAGTTTTCCTTTTGAAAAAGTTTATTTATCCAATTTTGTTTGTTTTGGTTTTTGCTTGTTTTTTTTCATTTCAGACTATTCGTGGCAAGCCTTTGCCATTTTCTCATAGAATAGATTTTGATTCATTTCTTGTTCGTCAGCCGGATGATGTTACAGGTGTATCGAGTGCGGTTATGTTGTTGGATTATTATAGTAAATCTGTTCCGCTTGATAAAGTGGAAAAAGAGGCACTGATTGAAAGATTTGTGGGTGGTGTCAGCATGATAGCTCCTGATTCTTTGCGTGTTGTTTTGGGGAGGTTTGGATTACAGAGTATAGTTCTTCGTGGAAATGTTGGTGATTTGAAGCGTTTTATTTCTGAGGGTCGGCCAGTCATTGTTTTGATTCGGTCGGGCGATTTTTCTTGGAGTTATTGTATTGTTTATGGTTATGATGAAGAAAACGTGTATTTAGGTGATTCTGATGGTTTGCCGAAGACGGTATCTGTAATTGATTTTGAGAATTGTTGGAGTTTCACTCATGATCGTTTTGGTCGTAAGTGCATAGATGTTAAGGGGCCGTCAGAAAGTTTCACAATGATTGTGCCAAATTGGCAATAATCTGTAATAATAGTCCGGTAATGGATAAATATTTTGTCAATTTGGATACAATAGTTTATTATTATACCCCTAATGGAGCATGTATGAAGAATCCTTGTTGGAACGGTTATGAACAATATGGAATGAAGAGCAAGGGTGGCAAGAAGGTTCCAAATTGCATCCCGAAAGAAAATAAGGACATTATGCAAAATTTAAGTTTTCAAAATTATTCAAATCAAAAAGATATTTCCGAAGCAAAATTAGACTTAGCTTCTTATTTGGTTACATCTGGTATTGATATTGAAAAATTTAATGAAGGGGTTCAAATTATTTCTGAATGGGGCTGGAATCCTTTTAAATCTTTTGGAACATCTGCGGCAACTGGTGCAGGTGCCATGTTAGGTTCGGCTTTAGGTCCAGCGGGCATGGCTTTAGGTGGTATGGCTGGTAATGCTGCGGGTCAATTAGCAAGCAAGGGTGTAGGTTCTTTAATGAAAGGTGCCATGGTTCAGCCTATTACTCCTGTTTATCAACAAGCTGTACAAGCTATTGGTTCTTTGTCTCAAATGTTAAGTTCTCCTGATATGGCACAAATGCCACAAGTTGCTGCTTTAAAGCAAAATGTGGATCAGGTACAACAAAGTTTGCAAGGAATGCAACAAGAAATTCCACCAATTGACCAACAAAGAAACGCAGAATTGGATCAGAAATTACAAGCTGGTGGCGGTTTAGGTGGCAAATTAAGAAGTGCCCAACAAGGAACATGGTCTAATTGGTTGGGTCAAAAAATACAAAACATTCCTGCTCTCAACAAAGACATGGGCTTAAGAAGAGCTATGGCACAGGGGATGGATGCGATGAATGCTTGGGCCGAAAAAAACCCAAAGAAAGCATCGTTGCTTAATATGGGTGCAACTGTAGCTGGTGGTGTTGCTGGTGCTATGGGTGCTGGTGCGGCAATGGGTAGTCCGCAATCTGTGCCTGCTGGCGGGCCGGTTCCAGGTCCAGAACAATCTACATCTTATAGTTATAACGATGGAGGTGTTCAGACTTATGCTCAACCTTCTCAACAAATAATTGCAAATCAACCATACGCAGGACATACTGGCTGGCAAGACCCAAGAGCTTACAGATAATCATTTTTTCTTGATTGTATCTCTGTGTCTGACGTTGGCTCTTTTGTTTTGGTTTCCAGCTTGCCAGATAGTTCCAGAATTTACATCAATAGCGGTTAGTCTTCCTCCTACCCAAACCCCACATCCTGTGTCAATGCAAAGTAAATGACCTGCATCGAATACTTGTTTTTGGCAAGTATGTCCACAAACAACTGTTTTTCCACTCATATGTTTGGGTTGATTTGGAACAAGTCCTTGCCATCGAAGGTCTTGGGGACTTGTTTGATTTAAAGGAAGTTGAGAATGATATCCGGCATGGACAAAAATGAATTCATCTGTTTCCACATAATCTACAGTATCGATTATGAATCTAATATGGTCATGTGGCATGTCTTTGATATGACCTATGCCATAAGAAGCCAAAGTTTGAATGCCTCCAAATTTGCAAAAGAAGTTAAATTCTGATGTTCCGCCTTGGTATGCTTGTAGGATCATTTCTTCATGGTTTCCCATGATGAAGTGAGTTTTGCATTTTTTGGAAACATCCATCAAGGCTTCGATAACGCTTTTTGTGTCGCCTCGATTACAGAAATCTCCTAAAAAAACTAAGGTATCTTGGGGTTGTGGGTCTATTGCCTCCAAGATCATATTGAGAACTTTGATGTTCCCATGGATATCACCGATAGCTATCAGTCTTTCACTCATGGTATTATTGTACCACACACAATGTCCAATGTAAATCGGGCGTCCGTGCCCTTATTGGGCATCCATGCTACAATTATTTAGCAAGATATAAATAAAAACCAACAATGTATCCTAATATTCCTATGGTTAAACCAATATCAGCCAAGAGGCAGAGAATAATAGTTAATGTTTTCAATATTACTTCTGGAAGTTTATCCCATCTGTGTGTGAAAAAACACATATGAAGCAAGACAAAAAGGCCGAAAAGCCCTATCAAAGAAAAGGCAGTGGCATATCTAAAGATTTCGCTCATGCTCTTTTCTTTTTTGCTTCCAAGAAATCTTTTAGAACTTTTCTTTTCTCCCAAATTTCATGAAGGCTTGGCATAACATCTAAAGAAACAGGTGTGGGGAAATGAATCATTTCTTTTTGTTGGTGTTCACCAATAAAGCAAATGGTTTTCCCTTGTAAATCCGTTACTTTAACTACGTTTTTCCCGAATGCACTAATTTCATCTGGAGACGGTAGCGTTTCTCGTAGTTCCATAAAATCCTTTCTGGAGGCGGGGCGGTCATTATATCTCACGGACCATTGCAGTCAATGTTAAAAATCAATTAGAATCGTCAGCACATGTGGCACAATAACCTTCATCATCTACTTTGTCGAACTCAACAACTCTTTTGCAACCTTCGCAAATTACGAAAGCGTCTGCTCCGATAAGGTCTTCATATTTTTCTTCTTGTAATTTAATCATATTTCCCTCCTTGTTTAGATATAGTTTAGAAATAAATTCTTTTAAGGGGCGTCTGGCCAGACATCTCGTTTGTGTCGTAAAAGAGCTTGGATCAATTCATCTACTCGACTTGGGGATTTTAATCTTAGAACAAGATCACAGGGAAATTCATTAAGTTTTAGGCTTATAGCGACTGCCTCTGGTTTGCCAGTGCCATCTGGCGAGGGACACCAACTACCGATAGTATAAGAGTCGATAGAGAGGCCCATTAAAGGATGAGGGCCACCCATAGGAGGAAGTCTACTCATTTTTTTTCTCCTTTGAAAAAAGCTTTTAAATCAGAACGAAATTCTTTAGGGGCACATCGAAAAATGAAAAATAGCGTGACCAAATTTTTCATACCATGCTTTTCGGGATTACCTACTCCCCAAAATTCTGCAACATATTCAGGAAACGACTTGATAGGTTTAGGTGCCCATTTTTCTTCTACGCCGTCATCGCTTATGATGCCATCAAATTGTTCTGCAACTTTGTCAAGAACGGTACAATCGGCCCAATTAACAAAATCTGAACTGTAGGCATGGCGAATTTCAAATGAATGTTCGTTGTTCATCCAACAAATTTTTGAAATCTCTGCGTCGTAGTTGTTTTTATAGGTAAGTGACCAAACATGTGGACCCCATGATGCTTCATCACCTTCGCAATTAGTGTATTCGATTGTGAAAAGATTTTTGAAATAATTCTTGTTAAGGTCATCAAGCAACTGACTGATGCCTTCGGGAGTCATTGATTTTTTTGTTTTGACGTAACCGTGATTAGCCATTTTTATCTTTTCATCTTCAAAAAAGAAATCATTGTTTGAAGTGGCTTTTCAATTTGTTTTATGGTGGCAATTAGATTTTTAACGGGTACTCTTTTAACATCTAAATTTGCGACATATTTTGAAGAATCTGCAAGTTGGAGTGTAATATATGGGAGAAGATTTTTGCGTCCCAATCGAGACAATGAAACATGAATTGATGCGTTTTTAGAATAATCTTTGACAAGAGAAAAATCTTCTACTTCCGATCCTAGATCAACGCCGTGGCCGGAAAATTCAAATCCCATATTGCCCAATTTTCGTATGATATCGGCCAGAGAGTCATGAACACGATACCAAGCAATTTCTTTTTCAATTATTTGTAGTGACATTTTTTTTGTAGAGGCTTTCATTTTATTTTTTCTTTCTATCTCTACCGTTTAGAACAGAACTTTTGTCACCTTTGTAGTCAAAATCATCAATGTCATTGTCATGATCTTTCAAGAATTTTCGGAGTTTCTTGTTACCAGCTTTTTTGAGTTGTCTTTTAAGGGTTCGATAGTATTTCTTGTCATCCATCTTATTTCACTACTTGCACTATCCCTTTGAGGGTGATAGGTGCAGCAGGCTCCCAATTTGTGATTTTATTGCTATCTTTTGGCTTTCCGCCACCTATTCTATTTACTGCCAGTGTGATGTGTTTCAAATTATTTGTGCTTGGAATTTGGGTTGCTACCTCCAAGGCTATAGCCAAATCACTTTGTCCTAATTTGACAGCAATTGCTTCTGCTTCTTGTCCAATTAAGTCGTGTGCCGGTCCTGCTTCAGATGATCCCATATTGATAGTCATATGATGAGCTACAACTTCCCATCCTGCTGGAATTGCATCTTGATAATTTTGCAAGAGGGTATTTCGGCTTTCAGGCGTCAAAACTAGAGCAGTATACATTTTAATTTTTCCAAAAGTTTTTATTGTTCATCTTCATCTTGCCATTTGCCCATTTGTGGTTCAAATGGTTCATCTATGGCTCTCCACCCCTTCTTTTTTGCGACTTTCTTCTTTCTAGGTTTTCTCGGTTTTTTCAGAGGTGGTTGTGCTGCTTTTGCTGGTGCTGGTGGTTTGAACGGACCAACAGGCGTTTGTTTGGAAGCATCTGGGAATTGAAACCAATTTAATGTAATGCCCGTCAAAAGGCAAGCTATCGACATAAGACCTAGAAAAACACAAAACCAAAACAAAGTCATATTTTAACCTTGTGGTTCAAAAGGCTCATCGATAGACCGCCACTTTGGCTTTTTCTTAGTTTTTTCTTTTGATTTTTCTTCAGTTGAGGCAGATGTTGGAATTGGTTTGGGCTTTGGGTTTGTATTTGTTGTAATTTTTGTTTTAGTCACGGTCCATGCATTGAAAGGCGTTTTTGATGCTTCATCCAATGCTTTGTCCAATGCTTTTTGTGTAGCCGAAAAGGTTTTGTCAATAGATTGATACATTTTTTCTGTGATGTTGATTATTTTTTGAATTTCTTTATCGGCAATAAGTTCAGGGTTGTCCTTATTTGATTCGATGTATCGAGTCAAAATAATTTTGTCTTTTTCTCTTTCTGCAACATCCCCGGCAGAGATACAGTGTGCCAGTATTGACAACAACAGTATTAACGCAATGAGTCCAACTGCAATGCTAATCCAAAACATGATCTATTCCTTTGGGATCATGTTGATTGTACCACAACAGATGAAGTTGTAAAACGGCCTATTTTAGCCAATTTTAGCAAAATCTCTTTTGCCAACTTGGATGGTATCGCCCACAGAGACAGGCGTATTTTCATCAGTATTTATTTCGCCATTAATTCGCACTGCTTTACTTGTAAGCAAAGTACGAGCCGCCGTTCGACTACATTGACGAATTGATTGCACAGCTTGCATTAAAGTTTTGCTAGAAATCTTGGGGATATTGTCGGGAATTTCTTTGTTTTGAACTGTCTTTTCAAAAAACCCTTGGGCATCTCTGGCATGTGTTTCAGAGTGAAGCTGAGACACAACATCGAAAGCCAGTTTCTTTTTAACTTCCATTGGATGTAAATTAGGCATAGTTTCGTCTGTGAGTAATGGAAACCATTCTGCCATGACGGCATCAGGAATACTCATTACTTTGCCAAAAATATCATTGGGCGATTCATCTAAAAAGATGCAGTTGCCAAATGATTTGCTCATTTTTCTGCCATCTGTTCCGTTAATGATTGGGAACATGACACAAACTTGAGGCTTTTGCCCGAATTCTTCTTGAAGTTGTCGTGCAAGTTGAAAATTGAAAAGCTGATCTTGTCCGCCTATTTCAATTTCGGATTCAAGATGAACAGAGTCCATCCCTTGCAGCATGGGAACTAAAAGTTCATGCATAGCGATAGGATGGTCATTTTCCATTCTATTGGCGAATGCATTTCTACTAATCATATGTCCGAGAGTGAATTTTGATGCAATATCTTTGAGAAATGTATTAATGGTCATTGGCTTATGCAGTGAATCATTATGGAAGAATTCAACATCAGAGCCAAGAATTTCTTTTACTTTTTCAAGAATCTTTTCTGCGTTTTGTTTTACTTCTTCTTCGCTCAAAATTGGACGAGTTGTATCTCGTCCAGAGGGGTCGCCAAGTTGGGCCGTAAAGGTTCCCAAAACGATAGTAATTTTGTGACCTTCTTGTTTCAGCTTTTTTACAAAACGCAAGGGAATAAAATGGCCGAGATGCAAACGTGGAAAAGTGGGATCAATTCCAAACTTCACACGTTTGCAAAAACCAATTTCGGAGTTGGCAGGGAAAATATTCATGATGGATCATTATACGGAAAAACTATTTTCTACTCTCACTTTTTTCGGCATTTGGTGTAAGTCATATATTCTACCACTCCAAAAAGGTTTTGTAAATCACTAAATATAGCAGTCAATGGAGGGCACATATGAGCAAAATAGGATTTTGTTTTACAGGAGAAGGAGCAAGAGGCAGCATACAAGCGGGCATTGCTTTGGGATTGCATCAACAAGGAATTAATGCAGATTTTACAATTGGGATTTCATCAGGTTCAATTTGTGCTGCTTCTTATGCATATCTTGGTCCAGAAGGACTAGCAAAAATGTGGTCTGAAATTCGTTGGATGTTTGATGTTTTTGGATTTAATTTGTCGTTTCCTTGGAAAAGAGGTCTATTGAATCAACGGCCCATGGAAAAAATTGTCAAAAAGGCCATACTCAATGATCCTATTTGTGAAACAGTGGTTGCCAGAATGAATATAGAAGATGGAAGAATGGATTATGTTTCAAATAAAGATGTTGGCAAAGAAGAATTTGCCGAAGCTGTCTTAGGGGCAGTGGCAATAACAGCGTTAGTGGAAGATAGAAATGGTTGGGTAGATGCTGGAAGTAGACAATTAGCACCTTTAGAGCAATGTATAGATGCTGGGTGTGATGAAATCTATGTCATTATGGGCAGAAAGTTTGATATTGGAGTATGGGATTTGCCCAAAGGTTTTATGCCGTCATTAAAAATGGCTTTTAGAGCATTTGATATTAGTCTAAATGAAATAATGATGCGAGACATCAATGATTGTCTTAAGAATGAGGGCCAACAAGGCTTTAGAGGTGTTAACATTCATTTGGTAGAACCAAATGAAACCTTTTTTGAGTCTATTCAGTTTGCAAAATGCAAAGCTGGTGTTGATTATGGGAGAAGTAATTTTTCCATCATAGACAGAAAAGGAATTGTTTCAGCATTAGGCATTTAATCGCTTTTGTCGGTTAAGATAATTTTTTGCCAAAGTTGACATGTAGTAAAAAGCACCACTTGGAAAATGTTCACTTAAAATCTTAAATGGATTGCCGAACGAAAAATAGTGTGGTGGTTCATAAGAAAACATTTTCTTTTCAAAAATAGGAAGAAATCCTTTTTTGTAACATATGAAGTTTTGTGGTTTGTTGCTATACATGGTTGATTGATATGTATAAACGCCTTGAATGTTAACTTGCCCAACACATTCCTGAACTTTTAAATTAAGCGACAAACGATCTGTGTCTTCCCAAATTTTACAAGATTCTTTTGCTTGGCGGAACGCCAATTGTTCTGTTCTGTATATAAGTTGTTGAAAAAATTCTATTGGTATATTGTTGAAGCAAACAATTTCTCCTATTGAGGGCCAATTTTCTTCTTTAACAGAAAGATTGGTTTTTTCTATAATCAATTGTGGTGTGAAATCAGGATCAACTTGAAAAGATATAATTGGATAGTCTTGAATTGACATGGGTTCAAACAAAACACAATCTATTGGCATTTTACAAAATGGCTGTTTCAGCAAACCTTCTTTTAATGCTGAGTGAATATTGTAAAAAGCATTTAGTTTATTATAACCTCTAAGTTTTCCAATATTGCGATATGGCTTTATTATTCTTTTATGGATTTTGCTATTGATGTTAAACTCAAGAGGAGAATTGAATGTTTCATTTAAACACACAACAAGATTATCTTGTAGGTTGTGATATCTAAAACTTTCTATAAGAAGTTCCAGTTGCCACTGATGAAATGGAGTTTGGTCTAAATCAATAAAGTAATCCATCTCTTAAAAGAGCTTATTTGTACTTAAATTTACCACATCTTTTTGGGCCATCAGGTGAACTTAAAAAGTATTGTTCGTAAACACGATAAACTTGACTATAAGCTACTCCCCAAGATGCATCGTGTACTTTTTCTTCAAATTCAGTCCAATCCATAGAATCATGCAAATGATTCCAAGCGATAGCATGAGCCCATTCATGAAGCAAAGTTTCTATAGCTAGAGCTTCACGCAAATCTTTATTGATTCTTATGTAGAATCGTTTTTTGTGTAAAGAACAATCCCCGTCAAGCTTCTCTGTTATTTTAGCTCTTCTAACTGTGATCGGGTATGCAGGAGGGCATTTCTTTTTTAGAATAGCCACTAATTGCTTATAAGAGTTATAGTTGTTCACGGGCCTCCCAGAAAAAATACCCACGGATTTTGGTCCGTGGGTATTTATGGTTGTGGGTAGCTCGAAATCAAAAAATTAAAATTCGTAATGTGTGCTATTGGGGACATCTTGAATAATAATTTTCTCCAAATGACCATTTGTGGAGGATTTCCATTTTTTGGCCTTTGTCATAAAATTGCTAAGATGTTCAGGTCGATCCTCAAAAATCTCTACTATTTTGAGATTTTCATGGAAAAGTTCTTGTTCAATAATGTTAATTTTGATGTCAAAAGTATCTCTTCCTTTTTGGCCAGGCATCCCCCTGTAATATTCCCGATGAAATTCAAGATTTCGATCCTTTAAAATTTCCTGAATTCTACGACGATTTTTGTAGGGTCTGCCGGTCAAAAGCACCACAAAAGCATTTTGATCTTTTGCATCTTCGTGATACCGATTAACCACTTCATCAATCCACATTGATGCAGGAATTGGATCAGGGACCACAGGTGGCATTAAAGTTTCAATTCTGCCCCACCAGCCTTGGTGTGGCCAATAGTTGCCTGTAGCTTCAAAATATAAATCAGACCCTTCTTCTCGATCTGGCGATCTGAAGAGTGTGCCGTCAAAGTCATAAATGACTAATCGATTGCGACGTTTTGGATTAGATTCTGGATAGAGCATTGTTCAATCTTTGTAGAATGATTTAATATCAATTTGGTTTATCTTTTTTGTCAATTGCCTAACATTCTTTTTCTTTAGGGGTTTTGAGCCAATAATTTTCGTTTGTGATACAAGTTGATCTGCAAGAGGATGCAAAATGTTATCTAATACTTTCTGTTGTTCCTTTTCCAATTTTTCCATTTGAACAATATCATCCAATTTTTCCAGTGGAAAAGGAGAAAACAATGGCTCTTTTGGCTCTTTTATGGATTCTTTTTTGTCAGACTCTTTTTTCAAAGTCTGTCTTCCGAGTTCCCATATGACGTAGGCCAAAATGCCTATGCAAATACCATTCCAGACAATCATGATACCTTATTGTACCACAAAAAAGCAGGTTGTAAATCACTTTTTGCCGATAGCATCTTTGAATTTCTTGATAGAGAAGAATTTCTTTAAGTTTTCAAATTCTCCACCTGTAGGGACACGGCCTAAAAGCTTAACAAATTCTGGGTTGATCTTTTTGCTTGCGTATCCTTTATCTCCAGAGTCAACATAAGCTTTAATGTCACTGTCATCATGATTTAAAAAAGCATCAACTTCGGAGCCGTTTGCTTTTGCCATTTGCATAAATTCACGAATTTTGCTTTTGGTTAGTCCGCTTGGTTGTTTTTTCAAATCATAAAACATTTCAGGATCAAATTTATTTTTAGCTCCCCACTGATATAGTTGAATAAGATAAGCAATATCATTTGCTTCTTGTTTACTCCAGCCATTGTCAATCAAGTTTTTCTTGACCTCATCAGCCGAACCATCTTTCATAATCCAAGCAGAGGCCATCCAACGGTCGCCTCTTAGTCCTTCAGGGGTATCTTCATCATTGAAATCTCCTACAGGATACACCTTTCCTAAAAGCCCTAAGTTCTTAAACATTTTTAAATATTTTCTAGGATCGCCATCTGGATTTTCTAATCCACTCAAAAATTCATCGTGAATGTGACTTGAAGGAACGCCCAATAAATCTTTGTGTTTGGCAATACATTCTTTGTGTTTTTCGGGAATTTTATCTGGATTGCCGAATTTGGAAACCATTCTTGTATATCGAAGGGCAGTAGCTGGGTCTTCTGACATACGATCATCTAGTTTGTCTCCAACTGGAACTATTTCGCCACTCTTTAAGTGATGGGCACCACCGTGAGGATCAATAAGGTCACTATTATCACCATCAGAAGTGGTTAGTGGGATATAAAGTGAATTAATTGTGAAGTCACGATTTTCAGAATCTTCTTCAACAGAAGCTGCTGACTCACCTTTTTCTGGTGTGACCCGACGACTTTTTGGACCTTTTGATAATGTAGCAAGCTCAAATTTCTCGCCATTAATTTCAATGGTCATTTCAAGTTCTTTACCTTGTTTGTCCCAACGAGAAGCATAAAATATTTTGCTTTTACTTCCAGCCCCTGGCAAGTTTCTATATTTTTCATTACCGGAATGTTCACTAGCATTTTTAGGTTTAACTTCTACAAAATCATGTTCGTCATTGCCTAAAATCATTCTAATTTCGCTTGGAGTAGCATCAGTTACCAAGTCATAGTTTCTCGGGGTTTTGCCTTTTAGATGATCACGAACTGCTCCGCCAACCAAAAAGAGAGATTTCTTTTTTAGCTGGGGTTCGACCTCTCCTTTGTTCTTTTCGATTGTGGTATAGCCGACACCTACTTTATCGCTATCTTCAAATGCTTTGATAATTAATCTTAGATTAGGATGTGATGATTTGCTGACTGTGAATGGTGCAAATTCATTAGAACCTTCTTGTTTTTGCAATTTAACCTTTGCAGTTACTTTGCTAGGTTTGCCTGCTGCTTCTTCACGAATGTTAAAGTATGTAGAAAATGGACCCTTCATATATGTTCCTCGTTTGGTGTCCTATTATTTAGGTGTTTTGTTAAATTTTTTATGGTGGTGCTTGCCAGCCAAACTTGAATAAGAGATAGCCACCGATCATCATAATAGAAAGCTTAAAAACCAAATCAAAAATCTTGGCCCATCGATTTTCCTGAGTAGCAGTTCGCATTTGCACAGATTCAACTTTAAGGTCTAACAAATGAATTTTTTGTTTTAACTCTTCAATGTCTTCTTCTGAATTAGAGTTTTCCATAATAGCCATTCTTTCTTTAATGTCGTGAATTTCGGCCTTACTAGAAGCAACAAGAGCAGTTACATCTTTAGACTCTAATACTGTAACTCTATTGAGTGTTTTTTGTTGATTTTCAAGAGCCTTATTGATTTGAGCGTCCAAATCACATTGTCTTTGGACAAGCATTTTTACACGTTCATCAATACGAGAGGTTAAATCTAAGACAGATTTGATGGATTCATTTACATTATTGTAGTGTTCCGACAAAATTTCGCTATCAGATTTTGGCATATTAACTCCCATATATTTCCTATTTCTTTGGCTTCTAAGTCTATATATTACATTATGGGAAAAGAGGAAAAAATCGAAACTTTGAATTCGGAAGAAAACGAAGAACAAGTCGCAGAAATTATGCCATCTGACGAAGAATTCGGTGATTTAATACCGAAAATGAACGTAGGGGTTTCAAATCCCGTAGAAGCTGATGTTTCCAATTTAATTGGAGATGAAGACCTTTTAGACTCTTATGATGAAATCATGGGGTGGTTGCGTGAAGATAGAAAGCAAGTAAGTGAATTCATAGATACCATGGCCGAAATGGTCATAAATGAAGGAGATGCAACGTCGGCCAGTAAAGAAGCATTAGTCAACCTTGTGAAAATGAAAAGTGATTTGGCGGACAAGGCAGCAAAAATAGCCGATCTTAAAACCAGGGTTAAATTAAAAGAAAAAGACACATTTCCAAGATATTTGGCAGCATCTCAAAACAACACCATAAATATAGGTGGTCAGAGTGGAAGTCGCAGGGCGTTAATAGAGGCAGTTAACAAAGCTAAGAAAAAGGGGTCTTAATGAAAAATTATGCATTAGAAGAATGGTTACTAGAAGCAGATCAACCTTCTGGTCAGCCACCAACAGGTGTGCCAGGAATGCCAGAAATGGGATCGCCTCCAGGTGTTGCCCCAATGGCTCCTCCGGGCGCTGATCCTAGCGTCACTAATCCTCCACCGCAAGAAATGCCGCCAGAGGCAGAAGTTCAAGACCCAAATGCACAAATGCCAGATGTGTCGAACGATCCGCAAATGCCGGATATGCCACAAGAGATGGAAGACCAAGATTTTGAAAGATGGAAAGACTCTTTCTTTAAAGAATCTGTCAAGGGTGATGTGCAAAAACTTATTGACATGGTGAATCAAGTGAGAGATTTAGACTTAGATTCATATCCCAGAAAGTTTGTTGAAGACAATCTTCAAGTGTTGTTCTTGCGACAGTACGCCAACATAGACAGAGCCGGAAAAGAAATTCGCAAACTTGTTCGTGAAGAACTGGATCAAAATAGTCCTGGTGTTTCTTTGGTCAATCATATAACCAATGTTCTACAGAACATGCCAGAACTCAACAACATTTTCATTAAGCTAAAAGGTTTGTTGGGGATGAAAGGCGACTTACACAGAAAATTTGTCGCTTCTTTGATTGGTGGCGTGCAGGTAGGAAGTGGTGCCAACAATGAAGATGTCATTTATAACGAAAAAGATTTCTCAATTAGAATTTCCACTCGATTTAATGACAAGTGGGGCCGCACAGAACTTGGCAAATGGAGTCTCAAAGAAGATGATCCAGAAAGATATTTGACAGAACCAGAACAAAGAAGATTAGACGAAGGTTCCCCAGAAGAAAAAGAAGTTCTTCGTAGAAGAGTTGTTATGGAAAGTATTGCTGAAACATTTCGCAAAAGGGCTTTCATTATCAATGTGACTGATAAAGATGGAACAATCTATTCTTTAGGTTGGGATTTAACTACTTCTTTAAGAGCTGCTTATACAGATGGAAAATTAGTAGTTCGTACTATGCAATCAGAAAATTCCGAAGCAATGATTGATGACGAAGGAGCCATTATACCATTTGTTGACTTGAAAATTAAATTTGTAAAAGAAACAGGTGAAGTAGATGAAGATGGAAAACCATTGAAAGAAGAACATGATTTCTTGGAAAGAATTGACGGTATTCTATTTTTGACAGCCCAACAGAATATCTTAAAGGAAGCTGCGACTTCTTTTCAAGGAATTGTATGGAAAGAAATTCCTTATACCGGAAACCCAAGTGATCTTCGTATCTTGCAAAGATGTGTGCCTAATGCCCCTGAAATTTTAACGAGGTCTTGCTAATGAGACAATTTGTGGAATTTGTCAACAGACGCCAAAGAGAAGCTATCAAGCATCTCAAATTGGTTGAAAAAATGTTAAAGAAACAAGGAATGGATGTTAAATCCTTTCTGGAGGAAGAAGACCCATACTTGTTTGTAAAAGCTACTGAGCCTCTCAGCTTTGAAGGCATTAGAATTTATGAAATCGGAAATGCTTTGGCATACCGTATTCAAAAAGAACCAGAAACGCATCCTTATGGCACTGCATATGCTTTAAATTTAGAAGACATGTTTAGTGATTACATGAGTGATAACATCAATGAAGAACAAGCTGCCAACAAAGTGATAGAGAGTACAGCAAAAGAAATAAAGAAATTTTTCAAAAAAAGTGCAGAAGCTGAGAATGAATTGGGTCATGGACAAAGTATGCCAGGAAGCAATTATGTTTTGAAAACTGGTGGGACTGATTACTCAAGTTTGGTGTTAAATCGTCAATAGTTTACTATAATAATGTATGCCGCAACAGTCTAAACCTCATACTCAAGAATACATTATTGCTCGATTTGAAGAGCGTGGATGTAAATTACTTGGAAAATACAAAAATAAATATACACCCGTTGCATTTATTTGTAAATGTGGGAAAAAATCCACAATAACTTATAATTCTTTTCGCAATGGTTCGTATTGCATGAACTGTGGAGGTAAGAAAAAAATTACCACGAAACAAGTTCAAAAAATGGCCAAAAGTCGTGGGTGTGAATTATTGAGTGAATATATTAATGCTCATTCCAAAATAACAATAAAGTGCAAATGTGGAGAAATCTACGAAACAGTTTGGAGCAACTTTAGAGAGGGAAGAGAATGCAAAAAATGTGGCAACAAAAAAAATTCAGAAAATAAACTTTTTAAAATTTCTTATGTATCGGAAAAGTTTCGTCAAGGTGGATGTAAATTACTAAGTAAAGTTTATTGTGGTAATCACAAACCATTGGAATACATTTGCTGTTGCGGCAATAAAAGTAAAATTTGTTTTTCCGGTTTTCAGAATGGACAAAGATGCCAAAAATGCAGACAATTAAATATGTCTGGACCAAAGCATCCAAGATGGGAGAAAGATAGAGCTTTTGCTAAATTAAAAAAGCAAATAAGATATAGATGTCATGGACATATTAAAGGCATTTTAAATAAAACTCAATCTAAAAAGACTAAAAAATCGGCAGACATATTGGGTTATAAGCAAAAAGATTTAGTTAATCACATAACTAATCATAAAAATTGGAATAAAGTCAAAGATGGTGTGTGGCACATTGATCATATATTTCCCATTAAGGCTTTTTTAGAAAATGGAGTTTATGATATTGCAATAATTAATTGCTTAAAAAATTTACAGCCATTGAGTGACATTGATAATTTCAAAAAAAATTCCAAATACAATAAAATAAAATTCAAAAAATGGCTTATGGAAAATTTTCAAATTGATATTCCTATTGGCATCACATAAATACCATTGACAATAAACATCAAGGAGGTTTTATGTTTTGGTATTTAATATCTTTTGTTGCTGGTTTGATTGTGGGGTGGAATTTCTTGCCACAACCTCAATTCATTCAAGATTTTATGAATAAAATTCTTAACAAGGAGGTTTAATGAGCGACGACAATATGCCTGTTAGCAGCAATGACATGATTCGTCTTATTGTTGCTTTTTTTATTCCGCCCCTCGGCGTAGCTTTGCAAGTAGGTCTAGGAATGCAATTTTGGCTCAACCTTTTGTTGACCATTTTTGGTTACGTTCCTGGGATCATTCATGCATTCTGGGTAATTCTCAGAGAGAAAGACTGATATGGGGTGGTTAAGTAAAATAAAATATCAGTTGTCGCAGTATGGCACAATTGGCATTTTGATATGGTTGTTGATAAAAATTATAGTTTGTACATTTTTTGGACTATGCATCCTTTAAAATAAAAAACGCCACTCAAATTTGAGTGGCGTTTTTCTTTGTGGGGAATCAACCGTCAATCAAACTTTGATATCCATGACATGTGTTTCAGGGACACCAAATGCATTTTTGCAAGTGAACTTTAATGTCACAGTATTTCCCACGACCTTCGTGTAAAACTCATGAAACACCAATGTGTCGGGATAATTGACCATCCCTCGGACAATTTCTTTGGCACGAAGAATCTTGTCAATTTCATCATCACTAATTTCAATAGAACTAGCGGGGATTGACTCGACAACAACACCCATGCCAACAATCAAAATCATTGCGATCAGCCAACTTTTCATTTGAAAAACTCCTTAAAGAAATGGAAGCAAACAAAACAAACTATCAAATTAATTCATTGCATTAGATTGATTGTCCCAAAACCGATCAGCATTCATCATAGCTGCTGTTATCGCTTTGGCTCCAACTTGATTTTTGGAATGTACGGCCCATTCAAGTCTAGAAATATTTCCATGAAAAGCTTGTTCTTCGATCCAATCTGCAACTTGTGATCCATCCCCTGAACCGTTGCCAAGATCGTGATCAAAAGAAATAGAAACAACTTGACCTGTTTTCAAAAAATGAATTGCATCATTGGCTGTTTTAACCCACACTTCGTCTCCTATGGCCCCAAACCATTCTTGGATATAAGGGTCTTTAGGATCACGTTCATCATCAAGCCAGAGTTTCATTTGTTTTGTTGCCTTAATCGAGCCATACCAGCCGCCCAAGGATCACTTGTATCGTAAATTTCTTCTTGAACTAGTTGAGAATTATCTTGCATTTTTGCCAAACCAGCCGCCCACTTATCTTGCTCTCTTGGCTGTTCAAATGAAGGAATTGGATAAGTAGTGTTAGTCCCATCATATGGAGCAAAATGGTTCGTAGCACCGCTATTGTTTTCGGGTTCATCTAGAGGCAAGTCTCTAGTACATGCAGAGCAAACAGTGGGCCATCGACCATAACAAAACACAGTCTTGTGGCAAAAAGGGCAAGTGGTAGATAATTCATCAGCAGACTTGGTAACATCCCAAATTACTTGTAAACCGTGCCATATTTTGTTGATTTTGGCATAGATGGCACGAAAACGAAATCCACAAGATTTACATGAAAATATATTGAATCTGCTACCGTAGAGGTCATTTTGCACATTGCATTTGGGACAGTAATGCCACATTAGTTAATTCCTTATGGGGTGATTGTTACACCCATTATACGGAAACCTATTTTTCTACTCTCACTTTGTTTTTGACCTTGCATTTGGTGCATTCCACCCTATTGTACCCCAGATTTTACCATTTGTAAATCTACATACCTTTATGAACCAAAACCTCTTTGCTCCTGCTCAATTTGGACAAACTCCTTATGGTCCAAGTGTTCCAGCCAATCAATATGGTCCCAACTATAACTTGATGACTCAAACCATCACCAAAGGCAGCTTAGTTACTTTTAATTATACTTTTCACAAACCAGGTCATGACCCATATCCTTTAGTATTGATAACTGATGTTTGGCAAAATTATATCCGTGGAGTCAATTTACATTACTTGACATTTCCCGATATTAAGGGGTTATTACAACCAAATTGCAATAATCTGACTTTTTCTTACTCTAACATTAAAGGAAATGGATATATAGTTTCAGCTTTCCGTCAATATAAACGACGGGGCATTAGACAAATTAGGAAGTTAGATTGTGCCTTTTTGTTAAATGTTCTCGCCTCCGTTCGTTCACTAAATCCATCTGAAGTTGAAGCAATTCGACGGTCTGTTCAAGAACAAATTCAAAGACTGACCAATCCTGTGGCGGCTGCTACTCCCCAAGCACCACAAAATGCTGGAATTTCGCAAGGATTAAGTTAATACAAGTGTAAATAAACAATATAGCGTTCTCTTTTATGACAAGAAAAACTTTGTAGGTGTAAATGGCCCAATTATACGATACATTAGGAAGACTAGTAGAAAATCAAAAAACTACCAATCTTACATTGGATCAAATTAAAGGTTTGATATCAGCTTCTGCTAAATCAGCAGTGGGCAAAGCTACACCTTTTGCCAAAAGCGGCAACAATGATTCTAGTGACAAATTACTTAAAGTTTTTGAAAAATACACCAAAGATTTTCAAAAAGTAGTTCAGGAGCAAAAAGATTATTTAAGAAGTATGGTGGATATTCTTAAAGATAGAAGTGATGCAAAAAAACAAATTAAAGAACAAATCAAAGACCAAAAGAAAAGAGAAAAAAACACACCAAAAGTATCTGTATGGAAAAATTTAGATAAATTTTCTAAAGCTGCCACAAGAAAAGGTTCGGCTTATACACATGATACACATGTAGAAGCTGCACTGAAAGACATGGCAAAAATTTTAGCCGACATGGCTAGAGGCGCAGATAAAGCCGCAGAAGCAGTAAAAGCTGTGTCTAAGGGTGGCGGAAACGGGGGTAGTGGCGGGGGTGGCGGTGGAATTGGTGTTCCTGCACCTGGTGGCGGTGAGGAGCAAAAAAAACAAAAAGAATTAGATGATCGTCAAAGAAGACTAAAAGAATCTATTAGAGAATCATCTTTAAAAAACATCCTTGGCACCATTCAAAAACAAATTCTTGGTTACGATGTAATGGGAACTGTATTAGAAGGCGTTTTAGATAAAGAAAGAGAATTTGTTCAAGAAGCTAGAAAAGCTGCCTATGAGATAGAAGGAGCGACTAAAGGTTCTCAAGGATTGTTGAGAACCTTTGAAAATATCAATAAAACCACCAAATTAACTGGTAAAGATCGACAAAAATTTATTGATCGTTATCTAAAAACAACCAAAATGGGGTTCAAAGATCAAAAGAAAGTACATGCTCTAACTGTTGCTCAACTTAATACAGAAGAACAGTTAGGAATGGAAGCTGATGCTCTAGGAGACACATTTGTAGATTGGTCCCGTGGTTTAAAATTCAATGAGGGGCAAATATCTGAGATGGGTCGTGGGATGAGAGATGTTGCCAGATTTACAGGATTAACAGGGGACTCATTAAAAGAAGTCGTTGAATCCAGCAAAACATATGTTGACAATTTAAAGAATGCAGGAATAGCCACTACTGCCTCTGTCAAAAATATGATTGAGTTATCTGCTAATTTCAAAAAGACAGGTATTGATGGCGGGAAAATAATGGATGCCATGAGTGGCACCAACAAATTACTCGAAGCAAGCAATGGAACATTTGGATTATTGGCAAAAGCCGCTTCCCAGGCTGGTGTGTATGGCAAATTATTCGCTGGGACAATAACACAGAGCAAGAGTGCCATGAAAGGCATGAATCGTGAATTCATGCGCACCATTAATCAATTTGGAGTAGCTGGCAATAGTGCTGAAGAAATTAGAAAAAATTGGGAGCAATTGTCAGATGACGCAAAGGCCAGAATTAACATTCAATTAAAAGGTGCTTTTGATATGGAAGCTGGCGAGTTGATGGGCACAATTGAAACTTTTGAGAATGCTACCGAAACTCTTTCTGATAAATTGGCCAAAACTAACAAAAAATTAAATGAAAATATAACGCTCGAAGAAAAAACAATACTCCTTGAAGAGCAAAGAAAATTAAAATTAAGTGCATCCATGAATGCATTAACTGCTATAGATGAAGCAGCCAAGGGCGCAAAAAATATGGGTGAGGCTCTTGGCAAATTTGGTGAAAGAAGAAAAGAATTTGAATCAGACATGAGTGCTTTAGGAATAGCTTGGACCAACGAAACTGATGTTGCAAGAGGCGCAATTGAACAAGCTATGGCTGGCGTCAATAAGAGCTTGAAAGAATCAGGCAAACAAGAATTATCTATAGACTCTAGTGAAATAGAAAGAGCCCTTAAAGACCCAACCGCATTTAGAGAATTAACATCTAAATTAAGTAAAGCAGAACAAGAAGCTTCTACAGCAGCCAAAGCACAACTTGACCCTTTAAGTCAGTCGGCACAGTATTTAAAGGAAATGAATGACACCTTAAGAAATTTAGCGAATGGTGGATTCAGTTCTATATTTAGTTCCTCTTTGGGTTCAATGTTGGTATGGTTGGCAGTAATTGCAGGTGGAGCTTTGGGCATATGGCAAATCATTACCCAACTTAAATTACTAGGTGAAGACATTTTAAGAGCTTATGATCCATCAAAATACGCAAAAGAACTACAAGAAGTAGTAACCCCATATTGGGATAGTTCATCTCCAATTGGCAAAATGGCACATGAAGCCACAGAAAAAAATTCTATTTATACACATGATACTCACGTTGAAAAATTAATGTCAAATGCTCTTAATGTTTTAGAGCAAATTAAAAGCTGTGTTTGTTCGACTTCTCAAAACCCCACAGGAGCAACATCAACCGCAGCCGGTGGCACTGATGCTCAAAAAGCCACAGGTGCTGCACCTGCTACATCCGTAACACCAGGAGCAACACCAGATATGGATGATTCGGCCATTCAAAAAGTTGGAAAACAACTTAAAAAGAATGCTGTGGCCATTGCAATTCTAGCAATAGGTGTTGTTGCTGTAGGAATAGCATTGGTGTTTTTAGCCAAGACGGTACTTGGTGGACTTGGTTTAGACTTAGCTTCAGTCGTATCAACCGCCGCAGTTATAGCAGCAATTATAGGTGCAGTTGTGGCCATTTTTGAAGTAGCACAAAAAGCAGAAGAATGGCTCAAAGAAATGCAAAATAATCCACTAATGAAAAATCCTAAAGCATTGATAAAACCTATGATTAAAGGAGCAGTGGGATTATTGTTGTTTGGAACAGCTTTAATTCTTATTGGTGCGGCTCTTATGTGGATTACCAAAAAGCTTTTAGGAGCATTTGGAATGGATGCAATGGGTGCATTAGAACTAGCAGGAGTTATTACTGCAATTATTACAAGTTTGGGAATAATTGCTACAGCAGCAATAGTGTCAGCCGCTATTTTCGCAGGCATAGGTTATTTACTACCAGGACTTGCTTGGACCATACCATTGATGGCAATGGGAGCAGCAGCTTTGGCATTACTAGTGCCAGTTATGTTGGCTACGGGTTTAGTAATCATCAAATTAGCTCAAGCAACAATGGCATTAATGGGCATAGATGGGAACAAAGCTAGTGAAATTGCAAAAAGTGTATCTGGAGTGATTGGAGCAGTTGGTTCTATTGCTGCAAGTGTTCTTTGGAGCTATGCAAGTTTGGCGTTATTAGGAGCAGCAATGCCAGTCATACTTTTAGCTGAAAATTTAATGTGGGCGGGTGCAATTGGCTTAATGTTACTTACTCCCGCAATAATGAGTATAGCTAGTGCAATAGTAGGTTTAGCTGCCATGACGAGCTTTAGCGCTCAAACAGCCCAAAAAGTTAATGATAGTGTAACTGCTACGTTAAATGCTGCTGGGTCGATTGCTCAAAGTATTCTTTGGAGTTATGGACAACTAGCTTTACTTGGGACTGCAATGCCGTACTTATTGATGGCTACGCCATTAATGTATACAGGGGCTTCTGGATTATTGTTCCTCACACCCGCTATTTTAAGTGTAGCCAGTGCAATTATAGGAATGTCCTATTTAATTGCTGTTAGTCCGAAAATCGCTCAAAAAGTAGAACAAAGTGTGACATCAACAATGGATGCGGCGGGAGCTATTTCAAGAAGTATATTGATGGGCATGGCTAGTTTGGCTTTACTAGGAGCTTTAGTAACCACACCATTGTTTTGGATATCTTTAGTGTTTATGGGATTAGGTGCTGTTGCATTACTAGCTCTTGCTCCTGTTATGATGGGTTTAGTGAATGCTATTATTGGCATGTCAAGTATGTTGCCCAATGTAAAAAATTCTAAAACTTTAATGAAGAAACTTACTGCAATAAGTCAACTTATAGATTCTACTGGCAAAATTCTTAATGATGTAATGAATAAACTTGTACCATTTACCCAAAGTGGATGGTTTACTTCTTCTCCTGCCAAACAAATTAAGAAAGCCATACCTATTTTGAAGTCTCTCTTTTCATCTTTGGTAGGATTATCATGGTCTATTATTTTAGGCACTTTAATGTTTGGAAATATAAAGTTGCTTGAAGGTGCTGCCAAGAGAATGGAAGTAATGTCAGATATGTTCAACAAAACAGCAAATGCCATAAAATCACTAGCTGAAACAATGAAGGTATTTGATGGAGATGGCATTCTGTGGGGTCAATCAGACGCCACAAAAATATCTAACAATCAAGATAAATTCTTTGATTGGTTCTGGTCTGTGGCAACATTTGTAAGATTTGGAATTGTTTGGCCCGTTAGTCGTTTGCCAGCGAGCAAAGTATTAGATGAAGCAGCAAAAAAAATGAGTGCTTTGTCTAGTTTGTTGGGCAATACTAAGAGTGCTTTGGAAAGTCTGGCAATTATAATGAAAGTATTTGATGGAGATGGGCTCTTATGGGGCCAATCAGATGCCACAAAAATAGCGGAAAATAAAGATAGGTTTGCAGCATGGTTTAAATCAGTGGCAATCTTTGTTCGAGATGGCATTGTAAAACCTGTTATTGAAATATTCACAGAACCAAAAATTCTTAGAGTAGCTGCGGATATTATGCAAAATATGGAAAAGACCATTAAAACCATTCCTCCTATAATCACCAATTTAGGTTCTACGATGGATTTGATGTTCACTGATTGGGGGTATCAAACAGAGCTTGCCAAGAAGATATTCAAAAATAAAGACAGCTTTAGAGATTACTTCTATGCAATCGGCACATTCGTGCGTGACGGAATAGTAAACCCAATTATAAACATATTTAAAGATTCCAAAAGAATTAGAGAAGCAGCAAGTATTATGCGATCTATGGAACAATCTGTAAAAAGCATTCCTCCTGTGTTCCATAGTTTGGCATCTGCTATGGGGTTAATATCAAATGATGATGTTGAAACGCCAGTAGATAAAATTGTAGCCAACAAAAATGCTTTTGCTGTCTATTTTTCAGAAATAGCAAAATTTATTCGTGATGGTATAGTTAATCCTGTGATCAGTGAATTTGGCGACTCAAAAGGCATTGATAAAGCTGCTAGAATCCTCAGATCAGTAAATTCTGTAACAAAGGATTTGCCAAATATTATTTCTAATCTTGGCAAAGCTTTGAATGACGGAGTATTGTCTTCTATTGATAGCAAACTACCTGCTACGGACAAGCTTGAAGCATCGGCCAAGAAAATTACAGCTTTAGTTGAAATATTGGTTGGTTTGAAAGTAGCATTGCAAGCATTGAGTGATGTCATGAGCAGTGTCCGAGGAATGGATATTGACATTAATTCACTTAAAGATTTGCCTCTGGCAGAATTGGCAAGCATAGGAATACAATCTAATGCAGCTACATCAGGAGGGGAATCGCCAACGGAACGAGTACAAGACGAAAGAATAGCCAGAAAAACACAAGAATCTGCGGCATTTGTCAACAAAGAACTTGGAAGATTTGTTGTGCAAGCCACATCGCCAGGAAGTGGAATTTATATCAAGCAAGCCGAACAAACAACGGGGAATAGATTGGAACAAGAAAGAGCAACAAGTCTTGCCATGAGAGCCGAAGGAGTTAGAACTATTACTAATCCTCAAGTGGCAGTTCGTTTGCCTCAAAAAGATGTACATGATCAAGTAAGACAAAATGCTGTTTCTAGCGAACCATCTGCTTCTCAAGTATCGTCTCCAGAATTGTCTCAAATAGCAAAAGCTGCAACTGAAGAGGCTGATTCCCAGAAACAAATGATAATGTTGCTGGAAGAGATGTTGAAAATTTTCAAGGGCGAGAGTACAAAAGCTGGTAATAGTGGTGCTAATGTGGGAGATACAGCAGCCAATAAAGTAGGTCAAAAACCAAATAACTATTATAGATGGCATACTGGAAATCAATTCCAGCAGGGCGCAAAACAAGTATTGAATGTCGGAGCAGGAATAATATAAAGGAATTAAAATGAAGGCTACAAATAAAGATGGAAGTTTGATTCCCATAAATGATTGTTATATCAGATCAGACGATATTGGCTTAGATTTATTGATGAAAATACTGCCAGAGATTTCTGATGGGAAGGGGGCGCAATATTCCGATGAAACAGCCATTGGTCGATCTTTCCCCATTAAAAACTATTCTTACTCTGAAAACAGAACCATATCATGGACAGTTCACCTTATGGTTTGTAAAGAAGGAGACATAGAAGAAATAATAAGTGATTTAAGAAAACTAGAAGCTTTAGTATATCCTACTCAACAAGAAAGTCCTTATGCTCCGCCTCCATTGTGTCAAATTAAATGTGGTCGATTATTGGGAGAAGATGAATTATGTTGTGTGCTAAAAAGCTATTCGGTGAAATTTCCTACTGATGTTGCGTGGGATGAAACAACATATCTTCCTTATAAATTAGATGTAGAATTAAGTCTAGAAGTAGTATATGACAGTGCTGATTTACCATATGCAGAAGATATAATCCTTTAGAGAAAATTATGGCTAATTATTTTGAGTTGTCTAAAATCAAAGCTAGAAAATTTGTCAACATATCCAGCAGATATGTTGATTCAGAGATAGTATATTACACCGAGAAAAAACTTTTGACGTTTCCTCTGTATAGAAAGACTCCAATAAGAAGTGATGCCAAAGACAAATTTACCATTATTTCTAATGGCCATGAATTTAGACCTGATTTAACTTCTTATGATTTTTACGGTGTGCCGGATTTTTGGTGGAAAATAATGGAAGCTAATGATCTAAAAGATATTTACCATTACAAAGCTGGATTAAGCATCAAAATTCCTGGCGCTTTTTTCTAATGAGGTATAATGGCGAATTGTTCACATGAATGCATAGCTCAATATTCTTGCTCTAAAGAAGAACCATTAGATGGTGCTATTTTTGCCCCATTTGTGGAATTGAATATTGCTGGGGAGGTAATTACAGTTTCCAATGATTCCAATCCCGAATCAAATAAAGCTGTTATAAAAAGCTTTCAATATGGTTATAGTGTGTCTGGAGGCGGGGTCGGGGCTGAATTTGAAATTGCTTCTGAAGGTCAAGAAGCCATTGTTTCAGTAATAAGAGGATTAAATAAAACATACAATCAAGCTGCTGATGATATTGAAAAAGTAAAATTAACTTTTGGTTGGATCATTAAAAAATGCGATGGTTTTATTAGAAAAATGTCTAGCAAAGAAATTCATCTTTTGATGAAAACTATGCAGACAAGTTATGAAAATGGCACAATTAAAATAAAATTACAATGTCAAGACCTTATAGCCAGAACACAAGATACTAGAGTAGAAGGCAATCCTGGTTCTGATGACAATAAAGTGGGACTGAAAGAAGCTATAGACCTCATATTTGAAAGAAACAGTCCAATTATTGCAGTTGAGTGGGATGGTCTTGGATCAGATTGGGAATTTGAAATAGGTGGAACAGTGGGGCCAAAAGCCAAATGGCCTACTGATCAACAAAATGCAATGGCCGCAGCTAGAAAATGGCTGGCCACTCAGAAAACCAATAACAAAAAAGGTATTTTATTTTCATACGATGCTGAAAATACAAAATTTGTAATTACGGAAGGTAAAAATTGGCATTGTGACGAGGTTCCAGATTGTTGTCAGAACAATGTTGGCACTTATGTTGTAAATGGAGGTAATTGTTCAAATGTACTAAGTTTTGCTCCCACTGTTGATTGGCAATTGAATCAACATAGTTCCGGTGGTACATCAGGTGGAGATAATACATCAGCGAGCGATGAAAAAGCCAAACCTGATTGCAAAGAAAAAGAAGATGGCGGTTCAGCCACTACAAATACAGTGCCTGGGAACTCAAAGGATTATACAACTGGGAAAACATCTACAAGACTTGCAGAAACAGCGGCGGCAGCAGAAGAAGAATCTAATAAACCTTATGTAATTAAAGGGTCTATAGAAGCAGAATTGACAATAATGGGCGATCCAAATTATTGTAACCCTATAGATAATCTTGGACAAACAGTATCAATTGTTGTCTTAAATCCTTTGTATTTGCAATCATGCACATGGATTGCAAATCCTAGATGTAATCATGTACTTAGCAACAAAAATTGGCTTGTTAAAGGAGTTTCGCATCAAATTGATTCTGGTAAATTTACAACTACTTTAAAGGTGCTGTTGGCCGTGCCTAATAGTGATCTTAAGCAAGGCGATCCGTTGGGTGGCATGGGATGCGGCACAACAACATTTGATAATGATAGTGGTCAAGTAGAAAAATACGTTTGATGAGGTAAAAATGTTAAATGACTTACAAGAAGAAATTAGGCAACTTAAATTAGATTTAGAATCTGTCAAGAACAGAATGGGAAATTTGAATTATGATGTGCGTGGCGTAATGCGTGCAGAACTTCAATCTAATTCTACTGTGGTGCAACAGTCAGAAATGCAATATGGTTTGTATACTGCTTTGTGCGTAGAAACAATTGATATTTGGAAACAAAATAGAATTCGATATTTTTCTCCTCATTTTCACAATCCAAAAACTCCTATGAAAAAATTGCCGTGGGCAAGTGCCATATCAGCAATGGGTGGGTTTGATGACTGTGGATTGAACTGGGTGCCTCCTGCTGGGTCTACTGTGTGTTTAATATTTGAAACTGGGAATCGTCAAAATGCATATTACATTGGTACAACTTGGGGAAGGGATAGAGGACCACAGGGGCAACACAATTTTGGCGTACCTATACCAGAATACTACAAAGTATGGGAAGGTCATCGCAAAGGTTACTTGGTAGGTCCAGATGATGAATCTCAAACATTGCCGCCTTGGAACACAGAAAGTTACAACGGATTTGATCTTACATCTGTTTTAGATTTTGCAGATAAACCTGAAGTTCAAAAAATCATTACTTATCCAAATATCTATGGCTTTAAAACTCCTGAAAAGCATATGATAAAAATGGTAGATGGCGATCCAAAATGTAATCGCAAATGGAAAAGATTTGAAATTATGTCGGGCTGTGGAAATTGGATCATGATGAAGGATGACCATTTGCACTATGCTGGTCAATGGGCACATCCAGATTGTGGTGGAGACATACAAGATGCAGATGTTAGTTGTGTAGAGGATGTAGAAGAGACTCCAGAAACAGATAGAGCCAAAGGTGGGTTAAATAGAATAAATTCTAAAACTTTAGATGAAGCAACATTATCTTTATTGCAAGAAGAAGCTGCCACTGTAGATATTACTTTCAAAGAAGGCAAGAAAAAAGAAGAAACAGAGTGCGAAGGAAAAAGCAGCAATTCTAAAATTATAGGTGGGCATCCATCTACAGGTCATCCAAACACCCAACATGTTAAAGCTCAAAAAGGTGCGAATGCTTATTTCAAGCACAAAAATGAATGTCGTCCATATAAGGGACCAGGAACTCCACAAAACAACAAATGTGATTTACCACAATCAGGCATACAATTTATGTCTATTTCTGGACACACTTTTGTTATGGATGATTCGGTGGCAGAACCAAGTGGCAATCCTGAATGGGAACGTAGCATGCAATCATTTGATTTTGGATGCAATGATCTTTATGTAGGCAGAAGTTATTGGCGATCTGCTACAGGCCATGTCATAGAAATGAGTGATGTAGAAAGCGACTCAAAGCTTCGTGGAGTAGATAATTATATTCGCATGAAAACTGCTAATGGCAATTTCTTTGAAATGAACGACCACACAGTAGGACAAAAAGATTGCCCTGGTTGTCTTCCGAATATCGCAGGCGAAAAACGTGGTTTTACTATGCGATCTACTAGCAATCATACATTTGAAATGATTGACCATACAAATGAACAGTGTGGACCATGTAGAACAGAAGGTGGAACTCCAAAACCTAAAGCTAAAAAAGCTTTTGTAAAAATTAGAACTGGTTACGGTCTTGAAATATTGATGAAAGATGAAAATTCTCAAGAAAAAACAAAACGTCAACACATTCAGATATTCTGTCCGCATTATGACAACAAAGTTCGTGGGCCTCATATTCACAGATATCAAGAAGCCCCAGAAGGACCAGGATTGGTACTTCTCAGGGTGGGAGGAAATTATGTTGTTTTAACTTATGACAATCACATGACAGTAGTAGGTGATTTTGAAGAAAATCCATCTAACCTCATAGAATTAGTCAGCAAAATCAACTTTGTTTATACTAAAGATGTGTATATAAATGTAAGTGATCAAATGCATTTGTTTTATAACCCAAATGTTATTTTATTACTTGCTGGCGAAGAATGTACAGAAAAGTGTGGTTGTGGCGGTGATCTTCCCTGTATCGGTCCTGTCTTAGTTTACGATGCATGTGCAGGGGTAGTCCGATTAAGTTCCAAAGTCATTGGAAGTTGGTCGCACAATGACTCTTGTTGCACTCTAGTTCCATTCCTTTTAGGTAAAAAATGTCCTAGTTGTTAAGGTGTAAAAAAACATGGCTTTAAAATATCCAGGTGTTCCATATCCAATAACTAAAAATCCGAAAGGATTTTTTTTCATTCAAGATGGGGTAGATCAAGTAAAAGCAGACATGCTTCAACTTTTGTTAACTAATCCTGGGGAAAGGGTTATGTTGCCTAATTATGGTACTCCCTTAAGGCGTTTAATGTTTGAACCTAATGACCCAAAGCTTATTTTAGAAGCAAAAAGTATGATTGCTCGCTCACTTAAACTTTGGGAGCCGAGAGTGGCAATTACTCAAATTTTCGTTAGAAATGGACTTGATAGAATTAGTAGGAATTTAGATGATGATGGTACAGAGGCAGATAGTGTGCTTTTAATTAGAGTTTTATTTGTAGATAGAGCTAAAATAGATGAAGTATTTGAATTAAAATTAGAGGTTCCAATAGCCGGAAATTAAAGGAAGGAGATAGTATGGCAAATGAAGGATGTCCTTTTGATATTCAGCCTTATGCTAAGTCTGAAATCATCAAGAAGCCAAACATTGTTAACTTAAACTATACCAATCAAGATTTTTGGTCTATGAAGGCCAGACTCATTGAATTTACCAGACAAAAATACGACAAAGAGTTTGGAGATTTTGTAGAATCTTCTTTGGCCATTATGTTAATTGAAAATTGGGCTTTTTTGGCTGATACATTATCTTTTAAAATGGATCAAATTGCCAATGAAATATTTATTGACACAGTAACAGAAATAGACAATGCCTTCCGATTGTCAAAGCTTGTGGGTTTTAAGCCTCAACCTCCAATCGCAGCAAAATCATTATGGACTGCATCGTTAAACAATCCTATTTTAACAGACGTTATTGTTCCGACTCCTTTTATTATTGAAGCAAATGGTGGAGGACAGAGAATAGACATGGAATTATTTCCAGCAGACGCCAATAACAATCCTATATTTGATAATGACATAATTATTCCTGCAAATTCTGTTGTGAATGCAAGTGTTGTTGGTTTGGAAGGAAGATCAAGAATTCAACAAAGTGATGGAACCGGGGCATCTGGCCAATCTATTTTGTTGAAATATATGCCGGTAATTTATGATTCAATAAGAGTAGATGTCGATGGAGTAAGATGGGAACAAGTAGAATATTTTACTGATTCACAGCCCAGAAGAGAATATAGAGTGGAATACGATGCAGACTATTCAGCTTTTGTTATATTTGGCAATAATAGATCGGGATTAATTCCATCAGTGGGGTCAAAAATTCAAATATCTTATAGAACAGGTGGAGGGACACAAGGCAATTTGATTAGTAATGCCGTACAGACTGAAACTATCATTACAGTTCCCGGCCTTGACTATTCTGTTCCGGTTTTCTTTAGCAATTATACTAAAGCCCAATTTGGCTATGATGGGGATACGATTGAAGATGTACGAAGAAAATTGCCAACATGGATTCGCACTCAAGATCGTGCGGTAACAGGTTTAGACTACAAAACCTTAACAGATCAATTTGCCACCCCATATCAAGGACAAATCGGCAAATCTGTAGCCATACTGCGGAATTATGGTTGTGCTGCTAATATAGTAGATATCTATGTTTTGGCCAGAAAAGATCAAGATGCTTTAGAAGAAGCGGGAGAGCAGCTTAAAGTAGAATTAGAGAATTATCTAGAAGAAAGAAAAATGATAACGGATCATATCTGTATTAGAAATGGTACTGTTATTTTAGTTGATACACAAATTGATGTTATTATTGATAGATTCTACAGAAAATTTGAGGATGAATTAAGGATCAAAATAGAAAGAAGATTAGAAAACTTTTTTGCTCTAGTCAATTGGGAATACGGGCAATCTTTAAAAGATAATGAGATTGTAAAAATTTTATCTGACTTGCAAGAAGTCAAAGAATTTAACATTAACTTTGTTACTGACGATGATGATAACGGGGGAAGTGCAGTCACTGCTAGATACTTTGAAATAATTAGACCGGATGTTATTGAAATTAACTTTGTATATGAGTAAAAAATGGCTATATTGAAAATAACAGAAAATCCATCAGTGGTAGATGATATTTTATTTGAATTTACTACTTCAGATTCCAATGGGTGTTTAACTCATCCATATAAGATAGATAGTGTAATCATATACTATGTAGAAAGAAACTTCACCAACAATAATTTGCAAGAATATCAAAATGAATTTTATATTGATGCCAAATTAAAAGCCGCTGTCGAAGCCGAGGCTTTGGTATGTGCAGACCCATCTCAAGAAAATATAGATGCAGCAACTCGTGCCAGATTAGATGCAGAAGCTTCAAAAACAGTATCTTCTTTTTATTTTGATGATGCAAAGCCGGTGCATGTGGTGGGCAATAAAGAATTTCCGGCATGGCTTTCTACAGATTTAGACAATTCTTTTTTGCAAGCAATTACAGAAGATGAAGATGAAAACCCTCAAGTGGGGCACTTTACTTACACTTGGCAACCCGTTGGAATGCGTGAAGGGGATTATTTTGTTTGTTGGAAATGGACTCCTTTGCCGGATGGCGAATCTTATTCTAAGCACTTTAAGTTTTACCTTAAGGGTCAAACAGCAACTACCACATCTATTCCGACACATCAAACCCCACCAGAAAAATATGCAACACTACTAGAACGGTATACTCCAGAAGTATACAAAATGAATATGTGTGATGGAGATAAGACTCCATTTGTCATCGACAAATTGAATAAATCAGTAGCTGATGGATTTACTGTTCTAGAAAATTTTGCCAATCAAATTATTGATCTTTATGATGCAAATGTATTAGAAGAATCATTGTTGCCTTACCTTTCTAATACACTTGGACTGAAATTAAAATCTTATGATCCCACTCGTTGGAGAAAACAGATTAAAAGAGCCGTTCCTTTATTTAAGAAAAAAGGGACCAGAAGAGGTTTGGTTGAAGCATTAGACCAAGCAGGTATCAAACTCATTGATTATACAACTTTGTGGCAAGTTGTTTCTAACTATACCTGGCAAGAGATATTCAAATATGATGGCGAAACCACCAGTTGGACATTAGCTAAAGTAGCTATGCCAATAGATTTAGACAACTTTTCCTTGTCAATTAGAGTTTTTGATGGAGATGAGTATACAGAACTCGACCCAGATTATGTTTCGTTTTCTACATCAGAAGGCGTCACAACTATGACTTGGGAAGGAAGTTCTTTATCAGTTAATCCCATAGATTTAGTTGAAGGGGATACAATCAAAATATTGTACAAATATAATGAGATTCCTAATGTTTTGACTCAAACGATAGAAAACTACGTTAGATCACTACCATTGGCGGACCAAAGAGATGAAAGAGATCAAACTTATCCTTTAAAAAACATGAATGTACGAGTAATTGCAGAAAATGATCCATTGTTTGATGCAATTATTCCTACTAAGCATCCTTATCATGATGACATTATTTTTGGAAAAGTTCGCACCGAGTTTCCGTATTCAGAAAATATTTACAATATGGATGAATACAACGGCAGCATAAGAAATTCTAAAGACCCATGTGATATTGATAAAAATTTTATTGATCCATGCTTTACGTGCGTAAGCAGTAAATACAATATAGACTTAGAAATTGAAGAATTAACTAATGATAGAATTTATGAAGCAATTCAAATACTAACAGAGAACATGCCTTTTCATGCAGTTTTACACAGTCTCAACATTTATGGCGGATTTCAAGAATTTGTAGAGCAACCAGAAGAATTGCTTGAAGGTTTTATCAAATATTCTATACAAGAAAATGTTATTGCTGGCTCCGCTCAGATGTGGTTTAATCGTGCCATGAAAAAAGGCACTACAACTGCTAGTGTGCTAAGAAATGAATTGGCTTCATCTACATTAGTGGCCAGCGGAACAGGCTTGGCATATAATGATAAAATAATTATTTTTTGTGGGGATATAGATTTTGAAAGTTTGGGAATGGCCACAGATGGTAGTGCTATTTTAGAAATTTTATCTTCTTCTATGGCCGGAAATTATAGGATTGACAATCCGAATAAAAACACGGCCCAAGTATCTCAAGGAAGTATTTTGGGCATCAATGACGACAATGTTTCAGAACCTATAATTGAAACAAATTCTACATTAGAAAATCAAGTTTTAAGTGATAGAGCTTTTACTTTTAGAATTTCTAATCCTGTTGAGTTTGACACCCCTTTTGGAAATGTTTTTGTTTATCAAGATAATATACAGCAATTGACAGATACAGAAATAGATTATCAAGGATTGAATATAAAAACACAGTGGGATATTTACAATGGAACTGCCAGTTATCCTTGGAAAGTTTTAATTCCTGCTTATGATGCCACTCCATACGAAATTAAAGACATTTCTCCAAATGGCATTATTGTATTAGATGACCCATCACATACTTTGCCAACTTCAAATGCAAATAATGTGGCCTATTCTTTGTTAGACGAATCAGATAATGTTATAGAAAACAGCACAACAGGATTTTTGAGAATTACTCCTAGAGGACGAACTGCTGGCGTGGGAAGTGGAATTCAAAATGTTTTTAATCTTCAAGAAATTCAATACTATCAAGTAATTGGTGGCACTCAATATCAAATTACTGGTTTTGTGTTAAATACCGAAGATGAATTTTACATTTCGGGATATACTGGTGGAGATGTGGGACCAATTGCGCTCACAATCTATCAACGAATCACAGAAAATCAAATAGGATATTTAAGTCATAATGGCATGAAACTGAACACTTCTCCTACAAATTATGAGACATCTATACCAATTTCTAATGGAGGAAATTCCGTTGTAGCTACTCCTTTAGAAGACAACACTTTTAAACAAAATTATCTCATAGAAATAGATAATGAAGTATATTTTATGGCTGATATTGATGGAGAAATAATTACGCTAGAAGGAACAGATAAATATTGGAAGACATGGCGTAGCGGAGGAACTTCAGTGAGTTATAATATTTATCAATACGAAAAAGTTGAAAATGTGACTATACCTGGACAGCAATTTGATTTGCCAGATCATACATTTACTGTAATAGACAGACGAGGGAATGAAGTAATTACTAATGCCACAGAAGCTCCACCTGATACCATGATGGCCATGAATGATGGAGGCAATGGAGGTAATGGAGGTAATGGAGGTAATGGAGATAATGTGGTTAATTATGTAAATCAGGGAGAAGGAATATCATTTAATATTGAATATGCAAATGGCTCAACATCACAAGGGGAAATATGATTAATGCATCAATACCAGTTAGCGGATATGTAACCGCTAATATCGAATACAAAGATGGCACAAAAGAAACAATAGAATTTAAAAATGCTATTCTTCGCAAAGGTCGAGAAGCATTGGCAAAGAGTCTTGCCAATGACTTAGATGAAACCTATCAATATTATGTAAACAGAATGTTATTTGGTGATGGAGGTACTGCCGGAGGCTCTGTTAAGTATGTAGATACCGCCAGAAATGGTTTGTTTGGTATTACTCGGGCAAGTAAATCAGTAATTGCTCAAGTTGATCCCAACATTCCTTATCAAGTTATATTCACATCTGTATTAGGGTTTTTAGATGCCAATGGATATGCCATTAACGAAATGGCTTTACAAATGGCCAACGGTGATTTGTACAGTATGGCTACATTTCTAGATTTAAACAAAACCGATCAAATGCAGATTACATGGAATTGGCGTATAAGCTTTGTTTGATTGGAGACAAATGAAACTAGAAATCATTTCCAGTTACAGTGAAGATTTTGATAAAAACATTAGTGTAATTGTTGTAGATGGAGAAGTGTTTGATTGGGGCTTAGATTTAAGTTCTTGGTCTGAAGCTAAAAAAGTCATTGCTCAACATCAAGAATTAACAGAAACAGTTACAGTATCAATATTAAATCATTTTTGTGAATGTTTTAGTGATTTTATTGGTCGAAGTATGACTCTTCAAGAAATTAATGACGCCATAGAAAAAGGTTGTATTGAATCCAATGATGATCTTTGAAGAAGATGATGCTCGTTTTTACATAGCCCCCTCAACAGTCGATTTGGCTGGTAATGGGTTGTTTGCCAAAAGAGCAATTAAGAAAAATGAGTGGTTAGAAATAACAGGTGTATTGGTGCAAAGAGAATCTGTTGCTGACAAATGTACTGCTTATGCCAACTCCTATAAATTCGCATCCAATGTAAAAAGAGTAGGAGAAAAGATAGATATAGGAGAATTTCTTATTGTCCCTTTGGGATTTGCTGGCATTGTCAATCATGCCAAAGAAAGAAGTCAACAAAATGTAGAAATTCGTTATTTAGATGAAAAATACACAAAAAAAAGTATTCATGCTGATAAGGCCGTTTACTGGTTCATTAGAGATGTGAGTGCTGGGGAAGAAATTCTTGGGAATTATGGAGACGGCTGGGACAAAGTGTTTAATTGGATGCATGAAACTCATGAAGCTAAAAAAGCAGATGTGAAAGATTGGGAAAAATTCTTAGAATATGATCTTTATAATTTAGGGGATTTAATCAAATGAGCAACTATTGGCTAGATCAAAAAAAGAAAGAAAAAATTAAGGTTCAAACATGGAACTTCAAAGAAGAATTAGAAAAATTTATAGCCTTAAATCTCAACAATACAATTGATCCAGCCATGATTCTTTTATTGGATGATTCATATCTATATTTACATTCTTTTGACATATATAACAACAATCAAACCCCAGAGGATTAATGCCCGATCTATCTAAACTTCCAGTACCCAAATACGATCCATTACATCCATATCATTGGGAATATGACAATATTCCTATTGACACTTTGGCTTTACGGGATGAACTTATCAATGGCGAGTTAAATGGCCATGCTCAAATTCTAAGAGATGCAGCCGGAAATCAAGGATCACTAGATAATCGTCTTAATCAGTCTTTGGAACAAGATGGTTCATTAAAAGCTTCGGCAATTGATGAAGCGTCACACAGTATTGCCGAACATACAGACGGAACCAAGATAGTAGATGATGATGAGCTTGATTATTACAACATAACTTTAAATTATCCAGATGTTGTTAATCCTGTCCCGTTTGTGAGAATGTTGGAAGCAGAGCGAGCAAAACTTGCTCTTATTGATTCAGAAGCCACCAATGTAACCTTTATTGTAGAAACTCCTTCGACCACATTAGCCATAGAAGAAGGTCAAATACAATTTGGAACAAGTGAGGGCATTGCTTGGGATGTGACTGCTGCTGTTCCGCCGTCAAATGCAGTGACCCTAACGCCTATTTTAAACATTCCAATTGAATTTGCTCATAGACACTATTATGACTTAGAACCTATTACTACAGACTATGTTAATTACCAAGTAACCTCTGTGAATACTCCTTATGTGGAAGGAAGTCTTAGAGTTTACATAAACGGGATAAAATTGACGAGTGACGCACAAGTTTATGTCCCAGGAAATGTAATGACAGAAGATTGGTCTTTGAATAGTTTCACGCCCGACCATGAAGCAGGCACATTTGAATTATATGCTGCCATTACCTCTGATGATGTTATCAGAATAGATTTTGATATTGCTCTCTCATAGTGAGATTAAGTTGTATACTTCCAAAAACATAAATTTTGGATTCTTGGTATTGAACCCAGAATCCAATCCTTCTTTGCTTAAAAGCACAGTTAATTCTATACGATTCAAATACGATTCGCCTGTTGTTTCAATAACCGAAAAATCCGTAAAATCGCAATCGTTTAAAGAAATGAATGCTGTTTGCCCTACTTGTAAAGGCGGATCAACTTATACTTCTTTGATAAATGCTGGCTTAAAGCACCCGCCAGCAGAATGGAATATTATTGTTATTGCTGGAACTTATGTTCGGTGTCGATTGGCTCAAAAATATTCTATGTTTGTGGAAAATGAAAAAGACATTATTTACCCTGTAGTGGAGGGGAAATATAACTTTGTAGATGCAACCATTAATGGTCTTATGATTCACAAGGATTGTTTAAAAGAAGTTGGCAAAATGGCTGAAGTTGGGGCATTTGAAGTTTGCAAATTAATGTGGGCTTTAGATGCAATAGAAAAAGGTTATAAATTCAAAGCTATTTTGGGCGTGAAACTTTGTTAGCTTCAAGAGCCAAACGATCTTGACGATTTTTTTCAATATACTTTCGCACTAAAACCCATTCCTTGCTTAATTCTTTTTCTCCAGAATCAATTTGCTTTAAAACTTGTACGACTTCTTCAATATTTTCAAAAACATTAATGGGTTGATCATTTTCAAAATCCAATAAATCAAACAACCAATTAGGCAAATTTTCTAAACCTCCTTCACAAACAAAAAATGTAGGTTTGTGTTGCATTTCAGCAAAATAAACTTCATTGCTTGTTCCCCACTGCGGAACTCTAGGATCAACAACTACTACAATAAAATCAGAATAATCTACATATCTTAAATCATATCTTCGATATTCGGCCACATATTCAGACAATTCTTTCCATCTTTTCTCTTTTTTGAGCTTGGTTTGATAGCCTTTGTCTTCACCTAGTTTTTGATGATTCCCTGGCTTATTGGTTGGGTCAATGAGATCAATGTCTAATCCAGCCTCATAAATCAATTTAATGAACTTTCTTCTCCATTCGACACCATGATCTGAAACATATTCCATTGGGCCTGAGAGATAACCTAATGCCAAATCTAATTTTCCCATCATTTTGCTCCAATTTCCAAGAAAAATACTCTTTTATGACGGATCATTTTAATCGCAAAGGAGAGGGCATGTCAATAGATAAAGTTGATAATCTGATGGGGGATATGGCTGAAATCTTGAAAAATAATGTCGTAGAGCGACATAGCTATTTTCAGATGAAATACTTCATCGTTCACAAAGAACCCACAACACAAGCGAAACTTTGGCAATGTTTGCGGGAAATAAAGACCCGTTACGAAGCTTTAGAGGCCGCAGAGCTAGAAATAGAGGAAGGAAAAGATAATCTTGAATTGATAAATATCAAGATAGAAAAATTAGGCAAAAAAAGATGGAATGATAATATAGACACATTAGAAGAAGATAAACAAGAAGCAAAAATTGAATTGAGAAAACTAGAAAGGAAAAAAATTGCCGGAGCTAAAAACATAAAAAAATTGCAAGAAAAAAAGAAATCATTGGAAGAAGAATCAAGATTTTTTGTTGAAACTTTTAAAGTTTTATTGCAAGAAGAGCCCCTTAAACCATTTGATGATTTTGACTCTCAATGTGAATATTGGGGAGAAAGACTTCAAAATAAAATGAATCTTAAAATGCTAACACAAGGAGCTTTGGACGTTGATTTGATTGAAACAATTTTAGCCCTGCCTGATAGAATTCCAATTAAAGAACAAACGATCAAATCATTGGAATTAAGAAATCAAAAAATGCAGGCACTTTTAAATCAAGAAATTTCAACAAAGCTTAAGGAGTAAAATGGCCAGAAATTCGTCTTTAGATATCGGATATACAAGTGGAGATTTGTCTGTATATCCAGAAGCAAAAGACACAAAAGATACATTATACGAAGTAAGAAACAATGCCGAAACTCAATTGCGACAAACGCTTTCTTACAATGGGAAGTATATTGTTGTAGATGACACTAGTAACTTTCCGCCACAGGGCTTGTTGCGTGTTGGACCACCGGCTGGACAAGCTGGGGCTGCGGAGTTGATATATTACGCATCTAAAACGACAGGAATTTTTAGAGGATTAGTTCGTGGATTTGCTGGTTCTCGACAAAATCCTTGGCCTGTAGGGAGTTGGGTGGCAAATGCTGTAATGGCAGAACATCACAATGCTATAAAAGATGCTGTTATTCAAATAGAAAAAAATTTGGGTGTGGAAGAAAATCCAGAAGAAGGTTCTCTCAATCAAATTTTGAAAAGTCAAGAAACAAGATTTTTAGCTCCCAAAGCTTTATTTCGTGCCCATCGTATTGAAGGACCACCTCCACTCAAAGTTCGCTTTCAAAATTTTAGCACTGGTCCTCTTGTTCGTTATTTGTGGGATTTTGGAGATGGCACCACATCAGTAGAAAAAAATCCAATACACACTTATCAAGCAGAAGGCGTTTATTCTGTTCAATTAAACGTCATTACATCTTTAGGTGCCCAAGGTATTACATTCAAAAGAAATTACATTACAGTAGACGAAGAAGCTAAATCTCCTTTCTTTTATGTTTTGCCCTACCAAGGATATTCAAAAGAGACTGCCGAAGATTTGAATATTGAGCCCACAACATTTAATTTTGTGGATCAAACAGATGGCGATATAACTCAAAGATATTGGATTTTCGATGGTGCAGGCACTGTTAATGATGAAGAATCAATAGACGGAAACAGCTTCCCTGTTTTTGACCCCAATATTCACACAGTAAATTATGTATATGATAAACCCGGCACTTACACACCATCGCTTTTAATTTTGTTTGAAAATCAAAACTTAAAACGATCATTTTTGAAAGAAGAAATATTGGTATTATAATGACAATCCCAACAAATAGTAATTTTCCTACAGCAATAGATTCAGATGACAACATGTTTCTTGTCCATGACAGTCTTAGAGTAAGACTGTTGAGAGATTATTTGCCAGGAGACACACAAATATTTGTTTATGGTGACAATGAAATTATAAGCAGATTCCCACCTACAGGCATTATTACATTAACAGAACAATGTAGTGATGCTGAATTGAGAGCTTTGTCATTTTACTACGGCAGCAAAACTGATGTCTCCTTTGATGAATTGGAATTATTGCCAGGGTTTACTGATAATGCTAAACCCAAAGATATTACTAATGTCACTCAAAATGTAATGGCTAGTCATCACAACAATATAAAAGAAGCAGTTGTTGCAATAGAAAGATTTGCAGGTAAAAAAGATGAAGTTGGAACAAAACCATTAGAAGGGACTATGGAAGAAAGAATTAACTATTTGCGAAAAATAGTTTTGGTCCCCAAAGCTTGGTTTTCAGCAGACAAAAATGTGGGGCTTGTTCCTTTATCTGTGGAATTTAGAGACTTAAGTTTTAGATTGGGCACAGATGGAAATACAGGAGTCATCAGTTACATTTGGGATTTTGGAGATAATACAGGTCCATCTATAGTGGTAATTAGTGCAACAGAAGGCCCAATAAACCAATCCGATGTAATTGTACAAGATTTAGATGGAGGTACTATAGAAAAAGTCTATGCCACTCCTGGCAAATATGACGTAAAATTAACGGTAAAAAATGACTTTGGAGAAGACACAGTATTGTTCCCTGAATACATTAATGCTCGTGTAGAAGCACCACAAGAAGCAGTTATCAACTATGTTGCCAGGTCAGGACAAATTATAGAATCTGGTATTCCAGAAAATGGTCCTTATACAACGCCTCCTAAAATTAGAACCTCTACTGCACTTTTAGTTGATCTAGAAATTCCTTCTGGAATTAATCCCAATACAGGAAGAACTTACGCTGGGGAGGAAGTAGATGGAGGTGGTAGTCCCATAGACCCAATTGTATCGTACACATGGTCGTTAGCCGATGATTTGACGCATGGAAATTCTTCGGCAACCCGAGCTTCCTATAGCATAGGTGGAATATATGATCTGATTTTAAGAGCAGATACCGAATTTGGAAGTTATCGAATAACAACATATGAAAATGTTATTGACATAGTTGAAAAATACAATTTGTGGTTATGGCAGTATAATGGATCAAATCAAGTTAATGTTGCTGAGTTTGGATTGATAAGTGAATCTTTTAAAACCAGATCAACTAATTTATTGACTTTAAATGTAAATTCATCTTTTTTAGAAGGAGAAGTCAATGAGGAACAACAACTTAGAGAATTCAACAGAAATGTAGGATTTGCTCCTAGAGGAACCAATGGTTCCGGCATTGGTGGAGTTGGTTTATTGTATTGGGCCAGTGGTAGAGATAGCATAGATTCATATTTAACCGAAGAAATACTTATCTCAGAATTCAATGGTTTTTCAGACACTTACACAACTCAAAGTTCTTTGGCAAGACCTTGGAACTGGGTAGGGTTAAGTGACACTGTAAGTCTTTACTTTATTCTAGGCGGTGAAGGCCCAACACCTTTGCCAGATACTTCCCCTACAAACCAAGAGAAGCAAGTTGTAGACCTGTCAACTATAAGTGTAGCAAGCACTACTTTTACTAATGCCAATTACAAAAATGGTGCCAATGAATTAAAACAAAATGAAGTGACCTTTGATGGAGATGGAGTTTCTTTACAAGGAAACATGAGTGTTTATAGGTCTACTTGGAAAGACAACGAAGGATTTTTCTTGCGAAATCAGGGTGTAGGAGAATTCTTCAGAATAAAAACTTTCTATAAAACAAGCGGAAATACTTCTGAACCTTTTATAGATATTAGAAAGCTACAAGACATGACTGTAAGTGGGCCTGCCAAAGAAGAAGGTCAACTAGTAACACTTAGCAATGGAGTTTATTTTTTCAACAATTCAGGAACAATTTCCGCATATAATCCTACCAGTTCTGTTTGGGAAACAGGAGGACCAGGCATTAATTCTACTGCGTTCAGATTGTTGCAAGACAATACACAAACTGGATTTGACAATTTAACACAAACTTTGTTTGCTGCAAGTGATGGAGACAAAGTAGTTTATTTGAGTTTTGACTACAGTGAAAAAGCATTTATCAAATTTAATGAGACAGACCTTACATTTTCTAGTATTGTATCAAGGCCAATTGGGGATCAGTGGAATATAACAATATTTTAAAGGACATAGATGGCGAATAATTTTCCTCCAATTCCAGTATATCCAAAAAATTACGATAGTGATCGTACATTGTTTTTGGTTTACAACACATCTGAAACAATTACTACTACTGACAATGCTCCGTGGTCTGAAGAGATTTCTATCAAAGCAGTTGCTGCTGATAAATTAGAGATATGGGCAGACAATGGATTCGCCAATATAGAAGGCGAATTATTTTATTATGACTCTGTAGAAAAAGATGATAACGGTAAAGTCAAAAAATTCAAAAAATGCATTCGCAATTTAGGTGGCAAACCAACAAAACACAACAAAAGCGGCGCAGAAGTTAGAGGTTATGTTGTAGCTGAACATCACAATCAGCTTGTGGATGCTATTCTTAATATCGAAGATTTTATTGGCGAAAATTTTACAGACGAAAAAGAAACACTGGATTGGAGGATTAGAAATCTACAAGAATTAGAAGTCATATTTGATGATTTTACATGTCCAGACTTAACATTTTTTTTCACTATCGAAGAAGATAGTCCATCTAGAGGTATACTAGCAAGTTATGATATACAAATTGATGGCGGTTATAATGGATTAAGATTAGATTTTGGAGATGGCAATTTTGTTACTTCTACCACTACAGGAAGTTATAGGTATGCACCTAATGCAAAGGTAGACCCTGTAGTGACAGTCACAACAGATAGATGCACATTAATACAGACACCTATTGAAAGAAATGCGACAACAGAACCGCAAATTCAAGAAGAAGATGAAGTTTTAGAAATAAAAATTCCAGAACTACCTGATCTTCCTCCTATAATTATTCCAAGTATTGTACTTCCGCCTATTACTGTGCAACCTCCACCTTTGGTCACACCATGTATCAATCTTGGTCCTTTGGGCAACATTGAAATACCGTCTGTAATAATAGTTGATCCACCTATTATAATTCCATCAATAATTACATTTATTGATCCACCTACAATACCTTCTATTGTCACTTTTATAAATCCACCTTCTTTGCCTTCACTTATTGAGTTTGGTCCAATACCGACTTTCCCAACAATTATTGAGTTTGGTCCAATACCAACTTTCCCTGTACTTATTGAGTTTGGCCCAATACCAGAATTTCCAACAACTATTACTTTTGGTCCAGGTCCAGAATTTCCAACAGTTATCAGTTTCGGTCCAGCACCAGAATTTCCAACAACTATTACTTTTGGTCCAGGTCCAGAATTTCCAACAGTTATCAGTTTCGGTCCAGCACCAGAATTTCCGACAACCATTACTTTTGGTCCAGGCCCAGAATTTCCAACAACCATCAGTTTTGGTCCAGCACCAGAATTTCCGACAACCATTACTTTTGGTCCAGGCCCAGATATTCCATCCGAAATTACTTTTGGTTCTGGTCCTGATATTCCATCGCACATTACTTTTGGTTCAGGTCCAGACATTCCATCACATATTACTTTTGGTCCAGGTCCAGACATTCCATCACATATTACTTTTGGTTCTGGTCCTGATATTCCATCCGAAATTACTTTTGGTTCTGCGCCAACTTTTGATCCAATAGAGTTTGGTTCTCCACCCACCATCATGGTGACTTGGGACACTCCACCTGATTGCACTTGTACAGTTACAATTGAATGTCCGCCTGCAATGGCTGCAAGACAGTCGCTTTTAGATGATCCCACTCTTGAAGTAAATGCGGAAAATATGGGTATTGGCATACCATCAGTTATCAAAGTTTTACCACCGAACATACCAGACATTCGCATAATACATGATATTCCTGCTGTGGTCAGAGTAGAGCCGATCAATATGCCAAAATCTATCAGTATTGATGCAAGTTCAATACCTCAACAAATTAAATTAGTCAATGAAGATGTGCCTTCTGAAATTAAATTGGTATCCACTGATTTGCCAAAATCCATCCCCATTGATGCCTCTAACATTCCTAAGTCTTTGACTTTAGAAGTTGGAAAAGATTTCCCGAAATCGATCAAATTAGATGCCTCCGAGATACCGGACAAAATTCAAGTTGTTGGAATTCCCAAACACATTGAATTAGTTGGTGACTTCCCTTCAGAAATCAAACTTGTCATGCCTGACAAGCCAGAAGTAGAGTTGGTATATAAAGGGGCACCAATTGATGTAAAAATTCAACTAGATGTTAATCGTTTAGTAGGAGAAGGAGAAAAATCTCAGTGCGTTGCTATAGTGCCGTGTGCGCCGTAAAATTTGTTTTTAAAAACATAGCAACATACTATAATAAGTTTCATAAGGAGATATTTTTATGAAAACTTGTTTTGAATGTGGGAAAAAAGCAGATATCGAACATCATGTAATTCCAAGGTCTTTAGGTGGCAAAAAAACTGTTCCTCTTTGCAATCAATGTCATTCTTTAGTTCATGATGCCAAACTGATAAGTCTTGGAAGTTTGATAAAAGAAGGAAGAGCAAAGTTGCAAGAACTAAAAAACAAAGAAAAAATAATTGAAATGTTTATGAAAGGAGAACAAATATCTAAAATTTCAAAATCAACAAAAGTTAGCAGAAATAGTGTTTACAATGTCCTTGAAGAGTGTGGTCTTCATAAAAACGAAGGGAAAGGATGTGAATTTAAAGTAACTCCTGATTTGCTTGATAAAATAAAAGATATGAGAGATAAAGGTTCTTCTTGGGATGAAATTGAGAAAGAATTAGATATTTGCCATACACATCTTTTTAGGCTCATAAAGGAATTTGGTTGGTATGATAAAAAATACAATACTAAAAATCGTAATAGAAAAGAATATAAAACACTTACCAAAGAAAAAATTCAACAAATAGACAAATTAAGAAAGCAAAATAAAACTTGGGAAGAAATTGGAGATATACTTGGTGTAGACCGCACTACTTTTTATAAGCATGGAATAGCTCAGAAATATAAGCCATTAAGAGGTCAATTGACAGAAGAAAAAAAGAAATTGGCAATTGAATTAAAGTCTAAAGGCAAGACTTGGAAAGAAATTGCCAATATATTAGAGGTGAGTTTAAGTGCCATTACTATGGCTAAGGTGCATAAATTATATGAGAATTAAAAAACATCCAAATGGCAATGAATTTTTATTGACCAGAGAAAATATGTGGGTTCGCAATTTTACCAAAAATGGCGTTCCATATGTCGATTTAAACAAGACTTATAACAGCAATGATTATTTTGTATTTCTCAAAAATGAAATACAAAATTCACTTGAAAGATATGCATGGATAGACACAGAAGATTTTTATCATGAAAAAGTTGTAATACTGTCGGATGGCTTTGGATTTGCAGAAAAACATTTGAAGTTAGCGAAAATGTTACCAAAAGAAGTTGCCATCATTGGTGTTAATCAGTCTTTAAAAATGTGGAAAGCTCCTGAAAGAAGCATGAATTACTATTTAGTCAACAATCCTTATGATGAGTGCATGAAATACATGCCAAGGAAAAATAGAGGATTGCCGAGATGTATTGCTTCTACAAGAACAAACTATGAATTTTTAATGCATTATAAGGAAAAAGGCAGTGTTTACAAATACTGTCCTGTTAATGAGGAAAACTATACGGGCAAAGCTAATGAAAAAATAAAATACCAGATAGATGATTACAGAAATCCTGTGTGTGCTGCTTTACAGTTATGTTATCACTTTGGAACTGAAAAAGTTTTATTGTTTTGTTGCGACGACAGTTTTGAACAAGAACGACCGGGGGCAGAAAAATTACATAACGGGTTTTGGCAATATCCGCAACAAAATATAGCTCATGGTTTAATTGATGCGACAGCATATTGGCTCAAATCTATGAAATACAGCGAAACACACATAAAAGATCATTCTTGTGGACCGTTATATGAAAATGCAGCATATATAGATGAGGACGAAATTGAGTCCTTTTTCAACTAAGGGGGTTGAATATGAGTAAAGGGAATGAAGAAGATAACATTGGACAATTTAATTTAGCTGATTTCAAACAATGGATGGATGGTCAACAAGAAGATTGTCCATATCATAAAAATTTTATTGGCGTTTATGTTGAATCCAAAGTATCTTTAAAAAAGCTCATGCACCGTATGGAAACGGAAAATGAAGATGCAATCAAAAAAATAGCTAAAGACTTTCAAGAAAATGGTGGAGTCATTAAAGAAGTAGACGGACATTACTTTAAAGTGGCAGTCGATTCAGGTGATTTTTCCATTCACAGAATGTTTGTTAAGAAGCCTGATTAAAATTTTCTTCTTAGCATAGTATGGTTTTTTTCAAAATTAGCTGTATAAATTTCTGGGACAAGGGTGATATTATTACTTCCAAATTCTGGTGAAAAGGAAATTGGAAGATTTTTGTATCCCCTTTTTTTTATTTTCTCTTTAATCTCATCAAAAGATTCGGCGGATTCGATCCAAGGTTCCCACAACATTCTTGATTCATAAATGATTTCAGATAGCTTTTGAGTATATTGATCTGGCAAATTAAACAGAGTTAAATCTTTAACTCGAACTACAGCTATTTCTTCTTTACCTCTAAATTGAGATAAAAATCTCACGCCGTTTTTATCCCTCTTTGTCAGGTAAATCCATACTTTCACTTGTTTGGTTGGCATTGGCTTCCTTTTTAATTAACTCTTCCAAAAAAACATCAAATAAAATACTCTTGTAAATATCATCAGGACCAAACTGATCTGAAAAAATCTGAGCAGCTTCTTTCGCCTTTATAAAGTCATCGTTCATGAGCATTCCTTTAACTACTTATGCAAAAGTCAAAAATAAGTATTGTATTTTGTATGTTGGAAATTGCAATGAATACTTAATTCAACTCAAACTTATTAGACCAAGTATTGAAAAAATTTATAATGGTATCCAAATATATTTAGTCTGTAAGGACGAAGCTTTTTATTTGTTGCAAGATACTCCAAATGCCCTTAAAAAAAGCGAATATGTAAAAACAGATTATGCTTATACTAGAGAACTTTCTTGTGATATGCAAAATCATCCTGTAGAAATCTTGCTTAGAGAATCAAATATTCCCAAATTATTGTTTCAAAATGAACAGAAAAAAGGAGGAAGTGTTTGTTGTATTTATCCTTTTGGATCGGCACCCACCAAATCTCTCAACAAAGAACAAATAGAAAAAATCAAAAACTATGCATCTTCTAAAAATATGTGCCCCGTAATAGAAGGAAATTTAGACTCGGCAGCATGGGTAATTGGAGTTGAAAATGAATTTACAGCATTGGCTCCCCTTAAAGGCATAAAAACAACCCTTGTGCCTACTGGTATTGGTGAGAATCTTTACAAAAGTCTTTATCGAAATCTTGATATTTTCAGAATCTAAATAATTGTCGATATATACTTTCAGAGATAAAGTCAACAAAATTCACTACTCAAAAGGAGTAAACAAATGAGTGTATTTAGAGTTAAATTAAACAACGCCAAACAGGGTTTGTTAGATATTGATAGTAGTGCTGGTTCGCAATTTGCAACATCTGTTCAGCGCACCATTTATGTTGCTGGACCCGGACATGTTAATCGCAAATTGGCTGATGGTGAGACATTTACAGATTGCAACTATTGGAAGAGATTTGCTTATCCTCAAGTTCCACTTGACCAAGCTTTCATCGAAGTTGTAACAGATGATGGCGCACCATATAGTGATGATGGATCAACCCTAACCTATCCAAAAGTTTACAATGTACTTGTAGACCAAGGAACTGACTATGAAGACAATGCAGTTGACATTCTTGGAGACACAGGTGGATATGCTGTGTTTGTGCAAATTGCCAATCAAGGCAGCACCGCTGTACGTTGCCGAATCAATGGTGTGGTTGATGCCGTAATTGATATTGACGCCAATGAAACCCAAGTTTTCAACTCGGGTGATCTTGCAGTATCAAAGCTTGAGTTTGTCAATAACGTATCTGGTGGCACAACTGCCGATGTTCAAGTTCTTCTTTCCGTAAAGAGTTCTTGCAATAGCTAATTGAATTATCCAAATAAAAATTAAAGAGCCGCTGTAGAAATACGGCGGCTCTTTTCTTTTATAAGACATGGCATCTCTTAACAAAAAAGATTATATATCTCCACCCTTGAGCATTAAAGAATTCTTTCAAAAAAGAAATAAGATTTTAATTTGGCACGACAAAGGTGGGCTAGGTGACGTTTATATGCATCGCATGGTTTTTGAAGATTTCAAAAATATAGTGCCGGATGCAGACTTTGTTTTTGCTTGTTTGCCAGAATATATGGATGCTGTGAGTGACCATCCATATATTTCAGAAGTAATAGATTCTAGAAGAGTTAATCCTCAAGATTATATTGCCATTTATAAAACTTGTGTAACTATAGCAGATCGTTATGAGCATGTGCGGGCACCATTCTGTTTAGATCATAGAAGTGACATTTGGGCTAAGTATTGTGGAGTAGAACTCCAACACCACAATATGCATTTTCGATTAGACCCAGACATACTAAAAAATGTCCAAGAAAATCTTCGGCAATACAAACAAGATGGGAAAGCCCTTATTGGTTTTTCTCCTATTTCCAAAATGATGACTAAAACACTATTGCCTCATCAGATAGAAGCAATAGTAGAAGCTACCAAAGATCACGTTTTATTGGCTTACCACAAAGAAGAATTAGAATCCTTAAAAAAATACGGAATTAAAACCATAGCCAAAATATCCCTTAAAGAACTGGCCTGTTACTTTCAAGAAATGGATTACATTATATCAGTAGACACTGCTGCTTTCCACCTCGCAGGAGGCTTACAGAAGCCCCTCATGGGCATATTCACCTTTGCTGATGGGAAAACCTATGGAAAGCATTTTGATTTTATTTTGGTCCAAAAACACAGGGAAAATGGCAACTGGGAATGTGGCCCCTGTTTTAAATTTGGAGATTGTCCTAAATGTCGAAAGCCTCAAAAGCCTTGTCTGACTGAACTTTCTAAAGAAGAATTGCAATCCGGGGTGGCTAAAATGTTTGAAAAATGGCCTTGGAAATAAAAAATAGGCCAAAATTCTCTCATAAAGAGTATAACTACCTGTGTATTAATTACCGTATTGGGAGAAAAAATTGCCACAACTCATAAAACCTAATGAAGTTAAAGTTGTCACAAAAAATGGCGAATGTCAGGTGTCAATTGTGTTAGAGCTAAACATCAATTTAAACGGTGATTTGGCAGTTTCAGCACAATCGGCCCAGATTAAAGAGACGGCTAAAGAATCAAAAAAGAATGATGATTTTGCCTGGGAGGTGCCTGATTTTGAGGCTGCTCCTAAAATACAATTTGGTAAAAAAGGCACATAAAGAAAGGAATAATAATGATAGGTTTTGACGTTGGTACATATAATCTTGTTTGCTGCACACGAGATGATAAAGGAAACTTTGTCAATAAAAGAGAAGTTAATGCCTTCTTAGAACTTCCACTTGAAAACCGTTTTGTCTTTAACATGATGAAAAATGCTGGTGTGCCCCTTATTGAAAGAGAAGATGTTGCTTATGCCCTTGGCGAAGCTGCTGTTAACATGGCCTATACAATGAGCCAGTTAGAACTCAAAAGACCTATGGCTCATGGTTGCGTAAATCCAAAAGAAAGAGATGCATTCCAAATTTTAAGTATCATGATTCATAGCTTGCTTGACGATGTAAAACATGACAATGAGACATTATATTACTGTGTACCTGCCAATGCCATAAATGAAGAAACAGATGCCGCATATCATTCAAAGGTTTTAGAGGCCATTTTCAAAGCATATAAATCTGAAAAGGGTTACAAAGTCAATGCTTCTCCAATTAATGAAGCCTTAGCTTTAGTGTATGCCGAGTTGGCTAAGAAAGCTTACACGGGGATCGGCATCAGCTTTGGTGCTGGCATGGTCAATCTCTGTTATTCTATGTATGGGCAACCAATATTTACATTTGCCATTGTAAACAGTGGAGATTGGATTGATAAACAAGCTGCAAAGGCTACTGGTGAAAGCCCAACCTTCATTAACAAAGAAAAGAATAAAATAGACTTATCAAAACCGCCAACAACTTTAGTAGAACGTGCAATACAAACACAATACAGAATTATGATCGAAAATACCATTGGCTGTATCAAAAAAGGATTGTCGGAGGCGTCAAAAGCGGTTCACACCGAAACCCCCGTTGATATTGTCATTGCTGGAGGAACTTCTTCTCCACACGGCTTTGCAAATTTGTTCAAGGAGACTTTGGAGCAGGCCAAACTGACGATAAAAGTGGGTGAAATCGTAAAACCGAGTGACCCACTGTATAGCGTGGCTCGTGGTTGCTTAATTGCCGCAGAAGCTGCGACTTAATTTACTTTAACCCAAAAGGATGAGATATTATGAATGATAATGAGATGCCCGTGGACAGAACCCACGAAGAGACAACTTTCGGCCCATTTAAAAAAGAGGTTCGGAAAGTAAAGTTTTGCCCGTTGCTTGAAAGAAATTATGTTGATATGACTTATGGGAAAATATATGAAGCAGAAATTATTTCTCAATGTGTTAACGGCAATACTTTTAACAGATTTTTTGTCACAAATGATGCTGGTGTGAAAGTCTTCATGAATCAAGAACTTTTTGATGATTTGCCTCTTCGCAACTTAGAGCCATCTGAAGAAGTTTATGAAGAAGGTTGTATTCCAGTTGAAACTATTGATACATCAATAGAAGCGCTAAGAGAAAAATATAGAAACATTTCCGAATTGGTGATTGATGATGAATTGAAAAAACTGGCTGATGTAAAAGAACAGGAAGTTAAATCGGAAAAACAACCTGTTTGTGATTGTGTTTACCGAGAAACTAAAGCGGACAGGAAAATATTCGCTGATCCTTCAAAAGAAGTTTTATGTGGGAGTGATTTGCAGGATATATGGGAAAATGTATCAAGAGAATTCCCATCAGAATATCTTCCTCCTGTGATAGATTCTAGTGTGTTAGGTTATTTAACGAGTAATATGGGTTTTAACTTTTCTATAGACAATGATTTTCTTGCTATGAATGGTATAACAACAAAATTTACTGTTAACTCTATTGATACAGCACAAAAAGGTTTGAGCAATATTGTTGGGCATAAAAAAGCTTGCAAAATAGTTGCCAAAGCCATTCAATCTCAACTTGAAAGGATTTTCTAATGAATAATAAACATCAAATAGATAGAGATCATAGTACAAACAATTGTAATACAAATCATCGTACAATTGATGTTCCTGCATTGGGAACAATAGAACAACAAGTGGACTTTTTAAATAAAATCAGAAGTGATGATATTTTTTATCGCAATGAAGAGGCAAAAAGAAGAAAATCCATAAACATTGTTGATGAAGTTATGGTTGAATTGAGTCGCAATCAAAGCAGATGTTTAAGTGTATCGGATCATAATTTTACAACTCTTCAGAACATATATGAAAAGTTTCACTCTGAAGAAGTTTTTGGGACTATGAGACGGCAAGAAATTGTAAAAATTATGGCCGAACTTATTGATTTTGGCCATAAGTATCTTGAATAAAAAATGAGCCCAGGAGGAATTATAATTCCTCCTGGGCTTTATTGAGGTTCCATGAGAATTAACTATACTTACTATGAAACTATTGCCAGAACTCAAAGAAGTCTCGAAAGAATGCAATCATATAAAACAGAAGATGTATATAAAACTTTAGAAAGAAAGAAGGAAAGAATGACAATGAACAAAAAAAGTGTTAGTGATTTAGGGGCAGCAGCTTATATCCTTATGCATGACTATAAAGTAATAGGTCGCCAGGGTAGAGACATTTTCTTTTCCATTAATGACAAAGAAACTGCGGAGAAATTCGATCAGCTTACGCTGGACTATTTGTCCAGTGAATTCCATCGATTTGATGCATGTATTATGTCTTTGAAAAAAATTGGCGAATACCCATTTGCTCCTAAATCTCATAGATTTGTTACAGATTTAGGAGCCGCTGCTTTTATTCTTATGCACAAATATAAGGTTTTAGGCAAAAAGGGCAAAGCCATTTATTTTGAAGTCGAGAACGAAGACAATGACCGATTTGAAGAATTGTCCTTAGAATACCTTGCTAGTGACTTTCACCGATTCGATTCTTGCCTTATGTCTCTCAAGAAAATTGGCGAATATATCAGCGTACAACATTGATTTGGCAAATACTATATAAGGCAAGGAGAAAGCCATGCAAATAGTAGAAAATGCCGAAATAAACCAGAGAATTAAAACACTTTTGGATCGTATTCCACAAGAAGTGAATCGTATGGTTGCCCAATTAAAAACTTCGCTCATGAATCCTGTTTCTCGCCCAGAAGCCAAAAGAGGTTTATGGGATAGATTCAAAAACACCATGTCAAACTTATGGTGGGGCAGACAAAATCAAGACAACCCTTATTTTTGGAAAAATAAACTGGGAGATGATCTAGGTCATGCTGAACATACTGTACCTGTAGAAGAATATAGACTTTTAAGAAATCATTGCAAGATTTTAGAAGAACAATTAGATTTATTGCTTGAAGCCGATAATGTAGAAAATCTTGCCATGATGAAGATTATCAATCAATGGGGAGAACAACTTAAAAATCTTTTGGTCCAAATTGTAAAAGATTACACAGGAGTAGGGCCAGCTACAGCTTCAACTACTGTGCCCCCTCGATCAAATGTTAAAGAACCTGCTGTGGATAGAGAGATATCTAGTCGAAAAGAAGCTCTAAGAGAAAAACTCAACAACTTAGCAGGCGCTATAAATAATGGAGATGTATATACTAAAATTAGACAACATATAGACAAAGATGAATTAAGAGAAGCAGAAGCAGAATTATCAAAATATGAATCTGGGTCGGTAGCTCCTGTTTCACAGGAAATAAGTGACAAGAAAATTTCAACACTAGAAATTCTCGAAAAGGCTTTAACAAAAGGTTTGCCTCAAAACAAATACAATCTATACAAAAAAATGATTAGCGACACCAATGATGCTGAAATTTTAAATCACATCACAGATGAACTAAACAGAACAGCCACTATGGATGCAGTTACAGCCCATCAAGACAACAGTGACGAAAACGAACATGATGATGATAAAGAAGCAGAAAATGATGATCCAAGTGGAAATGTAATTCTTAGTTTTCATGACAGAAAACCAGGCACTGGCGAGAAAACATGGGAGAAATTAAGTTTTGGCGAGAAAATGGCATGGGATAATTACGGTGGAGGTCAAGCAGAAGTAATAGACAGAGGCGAATTAAAAGGCTTGTCTCTTCCTTGGGTATTACGATTAGACGATCCTCGATTAGATATACTTAAGTCACGCCGCAACCACATCATGAAAAGACTTGTATTTCAAAAAAGAATTGAAATTAGCTCTGATCCCGTTACTAGCCGATCCGATTTAAAAGCACGCATTGAAGAAGCAAAAAGACTAAAAGAAATATGGGATACTAATGAAAGACAACATAAAAAACGTCGTTCTCAAGAAGAGATATTGGCGAATCAATTAGCATCAAGTGACACAACTAAAACTCAGCCAGAATCTACCCCTACAGATCAATCAGACCCAGTTACTAGAACTGCTGAAATTTCTCATCCTTCAGAACCAGAAATTACAAATCATAGCGGGCGTGTGGTTGATATGCCTCCAGAATCTATGCCGCCTAATCTTCCAGATGAACAAGAAGAGGGTGGAAATGGTCGCACACATACTTTAGAAGATGATAATGTGGATAATGACACAGCTTTTCAAAAAATTCATCAAGCAAAAGAAAACAACGAAATAGATGAAGATCAATACAATGAACTTATTGATTTAGTTTCAAATGATGATACTTATGGTGCCATGAGATTGCTCAGAAAGTTTACATCTAAAGAAGAAGAAGCTGTAGATGTAAACTTTGATGACTGGGTTTGGGTTGCACCAACTGGACTTTTTAAAGAAAAAGTAGAATATTATAAAGAAATGCTTAGAAAACGCTAACTATTTTTATCAGAAAATTTTGGTACAGGCAATTCATAAAACATAAATTCTTGCTCTTGGCTCAAGGAACCATTGCCTTCACTTTTTCCTGCTTCTCCACCAATTCGTCCTTGACCTTTACCTTTGCCTTCGCCCTCGCCCTCGCCCTTACCGTTACCACCTTCTCCTTCTCCATTTTTGCCCAATAAATTATTTCGCTCACCAACAACAGATTTGCCAGATTTCATCATTTTAGAAACTTGGGCTAATTGCTCTTTCATTTGTTCGCTATAGGGCAATCTATAAGCTCTAGGCTCTGACGATCTTTTTTTGGAAACAAAAGGAAGTAACCAAGGAGAAACATCTGTTTTCTTGGCGGTAAATTCATTAGTTAATTCTGTAGCCCAAATGTAAATGTTGCCTTTATCTTGCAGATTAATTATAGAAGGTTCTTTGACTGCCACACCGTTAAATAAAAACTTTTCGGGCAATTCCGAATTGCTAGGCCAGCCACTTAATTGACTTAAAGATAGCCAAACCACAATACTAAAATATACACAAAAACTCATGAAAATGAGCTTTAAAATCCACCAACCTCTTGCAAATATTAAAAGCCATAAACCAATAGCCACAAGCAACACAAATGCAATAGGAATGCCGACAGCATTAAAGTCCATTATTACCTACCTTCGGATGGGTTGTTTAAATCAAAGTCATCTGGGGCTGTATTACTAGGATCATTCGGCAAATCTCTACCCAGAGCAGAATTAGCCAAAGACTTGAATTCAAAAGAAGTTGATGTAACTTCTCCTTTGCCATTTACATGGAATCTTATTCCGGTTTTTTCATCTCCATCATTCAACAAAACCACCTTTTTTTGCACTATAGCAGCATAAGGGGATATTTTGTCAAGTTGAATTGTAACTTCTACTGGCCTTTCTTCATCAGGATTATTTCGTCTATAAAGATGTACATTGACACAATATTCTCCTTCTATTGTGCCTCGCAAAGTAACAATCTCTCTATTTTCTTTATATTGGATCAATCCAAATTTAGTGCTAATTATATCATTTCTTTTCCCTTGATCATCACGATCTAAATGCATCAATCCATCTTCTCTTCTTTGAAAGAAAACAAAACATCCTGCGGGGTCCAAAACATAAGTGTCTATATCATCATCAAAATCTTCTGGCCAAGTGACAGTAATTATGTAGGCTCCTCGTATTTCAGGAGTTTTTTTATTTTGATTGATTAGTGCAAAAGACAAAATAAAAAGACCAGTAAATGCAATAAGTGTATTGAATAAAAGGTCTAAAAAAGATGTGTTGCAGCTATAACTTCTATTTCTCATTGGATAAAATCACTAGGTTCTTTTTCTGCTTCTAATCTTTTAAGCTCCAAACTCATGATAAAGTATTGAAGCTTTAAAACAACTCCACATACTAATCCTACAAGAGTAGTATAAAGAGCAGTTGACATACTTTTGCCCAAGTCAGACAAAAGATATTGAATTGTATGGGGTTTACTCATATCAATACTTTCAAACCCAGATAGCATAAAAACAAAACCTACAATAGTTCCTACCATGCCTAATGACAAACAAATTTCACTAAAAAACCAACCAACTTCTTCTTGTCTTAAATAATGTTGAAATTGTTTTGGAGTAATAGGTGGTTTATAACACAACCAATAAATTCGATCTCCACATATAAAAGAAAAAAGAATGAATAAAGCTAAAATAACCCAACTTAAATAACTTGCATCTTTTTCCCAAAGAATTCCAAAAAATCCAACTTGATAAGCAAATACTGCTGCGATGCTAGTTAGACATGAACACAACCACCACTTTAAAACTGGCACATATTTAGTATCCATTTTGTATCCTTTATATTAATCTAGTCTATCTTCAATTAAAATCAAGATTGAGCCAGTTGATTCATTAAATCAATGTTGGCAAAATCATTTGGTTTGGTTTTAGGTGCTTTGGCATTTTCACGAATTTGCGAAATAATTTTTGCATGTTCTGGATTGTCTTCATAAAGAACCTGTTCTTCAATAATACCTAAAATGTGGTTAAAATTATAGAAGTTTTGGCATCCAGTAGATGGATGTGTTGCAAAAATTCCATCTTCATCTAAAGAATCAATTGCACAAGTAAAAAAATCTGCAAATTGTGTATCTGCAAAATTGCTTTTAGGAATTGGAGTGGTCAATATTGTACAAATTTTTCCAACAAATTTTTCTCGAAGTTTATTGATAGTAGCTAATTTCATAAGAAAATATCTGCTCCTGTTCCATGTGGAGAATTATGAGTAATGGGTTTTTGTGATCTTAAAATATAGTTGTGTAAAACCGCAGGGCCAAGGGCAATGAACATTTCATTCCAATCTTTAAATCCCTCTGCGGGCCGTACATAAAGTAAATTAGTGCCGGTGGCCACTTTAATGGAGAGTGAATTGTAAATTTCTGTCATTCTTTTTGTTCCACTTTTCCCTGCTTTGTCTCGGTCTAGGCATAAAACGATTTTATACCTAGATAAAATAGTAACTTGCTTCTCGCCCATATTTTTACCGCCACATGCAGCGGCATTTAGCTCAGACAAGTATAGACTTTTAGCGTTAAATTCGCCTTCACAAAGATAAAGAAAAGAATCTTCAGACGGCCAATTTCCCGCCATATAAATGACATCTTCTTTGCCCACTCCAACTTCTTTGGGTGGACCCAAATACCTCAATTTGGCTTTATTGCTGATATGCCGTCCATTCCAATAAATTAATTTGCCATTCTGGTCGTAATAAGGAATTATAATTCGTGCTTTATATGGCGCTTCGGTACAGATGTAATATCCATCTATTGGAATATGACGATTCTGTAAATATTCTTCTGCTTTTTGTCGCCACCAATTATTGATCGGCAAATCAGATATAAGTAAACTGCCTGCTGGCAACTCAAGATCGGGCTTTGCAGGCTCTTCTTTTTGTATTCCATCTTGCACTGCAAACATTTCTTCTAGTCTGCGTTCAAGTTCAGAAATACTACTTTGGCCCGTCAATATAGAAATGGCGGTATCACGATCACATTTTTCAACAATTTGAACCAGTTTAACAAGACTGCCTTTCTTGTCAGTTTTGAAGCAGTGGAATACGCCTAATTTTCTTTTCTTTTTCCCGCCTGATGGAGAACACCACAAATGGAAATTGTCATCATCAGGTTCAAAAACAGAATTTATGCGAATTTCTTTATTTTTGACAAGCACTTCGCCAAAATTTTTTTCTGCCCACTCTTTAAATCTGTCAAAATTAATTGCCATAAAGATTTATTTGCCTTACAATAAATGGGAGAAAATCATGAATATCGAACACATTTCTGTTTCAAGAAAACAAACCTTTGACGAATGCCCGGCAAAATACAATTATCGATACCATCAAAAGATTATAACCAATGAGCCAACCCCAGACTACCTTATTTATGGAAAAATTGTTCACAAAGTGGCAGAGCATTATGTCAAAGAAAAAGGCAAAAAAGACATTTCTTCAATCGCTAACGACGTTCTTAATGGCGGAATTTTGCTAGAATTCAACAAGCCCTCACCTCCTTTGCCTAGTGCGTACAAAACCAAGTTCCCCCAACATCTAAAAAATTTGCAAGCTTTGAGTGACCGAATTGGATATGATGGTGAACTTGAATATGAATTTACATTTGATCTTGATCCTCCAAATAATTGTTTGGTTAAAGGCGTAATTGACCGTCTTATAATTCGGAACAATAAGTATTTCATACTGGATTACAAAACTACAAAGAAGGGATTTTTCCGAAAAAATTCTAACACAATTCGCAAAGATTTGCAATTGCGTTCTTATGCCAGAGTTTTACAAAAACTCTTTGGAGCTAAAGCAGAAGATATAAGAGCAGCTTTATTTTATATTGAAGGAAGCGAACTAGTGGCCACAAAATTCACAGAAGAATCTTTAGAATCAGCAGAATATGAATTGATAAACTCCCACAAGGCAATTAGCGAAATGCCTTCTGAAGAGGCTTATGGCAGAGTTGGGGATCAATGTCGCAGATGTGATTACAGAAAAACATGTCCTTTTTATAGCCTTACTTAATTCCTGGCAATAAAATATATTCAATTGGATATTCTTTTTGAGAACCATTTCGATCTACAATTGGAAGTGATCTTGCCACTGAACCTCCTGGTGGGATTCGCAGCAAAAAATCATATCCATTTTTAGAAAAAATTTCATGTATGACACTCAAAGGCGTAAAGAATCCTTTGCCATCACCACTATAACTTTCAGTACCCCAGCAAGTCGCAATGTAATATTCATCGTCCATTAAACCACCACCAGAACGACCAGGACGAGGACTGTTTCTAAAAGTGACAAGATTATCACCTTGAATACCAATAATTTCAACATCATAATGAGCTACTTCCCGACCACCATCGCAACCACAAGAATGCATGCGAGAACCTTTTTTGTACTCATAATCTTTGGGTGCAATCGGAAAATAAGTGGGTATCCAATCGGGCTGGAATGCAATTAAAGCTGTATCAGCTCCTGTAAGATTATTGTAAAAAAGCACTCTTGCTTCATAAACTTTAGTAGTCTCTAATTTCTTTTCATTTTGATACCAAACAATAACTTTGCAAGTTAAATTGCGTTTTCTGCCTTCTTCGGCAGACATCTTGCCATAATCCCATAAGTGCCCACATGTGGCCACATAAGCTGTGTTAGAATAGGAATCATAATATACAATTGTGCCTGATCCAGAAGCCCCAGATACAGAAATTTTAACAGATGGCGATAGCCATTTTTTGTAAATTTCACTTCTTTCTTCAATAGGTGCAACACCTGTTTCTGTGTATGCAACTGACATGCCTCCTCTCACAAGTGGCATATTATCCAGTGGATGAATTTGCTGAATAGATGGATTTTTTGTAATTTGTGATTGGGGTGTCACCATTGCATTGGGCATCAAACTGATAGTTAAAAACAAGACGAGCAGCGATCCAATGAATGATGTAGCGACGAATTTTTTCATAATCACTCCTTTAATGCATTATACCTCTTTATATAGATTCAAACTCATGTTAACTCTTACGATTAGTCATCACCTATTTCTCACCAAAAACGAGAGATACAAGATCACAAATGGCGAACCAATAGAGATTATAGGCGTGGCAATTCCAGTTTGGTTCTTAAAAGGCACTACTTCCGAACCAGCCAAAGAAATATTTTGCAAATACAGTATTTTTAATCAAGGTGATACTGAACCTATTTTTTCAACAAAAGAAGGCTTTCAATTAAATTTGCCAACCATGATTGAAAATCAAGATGCTACAAAATTACTTCTAGACATTAAAGATGGCGGGACAGAATGTTTATTCTACAGAGAATTTAATCAAGTAAAAAAACCAGTGCAATATGATATAATTCACTATGTCCAAATTATGCCAATAGAAATGATGGAACAAACATTATCAACTTAAAGGCGAATCTCTTAATGTTAAAGCCATTCTTAAATTGATGGCATCTCCATCCTCTAAATATGCCTCATCAGTCAAAGCAACACTTGCAATAAGAATTCCATCATTATCATTTTGATTGGTCAAAAATAAATTTTTAACTGGTCCCCATTCCCCACCAGCCGCTGTAAAAGTAATGATGGAACACAATGCTTTTGTATAAGCATCATTAGTTGTAACACTCCAGCCTGTAGGTTGGTTTGGTCTAGAACTAACAGGTTGTCGAAAATAGCCATTAGCAGTAGGTTCGTCTATAATGTCAACCATTGTATCAGATACAGATATTTCTGTTCTGGCATCTAATCCTAAATAGTAATATTCTGGGGGCAAGGTGCCGTCATTAGGATTGTTAAATAAAACTTCTAAAAAGTACCCTTCTCCACCATTATGCAGTGTGTTATAAAGGTTTTTCTTAGACCAAATAATTTCCCCTTTGCGAACTTGTTCTACTTCTAGAATCTTTAGTATGCCGCTCCAATCTTTACGCATTAGATACTCCTAATTTTATATCTTGTTTTGTGCCATTTTTAAGAGAGAAAGTTAGTTCATTTACTTGAATTTTTTTTCCAGAAAATTCCGTAAGCCCTCGATACTTTTCTCCATTATTTTTTTCCACATATGCTACAGTAACATGCGGTATATACTTTGGATAAATAGAAACTACATTTAAGCTCCTATTTAATATAGAGTTTATTTGATGTAGATTGCAACTTGCAACATTAATTTTGACAACATCGAAATATTCGCTATAAAACAGTGATGTTGTGCCCAAAGTTACTTCAAATGGAGGAATAGTATTTATCAAATCTTTAATTTTACTGCCTTGATTCCCTGTAATTCCATACAAAACAGTTATATGAGGGCATTTTTCACGACCAAAAGATGGTCGATTTGGATTAAAAAAAATACAAGAATCTGGAATGTTTTCATAACCCCAAGCAACCACATGATTTGAAATATGTTCAGGGAGTTCTATGTGTATTGAGGAATAATCTCTAACCAAAAAGCGGCTTAATGTCTTCATCTCCAATATTCTTAACTTTCTTTTTTTGCAATTCTTCTAATCTAGTATTTTCTGCTTTTATCATGGCATCTATTTGAGATACTGCTTTTTTAGCCATATCAGGAGACATTAATTGCCCATTAGCGACAACCCAATTATTGTTCATTGATTGTTGTGATTCTCTTTTAATACGTTTGGCCTCAACTGACTCAATTTGATTCAATGCTGTTTTTAAATGAAATCGAGCTTCACTTAAAGCAAAATCATTTGGCAAACTTTGTAAAGCTTTAAGAAGATACACTTTAGTTTCTTCTGTATTATTTTTCATCATTACCTACCATTTCCAACCAACGAAACGGAACTTCAGTACCTAAAATCTCATAATTATTGGAGTGTTCAGCCAAATATTTTCTCTCTATTTTGACTTTCCATATATCTTGTTTTTCATCTATGTCTGGTTGTGTTTCATACAAAGTGATGTAATTTGGGAATGATACGGGGCGACCTAAAGCCAAATCTTTTTTCATTTGCTCAAAAATATGACGTTTCTTTTTGGGTTGAACAAAGTAAAGTTTGGAAAATTCTTTGAAGATGTTTTTGTTCATTTTGTTTTTGAGCCACAACAATTTTTGAGATTCTACAACCTGAGATTCATTGATATGAGTTTCTTTAATCTCATATCCAGTTGTAGTTTTAGAATAGACGAAATAATTTTCGCCAATACAAATTTTGAACTTTTCTGCAACAAGCTCGTCGGATTCTTCAAAAATGGGTTCTACTAAAATATCCATGTGCCCCCAATCTGAAAGACGAATTATCGAATCAATATTTTGCAATATCGACTTTGTTTCAAACTCTGTTTCTTTGGCTTTAGCTTCAATAATCGCATTGGCGTCATCTATGCCAAGCTCTCGATCAAAATACAAAAATGATTTTAATTTGACCAAATAATTTTGAAGTTCTACAACACCATTTGATGTATTGGTTTTAGACCAATCATTAAATTGTGATGATACTCTACGAATTTTGCCAAGATTGCCCGATGTAATGGCAACTAAAAATTTGTCTTTGTCTGGGTAGTTAACCTCATATAACAATTGTTCGATACGGGGCAAATTTAAAAAATGTCTAGACAATCCTCCTGTTTTTTGTAACGAAAAAATATGCTCAGAAAGTTTTTCCTTATAAGCTCCCAATGACAAACTAGGAGCTTTATAACTACTTTTCTTTTCTACAAAATCAGCAAACGACATTTTTATTCCCTTGTTCTATTTTTAGGCTCTAGGTGTTTCCAAGACCTTCCTTTTATGATGTTCCCCACATTGCCAACGCTGGTGTGCTTGAGCAAAGCTATGCTTTTTAATGTCAATCCTTCTTGACGCAAACGAATGATTTCTTTTGCATCATCCTCACTGAGCTTACTAAAATTATTTTGTTCTCCGGTCTGGTTTCCGGCATAATGTCTTTTTATTTCAACACTACGTTCGATTTGTCCCCGATGATTGGCAACCCATCTGTTTTTACAAGCATTTGAACAAAAACGCTGACGCTTACTTTTCTTTAGAGAACACGCACCGCATTCTTCACATTTGATTTTCGGTCGTTCTGCACCTTGAAATTCTCGATCTAAATCAATGCCCAATTTCAATAATTCAGAGCGTTGCATGACGAATAACCGTATGTGCGGGTATGCACGTCTAAAAAGATTGATTTTATTTTTGTGTACCTCATGCATCCACCCTTTGATTTCAACATATTCTTCATTCTCAATCAAAAAATCTGGGGTGTAGGCCGATCCGTCTGGCAGATTGAATGTTGTTGGTTCGTAGGCCCATTGTTTGCCGATGAAATTAAGGTATTCCGCAAAAGCTACTTCCCATCTACTTCTCATAGAAACTACTTGACCATTTGGACACTCAACCCAGATTCTTTTTCCGTGAATCGAACACTTTTTGCCAAAGTTAGGATGGTTGCTTCCTGTTTTAGAGAGGCTTATATTATGGCGATGTCTATCGCTAAATTTGGTGCCTTTTCTAAAGCCAGACTTTCTACGTTTAATGCCATATTGCTCAAATATTTTGTGTAATTTGCTATATGAACATCCATAAATAGCCGCTATTTGCTTAAGCGTCATGCCGCTGTCATACAATTCTTCTAGTTTTTGTTTGGTAATCATACTATGCCACTATATAGTAGACTACCACCCAAAAAGAACCAATTTATCATCCATCCAAATTCTCGGAGCAATTTGTCATTTTTTCTTCGAGCATCCATCATGATGCCCGGAAGAATCGTCTCACTATCTATACCTAGCATATCGGTATCTTCTTCAGACAGAAAATCGTCAGGTCTACCTTCCAGTAATTCTCGCTTAATATCCTCATATACTTGAGTTTTAACGCTTGATAAAATTTCTTGGGGCACTTCTGCTCCAATTGGGATATCTCGCAACATTGAATCACGAACCATTAAAGCAATACACAAAGCCATGATGCTATCGTCGTGTTTGCCTTTTCTTGCCTGAGCTTTTTTAGTGACAGGATTATACTCAAACGTGTTTAATTCGTTTACAAGTCTGTAACTATTAATGCGAATAGTTTCATTGGTCAATCTATTTTGAAGAGCTTCTAAATAAATTGGTCTGCTTACTTGAGATATCTTTACGCCTGGCTTAGTTCTACCACTTTTTGTATCTTCGTAAAACAAATTCTCATAAAACAAGGTGTGTTGCAAATTACTTAAAACAGCACCACCCGGTCCCATGTTTTCGACCGCTACCACTGCATTGTTGTAATAAATGCCAACTTCGTTAAGTATCTGTCCGAAAACATGTGGCTCGACTGTGTTGGAATAAAACTCTGCAACTTGCTCTAAAGTTACAGTATCAATAATTTGAAAACAACTATTGTCGTTATTTTCGCCCTGACCTTCGGCACAGTCAGCACCTATGATGTATTCATGTCCATCCACAGGCTCTTTCCACATCCATAAAGCCCCACGATCTCCTTCTTTTTCTAGATTGGCAACAAAGCCGACTTTATTTGCCCATTTAGGGAACAACTTGCGACTTGGATAATTGTGCATAGTTTGTTCAGTAAGTTTGCGAATGATATTAGATGAGAAATAGGTTTCACCAGTACCAAGAAACTCACGCAAAACTTCCTGTGCAAAACCTTTTTCTCCAAGCTGTGCTTTTTGTTCTTCAACCCAGTCTGGTCGGTTGTAGTCTGGATGTTCCCAATAATCTAAATCAATGATATGAAATTTATTTCTCTTTTCTTGGGCCTCAACATACATTTGATGATACCAGTTGCCCATGCCATTGACCGTTGAAACAAGCGTACAAGAACCACCAGTAGAAAGCACAGGCCACATAGCTTTCCAGTGATCTTCCATTTCTGGAATAAACGCTGCTTCATCAACAATCAAAAATGTAACGGCTTTACCACGAGCAGAAACCGGCGAATGGAATTTGATAGCCGAGCCTGTTTCTGTAAACATTTTTAAATGGTCATTCCACTTCCCGGCTTTTTTGTCAGGTTGCAACCAATCTGGCAAATGCTCTACCGCACGATCAACAATCATGCCAATATCAGTAGCTTCTTTATCAGCTTTAGATAGCAACATAATTTGTTGATCTAATTGAACCAAACAACGCCATAATCCCCACAAAAGAGTTACAGTAGTCAATCCGCCCTGTCTGAATTTACTAATGATATTAAATCGGTTGTTGTTGTAATCATTAATCACCTTATGTTGATACTGATACATAATGAAAGGAATTAAACCTTGCATTGGATGTAAAATTTTGACATATTTGTGACAAAAATATGGAAAGCTATGGCAACATTTAATGATTTCTTTTTGCCGCCGAGCCTCGTCATATTGATTAACTGACTCCATTGACTCATCTGGATCAATTTCTAATTGATACTTGTCAAATGAATAATATTTTGGGTCATATTCACACTCATAATATTCTTTTAGCGTTTTATATTTGCTCCGCCAGGCAGAATCCTCTACGGATTTAAAAAAAATTTGTTTTTCCATAAGATATCCCTCTAATTAAGATTGCCATTCTATTACGAATTGCTAAAATATATAGGAATTTGGAGAGAAAAATGAAGAAATCTTACATAATTATCGCAGCCTTAAGTCTTTTGGCAGTCGTTGTTTACATCAAGAAAACAGAGAATATAAAGCTGCCAGAACCAAAGACCAACCCTATATTGGTGCATCCACCAATTATCATGGGGCCAAAATTTGAAGAACAATATCAGAAAGCTTTGGATTCAATTACCAAGGCTGAATTACAAAAAAGTTTAGAATATTTGGCATCTAAAGAGCTAGAAGGTCGTATGTCTGGGAAGAAAGGCAATGTGATGGCGGCTGAATATATCAAGAAAGCTTACGAAAGCTATGGACTTCCCACAATGTATCAAAAATTCAATATTGAAAGAATGAATCCTGGGCCAAAGAAAGAAATTGGTGATGATTTTACCCAAAACATTTATGCTTGGTTAGAAGGAAATGATCCTGAATTAAAAGACGAGATTGTTGTAATCGGTGCCCATATGGATCATATCGGATACGGTCCAAGCATGAGCCGGTCAAGAAAAGTTGATATTCATCCTGGTGCCGATGATAATGCATCAGGAACTGTGGCTTTAATGTCAATCGCCAAAGCATTTTCTATGTTAAAAGGGCAAAATAAAAGAACAGTTGTTTTTCAATCTTATTCAGCAGAAGAAATGGGCTTGATTGGCAGTCGATATTATTGCAATAATCCCACATTCCCAAAAGAAAATCCCAGCATCAAAAAACACATTTTTATGCTCAATATGGATATGGTTGGATATTTAGGAAAAGGCCATCATACTGCGTCTTTTTCTTCGGGCGAAAGTTCTGTAGATGTTTCTCATATTATTTCCGAATTGGGAGGCAAATACTCTTTTGCTAAGAGTATCACGAGTCGTGGTAGTGGCGGTAGTGACCATGCCAGTTTTTATAACAAAGGAGTGCCAATCGCCTTTTTGCACACAGGAGGACACAAACATTATCACACTCCAGAAGATACTGCTGATAAAATCAATTACGATGGAGTTGAACAAATAGCTAAATATGGATTTGAATTGGCATGGAAAGTCATTCAATCTAATGATCCTCCAAAATTCAATTATGGTGGTTTTGAACCAATGCCATATACACACGATCACGGTTATGCCGAAACCCCTTTCCCTCATTCCCATAAGGAGTAAAATATGCCAAACGATATGATGCAAAAACTTATTCAAGATTTGAATAATGACTTAAAAAATGAATGGACACACTTGGCTTTTTATTTGCACAGTGCAAGTCTTGTAACAGGACTTCATTGCCATGAATACAAAGAATTGCTTTTAAAAGAAGCTGCCAAAGAATTAGAACATGTTTCGCAATTCTCGGATTTGCTGATTGGTTTGGGCTTACCATCGACACAACTGACAAAAGAACCATATCAAGACAAGGTTCTAAGCTTAACAAATCCAAAAGATATTTTAGAACATGCTTTGGCTTTAGAAGAAGAAGTTGTCAAAAATTACTGTGAGAGAATGCATGAAGCAGAAGCTTGTGGTTGCACAGATGGTGATTGGGCACATATTTTCTTGGAAAACCAAATTCAAGAAAGTCGAGAAGACGTAGATCATCTTAAACAAATTTTACGAGGTATTTGATGCCTACTGAAAACGAATTTTGTGGTCAAAAAATTATGTGTTGGCATCTATATATGGCATGGCAAATAAATGTTTGGCTTGTGACAAATGCATAATTGGCAAAAGAAAATTCTGTAATATGGCATGTTACACAATTTACAAAAGAAAAAATCAAATAGAAAAAATTTGTACTTATTGCAACAAAAAATTTTCTGTGTCAGTTAAAAGATCAAGCGAAGTTTCTCATTGTTCAAGAAGATGTTATATTGATGAGGCACATAATTCTGGAAAAAGATGTTGTAAAGATTGTGGTGTATTAAAACCGATTGAGGAATTTAATTCTCACACCAAAACAAAAGAAACAAGACGAAGATATTGTGCTGAATGTGAAAAGAAACGAGTTAAGTGTCGATCTATATTGCCAAAACAAAGATGGGCTAATGCTCGCAGAAGATCAGCAAAATCAGGAGAAGTATGGAATATTCCAATTGAGGTATATATTGATTTAATTGGCCAAAAGTGTCATTATTGCAATGGAGAATTAAATCCAACTGGATGTGGATTAGATCGAAAAGACAATGAACAAGGCTATTTAACAGAAAATGTTGTGCCTTGTTGCAAAGAATGCAATACAATTAAAAATCATTTTTTTACATATAAAGAAATGATTTTGTTGTCCGAAACAATCAAAAAAATTAAAAAGGAGAGAAGCCATTCCTACTGAAAACGAACGCAAATTTATCATTCATGTTAAATGCGAAAAAGATGCCAACGAACTTTGTGACAGAAAATACAAAATTGCTCAAGGATACTTAATTGCCACCCGTGGCATCACAGTCAGAATTAGAAAAATGACATCACTTTTCGGTAAAGAAAAAGAAGAACTTTTCTTTACCCTCAAAGTTAATGCGGGCGGACGGATGATAGAAATTGAAGACAAAATTGACAAAAGAGATTTTGACGATCTGTGGTCGATAGCCGTCAATAAACTTGAAAAAATCAGATATATCGTTAAAGACAATAAAGCTTCTTGGGATGTAGATTTTTTTAAAGATTACAAAAACGAAACCTATATGGGGGTTGCTGAAATTGAAATGCCGGAAGAACAATTAGAGCCGGAATCTTTACCAAACTTTGTGAAAAAGAATTTGATTTATAAAGTAGACTTGAATGACAGTAGATTTTCCAATAAATTACTAGGTGATGCACGATATGCATGTGAACTTTTAAAAGAATTGGAGAGCAAAGCATGAGTTATAAATTGTCAAAAAATGTGCCTGTTGCAAAGTTTTGGTACAAAGGAAATCACAGTCATCCTGTTAAAAGAACTGTTTTGGTTATTGAATCAGACAGATATGTTTTAACCGGATATGAGATTAGAGAAGGGTCTGAAATCCGAAAATTAGGCAAAGCCCCCATTAAAAGCTATAGACGGGACCGTATTGCTAGAGGGAAAAATCTTCGATCAGATAACCGCCAAAGAGAAAAAATGCCTACTAAATCCACTTTGGTGAGAAAACAAATTCTAGACCTTCTAGAAAATGGCATATAAATAACAATCAAAATAGCTCGCTCCTACTCTAAATAAGGAGCGAGCTATTTTTGTAAAGGTAGGAAAATATGTCTTTTTTTCAGAATCCATTCGATCAAGAATTTCAAGGTTATTTGCCAGTAATTGATAAAAGAGCGGCTCTTAGTTTCAAAGTGCCAGCCAATTTAAACAAATCAGATGCTCAATTGGCCTGGAATATTGGGCCATATGACTTTTCTTCTGATGATGAATTGACCATAAATTATGCTCATGACAGTGCCCCTAAAAATTGGGCCACACTAACAATCAATGTAGCAGGAGCCACCGCTTCAGCTACCACTGCCCAAGAAGTAGTAACTATTCTGAATGACAATGCAACTTTTGCAGATATGTTCTTGGCTGAAGTGAAAAACTATAGCAGTGGACAAACTGTATATATTCGTCCAAGCCCTACCCGTAAAGTGAAAGTAAAGTTATATTTCTCCAATACAGGTGCTGAAAAACATCTTCGTTTCAATAAACGAGCAGGTGTTGCAGAACTTCCAATTTACTTCGACAGACATACAATTGAAAATAGATTCAATTTTGAAGATTCGGTAGGATTGCTTATAGCTCTTGATGAAGCTGATGCTCTTGTAGACATTCCAATTATTGAAGATGCAGGATTTGATCCTCTGGCCATGAAAGCCGATTGGGAGTTGTTGGAGGGTAGATCAACTGCTCTATTTACATTCAAAAAGCAAGCTGTGACTGTAAATAACCAAATAACAGAAATTATTGAATATGGAGCAGGAGCAAAAGTAGGAGATATGGCAATTAAGACTATAATGACTTATACAGGCACACAAACCGCTCCAGATACAATTTGCAAGATTCCTTATGTCTTAACTTCGGGTGATTTGATTACCCCATAATCACAAATCTCCCATTTGGCAGCACTTTTTTGTAATTCATAAAGAGAACGAATAATCTTTGCTGTCTTGGGCCTAACCGGCGTAATATCAATCAAATAAAAAGGGATATTATGTAAAACATAATATCCCCATTTTTTTGTTTTGTAGATTTTTGGCATAACAAAAGATTACATGAAGAATAACATGTAAACAACGCCTACTGCAAGTAATCCGATAACACCCATAAGAATCTTATCAGTCACTCCAGTGACTTTAACAACCTTTTCATCTTGCTTGGCAATTTCTTCAGCTACACCAAATGATCTAACTCCATTAACGCTTTTAACTTCTTCCTTTACAGAAGAAACCACATTAACTGGTCTGGTTTGGGCAACAGCGATGTGATCAACCAATTGTAACTGAACCTTTGGCTCAATGGCTTCCACTTTCTTTTCAACAACATTGCCGTCGCTGTCTACCATTTCGATTTCTCTTTCATAGACAAATGGCTTTACTTTTTCAACGATTCTTTGTTGTAATCGCATAGGACGCAATTCTTCGATATGCAATTCAATGATACGTTCGTCGCCAACCTCTTTGATGTGACGTTCAGCACGGCGACCATCTTCTAACGTCCATTTTTCAATTTGTACTTTATCTTCCATATTGCTCCTTCGCATTAGTGCTATCTGTATTTATGCTCCATCAATCGTTTTTAGGACGAACCTTTACCTCAATAATATATTGCTCCCCGATGAGTTCCTGGGCCATTAACAAGGCTTTTTCTTGGGCTTTTTCTACATTGTCAGCTTCAATAAGCGGCAAATTTTTATATTCTATGCCCAACTTTCTGTTGTAACGTGCAATTGCAGTAAAAGTACGCAATGTATTTTTGCCCAAATTTTTGGCAAAATCTATTGCTTCTTGGTAAGTAGAAAAAGTCTTTTCTTCTAATTTCTCTGGACTAGAAGGGGTACTTACTTTCTGAAGTGCAAATTCACTGCCTTTAGGATAAATGACAAATCCATTTTTAGTCAATTCTTCCATTTTAAATTCCCCATTTAAGTTTTAATTTTTCCAAAATTTCTTTTCTTTTCTTGTCCGCTTCGTCTTTCAATGTTTTTCTTTCCATAGGCTTGTTTTGCTTTTCTATTTTATTACAAAGTTTATAAAGTTCATCAATTTTTTCTTCCCATTTTTCTTCAGGCACAAATCCCTCTAAATCCCCCGCTATTTCATTATAGACCAATCGGCCTTCATATCGAACAGTAATTTCTCTGTTGTGGTATTTTAACAAAATTGACAAGTTCATTCCACGACTCAATCCGTCAAAAGCTAATCCAATCGGATAGCTTCGCTCTTCTTCATCCATTATTGGCAATTCATTGTCATCAGGAATATTGTAATAGTCTTCTAAAAAATTTTGTTCAAAATGAAGACCTCCCTGCTGATAAACAACATACCCAAGTCTGTGCGCAATCGCTACAAATTTACCATTTAATCCCATATAGCCTTTCTTCATGGCCTCAATGGTTCTTTGCTCTTGAATTAATTTTTCCTTATTCATCATAACCTCATTCAGATATGCCTTTATCTACAATATATAGTTAAAACACCATTTATAAGGAGAGTCAAAATGGAATGGTTCTTTAATCTTTTTCGTAAAAGCAACAAGGAAGTAAATCCTTTGGCAAATAAACCTACTGTTAAGTCTGGAAGAACAGCCCCTACAAGAACAGCGCCACACTTTCAGAATAAACCAATCCAATATTTGTTAAATGATCCTACTGCCAGTGATTTATTGATAGAAGTACCAATTCCAGAACCAACCAAACTTTCTGTTCTTGTACAAGGATATAACGGCGGAGGATTTGATATTAACACTGTTCAAGGACAAGCAGCAGCATGCTATGTAACTATAGCTAATGCTTTAGATTATATGTTGTCTAAAAGCAGAAAACAAGCAAGTAGATGGGCCAAGGTGAATAATCTTGTTGTAGTGCCACGAGCAGGCAACGACTTGAATGCTTATTATGACAGATCACATTTAAAATTCTTCTATTACACTAATCCAAAAACCAAAAAAACTCTTTATACTTGTGTATCAGCAGATATTGTAGCACATGAATTTGGACATGCTTTTTTAGATATTTTGCGACCTGACCTTTTCAGTATGCAATCTTATGAAGCATGGGCTTTTCACGAATCATTTGGAGATATAACTGCCATCTTGAGTATTATGCAATGGGATCAAGTTTTAGATAAAGCTATTGCCCAAACTGGTGGCAACCTCTTACAAAGCAATATCATTTCTCGTTTGGCAGAAGAAATGGGACAAGCAATTTATCAACTAACAGGAGGAAGAGAAGGACATTTAGCTTTCGCTCTCCGTGATGCTGTCAATAATTTCAAATATGTAGACCCATCAAAATTAAAAGACAATACAAGAGATGATGTTTTGTCTAGAGAATGTCACAATTTTAGCAGAGTCTGGACTGGTACATGGTATGAAATAATGGTTAAAATGTACCAAAAGAATATGACCGAAGGCATGGACCCTAAAACCGCTCTCATTGCAGCCAGAGACACATCAGCTATTTATTTGCTACATGCCTCTCTCTATGCTGATACTACAAGATTTTTTGATGCACTTGCAAGACAAATGTTACACATTGACAAAACCACAAACAACAATAAATATCAAACAATCATGGAAGAAGTTTTTACAAAACGAGATATTCTTCGTCCAAGAATTCTTATGCAATCAGAAATTACTTATGAAGAAGTGGCAAAAGGATTAAATATTCTTCAAATAGAAGAATTTGAAAGTGAAAAAATTGTCAAAACAGGTAGTGCGCAAAAAATAAAATTGGCCGACAAATTTGATTTTCATACATTAGCAGATGATCCATTATTTAATGTAAATGTCGAAATCCCCAGCGAAGCAGTTTACATTTTTGACCAAGACAACAAATTGATCGAAATGATGGAAACAAGCAATGAAGAAGTTTTAGATTCTGTTTACCTTTGCTTGAAATATTTGCAAAAACACAAAATGGTCGGACCAGAAGCCAATCAACCATTTGAAGTAAAAAATAACGAATTGGTCAGAAAACATTTTGTTTGCAAATGCCCAGTAAATAATGCTTGTGATCCAAATGCCCCAGAATATGGAAAACCATGGAAAGGGCAAAATAATGCTGGTTGCATGGGGTGTAAAGGAAAAACCCCCAGTTGTGACTGTGATCCACCACCAGCCCCAACCCCGGTAAAATACGGATGTTATTCATCTGTAGGGGGTCAAGGAAGCGTTTCCTACAAGGTGGGTTCATCTATTTCAAGAAAAGTTTGCTAAAAATTTACAAAAACTTTCTTATTTTAGTAGGGTGGCCTTGATCGTTAAATTCAATTGTGTTTAAATTGCTGTCAATATGCTTATAAATTAATTCGGCATACGGTTTATTGCCCATAAAGTTTATACGCATTTTGACTTCACCTATATGCGGTTCAACTTGACGAATAGTTATTTTAAACTTGTCATTGTCACCGGCAACTATATAATAATTGCCGTTCTGTTGTTTTTCGTCTATGATAATTGGATGGTCCAATTCTTTCAAAGCGAGCTTGACAGAACGATATAAAGTAGAGGATTCTTCGTAGTAAAATTTATGAGCTTCTCCATTAAGCCAAACAGCCACACCTGTGACTATCGGACTAATGACAAAAGGAGCAACACAACCTACAAGGGGTAAACATAACATGAGCATCACAAAAAACTTTTTCATTGGCAATTCCTCTTTTCCTTATTTATCAGACAAAGAACAAAATATGGAAAAATATATTCTTGGTGTAGACCCAGATGAATTTGACACCGAAGAAGAAGAAGAAAATTGGCCAGATGAAGATGATCGTCTAAATGTTTACAATGAATGGGAAGACGACGACGATGACGATGAAGACGATGAAGACGATGAAGACGAAGACGATTGGGATGACGATGACGAAGATGAAGACGAAGATGAAGACGAAGACGAAGACGATTGGGACGAAGATGATGATTGGGATGACGAAGATGACGATTGGGACGATGATGATGACGATGACGATGATGACAATGATGACGATGACGATGATGACAATGATGACGATGATGAATATTGGAACAATTACGATGATGACGATGACGATGATGATATTTATGACGATGACGATGACGATGACGACGATGACTAAACATGAATCCAGCAATTCAATATCTTACTCGAACTCAATTAATCAAATCATGGTTTAATCTGCCTTGTTCTATTTTCTTGGAAGAAAATATAAGTAAAAATAATCCAATAATCATCACCATCAATAAAGCCAAAACAGATAATGAATTGAAAATTAAAAAATGGTTTTTAAACAAATGCTTGAAAGAATACATTCTTCCACCATTTAATGAATCAATAATAAGCACAGCAGATTTATTTTCACATCCTTCTGTTATCGTTAATGGGCATAAACCTTTTTACAAAGCCCAATCAATTTCTTCTCGACACAACGGCTTAACCAGCCCCATGCCCGAGGAACTCTATAATCTTTTGTTCCAAAATGCTATAAGCGGTGAAATTCATAATAAATGCCGACAAATATGGTTATGGGAAAAATTCATCAAAATATACTTGCCAGCAATACTAACAATAGGATCGCAAGATTATGACTCAGAAGATGAATTTGTTGTCGGACATCAAATGAAAATTGTAGAAAATCATTTTCAAAAAATATGGCAAAGCTGGGAGAAATGGACAAATTATTTTCTTTTGCCTACACCCGGAGAAATTATATTTTGTAAAGAATATGGAACACTTTAATTATTACTAAATACACATAATCAAGGAGGGTTATGAAAAAATGTATATTTGCCTTATTTGCAATGGTTTTGTTCGCCTTTGCCTGTTCCCCAGTTAAAACAGAAAAACTTTATCCTACACCGGGATTGTTATGCCTTAACCCTGTTGCGGATTATGAAGGTGCAATAGACGAAGATTTGTCAGATGTAATGGTCCCAATCCCTATGAAGGATCGTGTGCCAAATTACACAGGAATCCAATGTGTTTGGGTTTCTATTGAAGCCATAGGACGTTATGCAGAAGAACCCAAGCTAATTAATTTGCACGAAGACCCAGAATGTAAAAGTTACGCCAGTCCAACTAGTGCCGCTCGTAAACTTAAAAAATTAGGAGTAAAGTTTGAACAAACTACAAGCAAGTCCGATAAAAGCCTCCTTATCAAAAGCGTTGTGCAAGAACGCAGAGGATGCTTATTTGCCGTTCCTGGTCATGCCATGGTTTTAGTCCATTACGATGAAGAAAAAGGTGTTGTAAAATATTTCAATAATAGTGACTCTACCCTCAAAATAAGAACATGGTCAATAGATGAATTCAACAGAAGATGGGACGGTTGGATTTTAGCCATTTATGCTGACGTTGATATTATCCCATACAAATATAATCCTTCAATTGTATTTCCTATTTTTGATAGAAACAACCCTCAAGGGGTATACAACAAAGATTACATACTATTGCCTAAATAATTCTTTTTGCAATTACAATCTTTTTTAGGAACTGTAATTTTTTTGACAGGAGGTTTGTCATTAGAACTGTAATGTGGAAAAGCCCCAGGTGTTTCTAAAGGCACAGCATCTCCACCCACATCTGATGGAATGACTCTAAAAGTTTCATCTCTTTTAGATAACCATTTTGAAAACTTTGTCATTTTATCCTCCACAACAATATATAGAAATAGAATTGACGGAATAATTCAAGGAGGAAAATGAAAAGGAATTTTCTTGAATGGGCAACAGTCGTTTTGACGGTTGTTCTAATTTCTACTGCGGGCATAAAATATCATCAACACCATATTGTTGCCCCAATTCAACAACCAGTTGAACCCCCTCAGAAACAATTCCCCGAAAGTTCCGTTACTACAGAAATACCAGAATATTTAGATTATTCCGGTTTAATCAGCCAATTAAAAGAATGGAACGAACAAGCCAAAGACCTAACAGAAGTTGGAACATACGGCAAATCCACAAAAGGCACCGACATATTTTATATTCGTATCAATAATGAATTTGACACCAAACCTAAACCAAAAGTTCTTATTACAGCCTGTATTCATGGCAATGAACCCTGGTCTACAGGTGTGGTCATGGCTTATGTTGGAACATTGTTAGGACAATACGGAGATAGCCAAAAAATAACTGATTTAGTCAATAGCCGAGACATTTATATCATTCCCGTAGTATCTCCTGATAGTTACCCAGATAGCCGTCGTGTAGATGGTGTAGACCCAAACAGAAACTTTCCCGGCCCAAGCAAACCAGATAGAAAATCCGTTCCACCTGTCAAAGCCTTAATGAATTTTGTTCTACAAATCAAACCAAACGCAATTATTTCTGGTCATACTTGGGGGAGAATATTTTTACAACCTTATGGGGATAAAAATGAATTATGCCCCGACCATGAAGAATATCAAAGAATACTCAAAAAAATGGGCGAGATGTGTGACTACGACATGCAGAGAGCTTGCGAAATGTATAATGAGCCCATCTTCGGAACAGAAGTAGATTGGTATTACCGAAATCGTATATTGGCTATTGTAATGGAATTTGGAACACATCAAAAGAAACCAACACCAAAAGAAATCAAAAGTGAATTTGAAAGAACATTTCAAGGAGTTCTTTGGTTTATTGAAGAAGCACCAGTTGTCGAATTAAAAATCAAATTTTGACTTCTCAAAAAGTACCAATATTTTTCAAAAGCAACTTCAGCCTCTTCAACAAGATGAGATGGAAGCAAACCTAATCTCTTGGGCTCTACAAATTCATAATCTTCATATGTGAATTTAGTGGTTAAACCCAAATAATCAGCAATAACCTCACTCCCTTTTTTATGCTTAATGTCATAAGCATTTAAAACCAATGCCCCAGGCACCCTTTTGGCCATTTCACACATTCTTCGTAATCGATAAAGATAATAGCGTTGTGCTTGCAAAGGAGGAAAATACCCTTTCTCTACCAATAAATTAAGTGCTGATTCAGCCTCTCTTAAAATAAAAATAAATTTGCCAAAATTATAAGCCGCTTTAGTTTGAAACTGATAGTTGTACAATAATTCATCCATAAAAATAGCAGAAGAATTATTGAGTTTGTGTTTGCGGTTTGTTACATAAAAAATACTCAAAGAATTATCGTATACAGTATTCAAAAACTTTACGCCTTGCACTTGTTGATGAAAATTAAGTGAATTGTAAAGAATATCAGAACCAGATTCTAAATGACTCATTATAAACAAAATTTTTCGCATGAATTTCCCCCGAAAACACAAAAAATCAAATAAGGCTAATAACTAAGATATTACTATCTTAATTAGAAGAGGATGATTTATGCCTATTTGGTCAGATTTTTTCAAATTATTCACTTACGCCAGTGAAAAAGATGCATTGGCAAAGCTGAAAGACAGAGATTTAACAGGTGCTGGTATTTCCCAGGCCGACGCATTGCAAATTGGTGGAGAATTTGCAGGTGGTGGCGGCCCTAGTGGTATGGTCAATTTGCGTCAAACATATGACATGATTGACACCACTAGTCTCAATAATCGCACCATGCGATATAAAGAGTACGAAAGACTCAGAAATGTCCCAGAAATCGAAACAGCACTCACCGTTATGGCAGATGAAGCCTGTCTAGCAGGCGATACACCTATTACAACACCATTCGGCCAATTCACCCTTGAATGGCTTGCTAAAAACAAAAAAGACGAAAGATTTTTAGTTTATTGCTATGACTTCCAAAAAGAAGATTATACATTAGGTTGGGCATTTAATCCTCGATTAGTAAAACGAGCCAAAACTGTAGAAATCATTTTTGATAATGGAGAAAAACTTGTAGCCACGCCTGACCATAGAATACTCAAAAGAAATGGCAAATGGATTCCCTGCGGAGAATTGTCCTTTGGCGATGAACTTATGCCATTCTACCGCCTTCCAGCCAATCAAACTTTAACCAAACTTAAAACAGCACAATATCCAAGAATTTACACCCACAACAAAGGATGGGTACATGAACGACAATTTGTAGAAGATTGGAAATCCGGCAAAACCTCCGAAGAATTTGAAAAAGCCAATAAAATAGTTCGCATGGTCGCTGCTGATTTATCAGTAAGACAAATTGCCAAAACTATAGGCCATGATTGGAAAACAGCCAATGCCTGGATGAGAAAACAAGGCTTTTCTCTCAAAGAAGTAAAATCACTGGCCAAGAACAAAGATGTTCGCAGAGTAGTAGGCGTAATAGAAGGCCCAGAAATTGATGTTTATGACCTATCAGTTGAAAAACATCTTTGCTTTGCCACAAATTCAGTCATTGTTCATAACTGTCAAAAAAATGAAGATGGTGATTTGTTCAAGATCGAATGCAAAAACGAACAAGTAGTGAAGACATTAGAATTCACTATGAAACACCGAAAAATGCTCAACCTCAATGAAAAAGTTTGGAGATGGTTCAAAAATTTACTTATCAACGGCGATTGGTTCGTAGAATATATCATCGATCCAGATAAACCTTCTCACGGACTTATAGGATTAACTCCTTTACCACCCGAAACAATGTATCGTATCGAAACAATACGAGGCAAATTAGTCGAATTCCAACAATCAAAAGAAGGACCAGACTATAAAGCAATTACATCAGGCTCTGTGATAGATCAAACAGAATCTGAACTAAGTCAAACAACTGCCATTAGATTTGCAGCTTCTCAAATTTGCCATTTCCGCATAGGAGATGATAGAAAAACTTTCTATCCCTATGGGCAATCTCTTATTGAACCTGCCAGATCGCCAGCACATCAACTTCGTTTGATGGAAGATGCAATGGTTGTTTATCGTTTAACTCGTGCCCCGGAACGCAGAGTATTCTACATCGATGTTGGACAATTGCCACCATTCAAAGCGGAAGCATTTTTAGACCGCTTAAAAGACCAATTCAGAAAACGCAAAGTTGCTAACAATAGAGGAGCAACAGGAGCCAATCAAGTTGAAGAAAGATGGCAACCACCAGCGGCTGATGAAGATTATTGGATTCCAATTCGACCCAATGCAAATACTCGTATCGAAACTTTGCCCGGTGCCCAAAACTTGGGCGAAATTGATGACGCCATCTATTTCCGAAATAAATTATTCACAGCTTTGAACTTTCCGAAAACTTATCTTTCAAATGAAGATTCAAACGCCACAAGAATTACATTGTCTGCTCAAGATGTGAAATTTGCTCGCATGATCGAAAGACTGCAAAACAGCTTTGAACAAGGCTTAATGGAAATTGCCGAAAGACACTTGCAACTTGTAGGATTTCCAGAAGAAGCATACGAAGACTTGAAAATCAAAATGACCCCTCCTTCAGATTGGAGAGAACTTTCAAGAAATGAAGTGATTTCAGCTCGATATGCAAATGCAGGAACTCTTAAAAGCGGACAATTAATGTCAGACTATGACATTTATAAGTTAATTTTGAAGTATTCCGAAGATGATGCAGAAGAAATGCTGGCCAGACTTAAATTGCAAAAATTAGAAGATTTGAAATTGCAAGTCATGGCTCAAAACCCTTCTCTCTTAGGAGTTGGAATTCCTGGTCAAGAACAACCAGGACAAGAACTAGGGGCAGAAGCTGGCGGGCCAAATCCACAATTATCACCAGATGGAATGGGCGGACCTCCACCAGATCAAATGGGCGGAATGCCACCAATGGGCGGACCTCCACCAGCAGCAGACGCCCCTGATACTCCACCTATGAGTGGCGATCAGCCTGCTCCAATGGGATTAAGTCCAACTGAAGGTCAAGAATTGCCAGACCCAGAAGAAGATGATATAAAGAAGTTTGACCTAGAAATCCAAGATTACTCCGCTGAACAAGATCACGAAGATCGAGATAGAAGTGTAGGTGAAGACTAATGATTGGACACAAACAATTATCACATTTTTCAATGAAAAATAAAGCATTAATAGACATTTCTGATAATGCTGGATGCTACTCTTGTTGTAAAATATTCCCAACAAATGAAATCAAACACTATACAGATGATGGACAAACAGCATTGTGCCCATATTGCAATGTAGATGCTGTAGTAGGAGATTCTTCGGGATATACCCTGACAGAAGATAATTTGCAAATTGCTAAAAAATATTGGTTTTAATTGTCGCTGTGACTATCAGCTATACTTGGGGCTACAATATCTTCTTCAGAATCTGAAGCTTTGTGAAATAAGTTTTTTACACGATTAAGCTCCCCTGCACTCATTTCATCTAAAATAGCATCAATTCTTGTGTCGTGAAGCCCACGCAAAAAAGCAATAGTTCTACTTTTATAGTCGCCTAAAGCAATAGATAACGCTTTTCCTATATGAGAAACATCCCCTGCAACAGATGATCCCATGTTCAAACCACCCGTTAAACCTTGGCCTGCTACTCTGTCAGCCATAGAACTTTCTCTTAATTCAACAAATTTTTCAAATGATAGCATTTTTTCCTCTTGGAATATAGCCAAAAAAACAATTTTTCTTGGTTTCTGCATACTTATATACAGTGATGAAAAAATATTTATCAGGCACAAACGAACAATTCATAAAAATCGTTGATAAATATTAGCGATCACTTAATATATAGGAATATAGAAATGTGTCACTACTGACACACAAAACGAAAATCGTGTCATCAGCACAAGTCAAATAAACAGGGAGTTCATAAAATATGAAAAGAAAACTGATAAGTTTTGAAGCCTTTAACCAACTTCAAGAAGGTTCACTTTCTCGTGCAGAAGAAGAGTTGATGGCAGCAGAGGACGTTTTAAGCAAGACCCTTGGCGTCGATGTTGAATTATTCTGCTACAGCGAGAATGATGTTACATATCAAACACAAGATGGCACATATATTCATGCTATCTACAAATTAGAAAACGACCAAGTAATTCTCGAAAATATCGAAGAATTAGTAATCGAAGAAGAGTCAGGCAAAAAAGCTGCCCACGATATTGTTGTTCAAATGGTTGATGCCATCCTTGAAAACAATGACGCTAAAGCCAATTCATTGTTTGATGGCTACTTCAATTCCCCAACAGTAAAACGTGAATTAGTAAATGAAGGCTTCAAGATCACTGTATCAAAACCAACTGGAAAGCGTTCACCACTTCGTCACAAGAAACAAAGTCGCTCCTTAGTAGCTAAGAGAACTCGTGAAAGACTCAAGACTTTGAAGAGATTGTCTCCAAGCAAGAAAAATGAACTCGCTCGTAAGAGAAAAGTTGCTTCCGCCAAATTAGGTGGCAGCAAAAACCCACGCTGGAGAACATACGCTCGTAAAGTTAAAAATATGAACGAATGGAGCGTAATGTGCGAAAATGTAATTGATTATATCGATTACAAAGAATTTGGCCCCGTATTCAAAGATTCCGCTGTCAAGACTGATGACCGTGGCAATGTTACTGACCTAGCTTTGCCAACCTTGGCTAAGAGAAATGAAGGCAAAATCCTTTCTTTCAATTGGAAGACTTTAGACCATGAAGTAAAGGTTCTTCGTAGCAGCTCCAAGAAGATGAATGAAGATCAAGTCTTCGTTCGTGCAATGGCCGATTTGAAGCGTTATAACAATATCTCCGACAATTCTTCTCTCGAAGAAACCTTGGAAGCAATTGTTAGCAAATGGCCAAATGTTCTTTACCTAACACAAAATGAGTTGGCAGAACAAATTGCAGAAGCTCTTACAATGGCTAATGCAACCAACTTCGATGATGATACATGCACATTCATGGCCGAAGCAATTCTAAGAACTGCTCATAACGCCTATACAGATCGTGTTAAGAAAATTGCTCATGTTGCCGGTATCGGTCATGACATCACAAGCGAATGCAAAGAATGCAAAGATGCTTATCTTGAATTCAAGAACGTAGCAGACAAGCTTTACAAACAACTTGATGAGTCTGACAACGCCGACCTAAGAGTGTTCTCCGATCTTTACAAGGCTCTACACGAAGTACACAAAATCGCTCTCGAAAGTGGCGATGAAGTAACCAAGGTAGAAACATCTGATCTTATGTCAGATTGTGAAGCCATCTTGAATCGTGAAACTCAACCAGACCTTGAATTGGCCGAACAAATTGCAACTTATTTGCAAGACTTGATCGAAGCCAATGTTGAAGGTGCTTCTGATGAAGAATGGGACGTTCCTACACCACACAACACTGTAAATGGCGACCACCCAAAAATGAGTTGGGCCGCAAAACAACACAGTGCTGTGCCAAGCAATCACACAGGTGATTGGGGCAGTGAAGCTCCCGTAAGTGATGGTAAGTCCTATAAAAATGGTTTGGATAGCGAAATGAGAAATAGTAGCTGGGGCAATGTAGGAGGCGAAGATACCTATCCTTCTCTCAAAAACCCCTATGTTCCTGAACCATTCGGAACTTACACAATGAAGGGCGAACAAGGCGCTGATAAAGATGGAGATAGTGATTGGAGCAGATGGCAGTCAAGTGATACTTGGCCAAATCTAAATAACCCATATGTACCAGATGGTGTTATTCCAAGCAAGTCTGATAATAACAACGGACAAGTTAAAGAATAAAGGAGCCAAATGAACAGCAGAGATATGTTACTTATTGACTGCTGCACAGATGGCAGCTTTGTCATGAATCTCAATGAGTCCACCGATAAAGGGACCACAAAATTCAGAGGCAAGTTCCAAGAAGCAGAAGCCAAGAATAAAAACAATAGAATTTATCCCTACTCCATCCTCGATGAAAACGTCAAGAAATTGTCGCCTATCATCAAGGCCCGTGGACTAGTCGGAGAATTAGATCACCCAACTGATAGCGTTATTCACTTTGAAAAAGCCTCCCATATCGTCACAAACGTATGGTGGGAAGGAAATAACCTAATGGGCGAAGGCGAGATTTTAAACACACCAGCAGGACGAATCCTAAAAGCTCTACTAAATGATGGAGTCAGAGTAGGTATCAGCAGTCGTGGTGTCGGTAACGGAAGAGAAGAAAATGGCACATTCATCATCGGTGAAAGCTACAAACTTATTACCTTCGATGCAGTTGCTGATCCTAGTACCCATGCTGCTTTTCAAGAAAAAGTAGTAGGCAAAAAAGAAAGCTTCGAGCCAACACCAATTATTGCAAGTCCAGTAACCGAAAGCAAAATTCACACTGTTTCTAAAGAAGCATTGTTAGCTTGCCTCGGCGGAATTATCGAGTCCAAAACTCATGCAATTACAAAAAAATTGTAAAGTCCAAAATGTATGAAAATTAAAATAAGGCGATCCGAAAGGATTGCCTTATTTTTTTATACACCACTTACTCGACAATCTCGGAACATCAATCTCCAAAAGCTTCTCAGCCAAATATTTCGCCCGAACACCCTTGATAGAATATGAAAATTTCTTAGAAGATTTCTTGTTAACATTAGCAACCCTCCCATAAAAAGGAGGACACCACTTGTCAAACCAAGATTTAATCCATAAAAGCATTTGCTCAGAACCCAATATTTGTATCGATTCACCCGAAACAATACAAATATCCCCGTCAAGATAACCAGCAATATAAGCTAAAGCCTCTCGCTCTTTCATGTTGCAAATGTCAATATTCTCCAACCTATCAATCCATTGGTGCGCCCCATGAACCGTAAACAAAATATGTTTATCTAATTTATGAATCACCCCCGTGTGACAAGCTATATCCTGAAACTTCTCAATATGACCCAAATTTTTAGATCGAACCGTTACCGTGTTCTTATCCCTAACAATAGACCCATTGGCAGCTATAAATCCTGCCCAATACAATGAAACACTATTTCTCTTATCAAAAAATTCAACATCATGAGAATATTTGCCCTTCTTAGTTTTACGAGCCACCAAAGACCTATTACCCTTCAAACCTAATACAGCAGCCCTAGATTTAATTGATGCAAGAGTAACACCTAGTTTTTTAGCAATCACAGAACGAGGCTCTTTTCCATACATCTCTCTCAATACAATATCTTCCTCTTGAGTCCATTCATGATTGCTACAATAAAAACAACCTTCTTTTCTAGCAATTCTCCTTTTGAATTTATCCAAACTAATTTCCGCTGTTTTCCCGCACTTACACTGATAATTAACCGGAATACCAGACCCCAAATATTCACCCAACAATTTACACCCATGTAATTCAAAAATCAAAGTAACATCTTCTTGTGATAATTTTTTCAAGACTCTCTCCAAAAATAAGGACTGCTGCATAACTATATTAAGTGAGTAGAAAGAAATATTTGCTTTTGTGGGCGGAATAAAATTTCTCTCAAAATTTTTACGTTTTCATCGTAAAAATTAACATTGGTGCATATATAATAATTAACCAAGGAATTCTAATATGAAAAATGACATTGTAGAAGCTCTAAAAAAGCTATTACCGGAGACAGAAGTTAATGAAGTCGCCTCCGCCGTCGAAAAGATGTTGGAAGAAGCCAAAGCCACTCTCGAAAAAGAATACAACGAGAAATTGGAAGAAGCCTATTCTGAACTTTCTGGCGAATTAGCCACAAGCGAAAAAACTGCCGAGCAAGGCTACGAAGAAGCATATGCAATCATTGCTGACCTTCGCAACCGTCTCGAAGTACAAGGCGAAGAATACAAAGCTCAACTTCAAGAAGGCTACGAAGAAGCCTATCAAATGTTGAAAGCAGAACGTGAAAAGAATAACCAACTTGAAGTAGAAATGTACGAAGAGTACGACAAAAAACTTCAAGAAATGAAGGAATACATCGTTGACAAAGTAGACCAATTCTTGCAATTCAAGGGTCAAGAAATTTACGAACAAGCTCGTCGTGAAGTATTGAACGACCCACGCATGGCAGAACACAAAGTCGCTTTGGACAAGATCGTAGAAGTAACTTCTAGCTACCTCACAGACGCTGACTTCAATGTTGTAACAAGCTCGAAGTTAGATGCTGTTAACAAACAACTAGAAGAGATGAAGGGCCAACTCAAGATCATGGAAGCCCGAAACATCCGTCTATCTACAGAAAATACAAAGCTTAATGAGTGGAAGCGTCAAGCCGAAACTGTCATTACAGAAGCTACAAAAACTACAGCTAAGGAAGAAGAAACCAAAGTTGTAACCGAACAGAAAGAAAAGATCGAAAAAGCGAAGAATGCAACGGGGAGAGGACAAGTCACCGAAACAACTGAAGTTATATCGGAATATAACAACAATGAAGGTGACGATCAATTAGAACAACTTTTAGTTCTATCTGGATTAAAGACACAAAAATAAGCGATTCTAACAATAAAAGGAAAAAAATATGAACGCAAATGCTAGATTTCTTAATGAAGCAAAGCAGTTAGAAACTCGCTGGGCAAAGACTGGTCTTTTGAACAACATCGAAGATAAATACGTCCGCTCTGCCACAGCAGTTCTTCTCGAAAACCAAAGATTGGTTAACGAAGCCAGCACAGATACAAGCGATATCGCTCAGTTCAAGAGAATCTCGATTCCTCTTGTTCGTCGTATCTATCCACAACTTATTGCGAACAAGATCGTATCTGTTCAGCCATTGTTGGGACCAACTGGTTTGGTTTACTACCTCCGATTCCGTTATTCCAGCGACAAGGGTGCAACCCGTGGCGCTGATAACAATGGCGGCTTCCCAGGTGATGATGCCAACAGCTTAATGCAACTCGCTGACGGTACAGCTAATTTGGATGTGTGGTACTCCCACAGCTTCGTCCAAAATGAAGCAACCTCAGTCGATGACGGTGCTGATGTTACAGCAACTTATGCTCCACTTGAGCATACACCAGTTCTTGCTGGTACTGTAACTGGTACTGTTTATGACGGAAGCACAGCAGTTCAGACATTCGTTGTCTCCTCTGCCGGTTCCTTCACATTCAGCGACATCGGTTCTCCTGTCAATAAGGCAACAGCAGGTAGCTTGAACAACAACACTGGCGAACTAGTGTTGACTTGGAACAACGCCCCTGGTGCTAACCACGTTGTAATCAACTATGAATACAACATGGAATGCCAACAAGACCTTCCTGAAATCAACCTCGTAGTCGAAAGTGAAGATATCACTGCCAAGACTCGTAAGTTGAAAGCAGTATGGAGCTATGAAGCACAGCAAGACCTTCGTTCACAACACAACTTGGACGCAGAAGCTGAACTCACAGCCGTATTAGCTCAGGAAATCAATCTTGAAATCGACCGTGAAGTATTAGGCGATCTTCGTGATAATGCCGGTACTGTGACAGCTTGGGACTTCAATACTGCAATGGGCGAAACCATTAAAGAAAAATATGAATCCCTCTATGTCAAACTCGTTGAAGTTTCTGCGGTTATCCACCGTAAGACTCTTCGTGGTGGTGCTAACTGGGTTGTTACAAGCCCTGAAGTTGCCTCCATGTTTGAAACAGCTACAGCCGGCTTCGCACCTGCTCCTAGCGAAACTTTCACAAGCAGCTTAGGCATTCAGTATGTTGGTACTGTCAACAATCGTTGGAGACTGTACAAAGATCCACTATTCCCAAGCAATCAATTGATTATGGGATACAAAGGTGACACATACCTTGACTCCGGTTACTTCTACTGCCCATATGTACCGTTGACACAAACTCCGGTCGTATTGGACCCAGAAAGCTTCTGCCCACGCAAGGGTATCTTAACAAGGTATGGAAAAAAGATGCTTCGAGAGGGAGCAAAGTTCTATGCCCGTATGAGCATCGCCAATTTCATAATTTGACGGATAGTCCTTAATGGACACATCAAAACAAATAAAACCCCGGTCATTTTTGACCGGGGTTTTTTGTTTAAATCAACTCTACTTGGGGCAAATTTTTAAGAAATTCTAAATCTAAATTTAGTTGATCTACATCTTCATCAAACATAATAGTATATGTCATATTATGTTCTGTGGCGTAATTAATGCCTGCTTCTTGTTTGATTTGTACATTTATTGAATCTTTTTCTTTCCAAGTTTTAGTCTCAATAATATGTTCTATTGGATCATCTATGAATTTTACCAAGAAATCAGGAAAATAAAGATGTTGTGTGCCTTCTTTTTTGGTGTAAGGGATAGATAGACATTCATAATCATACCATTCAACATTTGGGTTGGTATCTAAAAAATAATGCATTTTAAGTTCTAAACTTGATAAAAATCTAGGATTTTGTTTGCGACATTTTTTAGCTAAATATCTACCTCTACAGTTACTTTGAAAACCTCCATTCCAATTGCCACTTTGAATTCGCAAACAAACAGTTTCTCTTTGTTTTTGATTCCATTCTTCTGGCCTGACAATTCCTTTCATCGGGCCTCCATTTGCCCAACTTTCTTTTAGCCATTGTGAACAATTTTCTCGAAGATATTCTTTCATTTCAGGGAGTTGATTATAATGCTCCACTCCATATTTTTTTAGTGTTGCCTCTGCCATCTTGATTCTCACTTCTGGGAGTGATGCTACATTTTCAACTCCATATTTCTTTAGATTATTTTCTTTCATTTTGTCTAAAATTTCTTGTGACTGATATGGATGATCTACACCATATTTTTCTTGCATAGCTTTTTTCAATCGTTTCACACCTTCTTCAGTTTGCATAATATGATCAGAACCATATCTTTTCCTAGAAGTAGCTTTTCTTTTTGCAACAATTTTTTGTGTTGACTCTTCTGAGCCAAACATTTGTTGGACTCTAGATTCAATATTTTCTTTTGAATTAATTGGCATAGCAGTACCATATTTTTCGAGACAAGTCTTTTTAACCTTTTCTTTATTTTCTTGTTTCTTCATGGGATTGTTTGCACTAAGCACACAACTACGACAGATGTGTTTTCCTCCATTTCTTGCAAAATTATTTTCTGCCCATCCTAATGTGATTGTTTTTTCTTGACCACACAATTTAAATTTCCCAGTACAGTCATATTTGATCTTGACAAGATCATCCAATGATTTTCCAGCAATTTCTTCTAAATACATGTTTTTCTCCTTGTTAAAGTATATATACATTGTATAGTAAATCTTGCATAAGTCAATAGAAAAATTTTTACTTGCTTCTGCTCCATGTGAAACTATATAATTATGAAATGATAATTAACCCAGAAAAATTCGACTCTGCTCTTCAAAAAGATAAAATTGCCTGTAAGTGTGATTATTGTGGAGTTGAGTTTGAGCGATTAAAGCATAATATTCTGCGATCTTGGAAGCACAACAAAACTGATAGTTGTTCTGGTGTTGTTTGCGTCCAGAAGAAACGAATAGAGACAAACCAGAAGGTTTTTGGGGCTGATAATGCTTTTCAGAATACAGATATTAAGCAAAAAATTATAAAAACCAATCTTCAGAAATATGGAGTTGATAATCCATTTAAGAACAAAGAAGTTAGGAAGAGGCAAAAAGCTACCTGTCAAGAAAAATATGGGGTAGATAATGTATTTGCTTCCAATGATATTAAAGAAAAAATCAAAGCTGGGAATGTTAAAAAGTATGGGGTAGAAAATCCCATGCAAAATTCTGATGTGAAAGTAAAACATCAGAAAACATTAATAGAGAGATATGGAGTTCCTCATGCCTTACAAAATGACCTATTGAGACAAAAGGCAATTGATACTTGTGTATCTAACCACGGACATTTCCCAGCCTCTAACTATGGCAAAATTCAAAATGAAATTAAAGATTGGTTGAATTCTATGGGATTTAATTTTCAATCCAATCATACACTTGTGCCAGGTTTTGAAATAGATTTATATGATGCTGATAAGAAGTTAGCGATTGAGTATTGTGGTCTTCATTGGCATCACGAACTATCTAAAGAGCCGAGAAAAAGAAGATATCACTGGAAGAAACATATGGCTTGTCTAAACCAGGGCGTACAATTATTGACAATTTTTTCTGATGAGTGGCTTTCCCGAGAAAAGCAATGTAAATCTCATATTAGGTCGATATTGGGGATAGGAGAAAAGGTATTTGGTCGTAAATGTGATATTAAAGAAATCAGTAAAGAATCGGGTAGAGATTTTATTGAGGAGCATCATATTCAGGGGAAGAATCATCTTGGTGTTGTTTTTTATGGCTTATTTCATCAAGAAGAGCTTTTGGGGGTAATGTCATTGGGTAGGCATAATAGGCAAATAAGTGATATAGTTTTAGATAGGCTTTGTTTTAGGGATGGGATAAGTGTTATTGGTGGTGCCAGCAAGTTATTTTCTCAATGTGTCAAATGGGCTAGAGATAATAACTATGCTAAAATAATTAGTTTTAGTGATAATAGGTGGAGTTTGGGTAGGGTGTATGAGAGGATGAATTTTGTGATGGAAAAGGAATCTGGTCCAGATTACAGTTATGTAGAAATTGGCAGGGCAAATAAAAGGATATCTAAACAAAGTCAAAAGAAGCAGACTGTTAATTGTCCAGAAGAATTAACAGAAGTTGCGTGGGCAAATCAGAGGGGGTTGTCTAGGATTTGGGATTGTGGTAAAAAAAGATGGATATTTAACATCGAGGAAGATTCCAATGATTGAAGAATGCGTTAAAATTGTAAACGGTATAATTAAGGAAAATAATCTTAATGCTGAGGTTATTTCATCTGAATTAGAAGATGAAACTTTAAAAATTACCGTTGAGGTAGCTTGTGAGGATTACAATCGTGTTTTTAGTTTAGAAAATTATTTTGATAATTTTCAAATTCTTTGGAGGCAAAAAACTCCAGTTCTTGTCAGTGCCGAAATTGGAGATTTGGTTTTAATTTATGACAATTATACTGCAATAGATGATGATTGTGATATTGGTTTAGTTTCATCTAAAAATATTGATGATAAGGGTGAAGTTTATTATGGATGTAGATACATTAACATTGCTTTAAATAACAGTATGGTCAACAATCTTTATGATTTTGAGGTTACTGGTGAAGATTATGGAGGTTTTAAGACTGGATTTTTACGAGTATTGTCTAGTGAAGAAGCAATCGATTTGTTGAAAAAACAATTAGACAAGGCTTTAGAAAAAGAAATTTATTCGGCAAAAATCAAACATGAGTTTTCTGTCAAGAATCTTCCAAAATTAATTGATTCTTTTAAGTGTCATTGGAGACACATTAAATGTGATATGATAGAATTGGATGAAGAATCGTTTCCTTGTAGTGTTGATTTTAAGAAATGAGGACTTTATGTTAGCCCGCATTGTTTCTATAATTTTGATTTCTGCTGTTATGGTTTTAGGTTTTTTGATTTTTCCTAGTCCCAAAAACTTAAAACCGCAGGAATTTTATCGTGTAACTATCAAGGATAATAAGGGGGAAATAATTACTCAGCGGTCTAAGGTAGATATTTATGTAGTAACTCCTGATTGTGTCATGTATATGATAAAGACGAATTCTGGTCAGGATGTTTTTATTCTTGAGAAAATTGAGCCAGGTCAGAAATTTTTGGTTGAAAAATTTTATGAGGTGGAGTTGTGAAATATATTTTTATTTTACTTTCGATTTTCCTTATTGGTTGTCAATCAGAATATCACAAAGCAGAATATCACAAAGCATATGTTTATGATATTACTGTGCGGGACAAAAAGGGGAATATAGTTGAATATATTCCTAACGCCGACATTAATTTTGCATCTTCTAACAGTATTATGTATGAGATAGTTTATTCATCAACTGGCGAATATCATACATATATTTTAACAATTGAGCCTGGGGAATCTTTTGATTTTAGCAAAAAGTGGAGATAAATATGAAAACATTTAATGAGTGGGTAGAAGAGAAGAAGCCATCAATTTTTCGGAGTACCTATTATGCGCTTCCGACAGAGGAGCAGTTAAATGAGTTTGGGGATTATCCAGATTTAACTTCTGATGAGATTGTTGATGGGTTTGGTTATACTATTATTGGTCGTGGCATGAATAGTCCTGAGAATAAGCAGAAGATCATTCAGTCCATAGAGATGTTGATTGAAAAATATCCTGATAGAAAAACGTATAAAGAAGCTTTGGAGAAGGTTAGGGGCAATATCAATTAGATTATGACTCATACAGGCCCGGCTCATCTGAGTCGTCCGTCCATTTAATTTGAATACTAGATGGGTTAGGATTCTGTAAATTTGGTGCCAATACATATCTAATTTCTGACATTGGACCTAACATATCCCTAACAGGTTGGTTAGAAGGATATGTTGGATGTGATCTTAAGTCTTGTCCATCAAGAGTAATTTTTATGGCACGAGCAACACTTTCCCCTCGATTACATATCTTGAGAAGAGAAGAGCTTTGTTGATTTGGATTTGGAATAATTTGTGCAGACAAAAAAGCTTTTTTGTTTAAATTTTCAACTTTGCGATCTCTTTCCTCTTCAATACGATTCGTTTTACTGTTGTTGTACCACATACCAATGTAAACCAACAAAGTTAACACGCCGACCACAAGAAAAGCAAATGCAATATAAGCTGGGTTCAATAATTGAATAAAATTATCCATTTTACATTCCTTTCTTTACAAATATAAAGCTTCCCATATAAGTTCTGGAGCCGGTATTGCCTGCCCCATTATATTCATAGTATTTGTCGCTTAAAATCCAATTATGGTCTTTCATAGCATATCTGAACTGTGGGTGTTCATTTAAAAGATTGATAAAATAGTCGCCATTTTTGGCTGTATAGTATTTCATTCTTAAAATAACATTAGCGACTACTAAAACTTCATCACAAGTATCATGTAATAAAGACATTACTTTGCTGATATATGTTGCGCCGCCGTCTGGGGTTCTTGGCAAATCTACATTTACAATTGCGGGATTGAAGTTATTTTGACTTTTTGCTTTTACCATAGCTTTATAAAAATCGTCATTATACCAGTTTATTTCTGGGAATGCCTTGATATTTAAATTGTGGATTTCTTCATTGAGTTCTACTCCATGAAACTGATTGGGTGTAATTAAGCCTGATTCGACTAACTGCCATAATTCACAACCATGAAGTTGTTGACCATCAGGGGTGGCACATTGTCCGCAAATGGCCCAATACTGCTTATTTGGCGGCAGTTTTTGTCCAAAGTGAATTTGGTATTGCTCTATAATTGTCTGTGATCTTGCCTCTTGCTTCTTAGGACAAGACCAGTCTTTTTGATTAAGTTTCATTTGTATTTTTTAAAGTCGGGAAACAACTCTGGATATGTATATAAGGTAGAAATTAAATGTGTGTGACCACCTTGTACGAGTTGTGTATAAGATGGCATTATTCCATCGTTTTCTCTAATTAAATTTTTAATTTGCGCAATATTATTTTCTTTAGTTCTCCTTGTGTTTTTTTCTTGTTCTATATGAGCAAATAGTTCGGGACATTTTTTTAACAACACAACTAAACTAGCAAAACCATTTTTCTTAAGTTGGGTATTATTTGGAAGTTTTCCATTATTGTCTTGAGCTAATTTTTCAGCAATTAGCACCTGCTCTTCCCTAGTTTTCCCAGATTTAATTTCTTGTTTAATATGAGAAAAATACTTTGGGTTTTCTCGAATAATTTTTACAAGATTAGAATTAGTTTTGGCAAGTAAAGTTTTATGGGGCAAAGTTCCATTGTTTTGCGAAGCAATTTGTTCTGCTTCTAAAACATATTCTTCAATTGTTTTTTGAATTTTATTTTTTTGAATATGCAGAAACATTTCTGGATTCTTGCTAATTCTTGCATTAAGCCAAGAATATCCATTTTTTTGAAGCCATTTTGGATTGGGAAGTTTGTTATGTTCTTTTTCTAATTCTTCTGCTTCTTTGACCGCCTCTAATAATGTATTTTTAAATTTATCTCTGGGAAAATGATTAAATGAATTTGGATGTTTTATAATAAATTTATAAAGTCCACAATAATGTTTGTTAAGGAAACTAGTGCTTGGCAATTTGCCGCCATTTTCTTCTGTTAGTTTATTGGCCAATTGAATTGCTTTTTTTAAATTTAGTTTGTTGCAAGCAAATTGATATTTTTTAAAATCTTTAGGATATCTTTCTTTCCAGCCTAAAATCCACTGTGGTATTTGTTTGGCTGAAAGTAATTTGCCATCAACAACATATTTTTCAATTTCTTTCAATGCATCTTCTTTTGTCTTATATTCGTGTTTCTCTTGAACAAGATCAGAAAAAAAATGCTTATTTTTTCGTATTGCTCTATCTAATCCACTATAACCATTTTTAATTAGCCATCTACTTTTTGGCAAAATTCCATTGTTTTCTTTTGATAAATTTTTAGCAATTTCTTTCCATTCATTTAAAGAGTTTCCTCCTTTCCATTCTTGGTCTATTTGATAAAACAACTCTGGTTTTAATTTCATTGCCCTTGTCAAACCACTGTACCCATTATCATATAACCAACTTTCACATGGCAATATACCACCATTTTCTTCAGCTAACTTTTCAGCAATTACAACCCATTCTTCTGCTGTTTTTATTTTGCTAATTATCTCTCTTAATTTTTTGAATGTATCAATACCGCAACTGCCGCTTGTATATCTTAAAAGGAAATCTAAGGGCGATGCTTTTTGCAAAATATCAAAGTCGATATGACTAACATCAATACCTTGCATTTGTAATGTTCTTTTTGCGAATCTGCCCCATAGTTGACGGCTTATTTCTTCAACATTATTGTTAACACCATATTTTTGTAATATTGTTGGAATAATCTTTTGGTATTCATCCCATAAATTGATTGTTTCATCAGAATTAGAAATTACAGTCAATAAATTGTTTCCAACTTCTTCCATCAAAGATAGTTGTTCGGAATCATCAAGTACATCTCCAATAAAATCTTTAGATTCTCCTTTATTTTTGCCCTTTCCTTTTCTTTCGCTTTTTAATTTGATTTGAACAGGATTCAGAATATTTTCTAGAATCAATGATGCATAAATTGCTTTTAGATAATCATTTAGATTATCTTCAAATTTTTCATCTGTTTGGTCTAGAGAAAAAGGCAGTAATTGAATAATTTCTACATGATCTTTGTCTTTAGCATCTCTGAGTAGTCTGCCGATGATTTGTAAAATTTCAACCATAGAGGCTCTGGGGCCGACTACTATGCTTCTATTTGCGTATATCCAATTTGCCCCTTCTTTAAACATCCCAAGAGTAATGATGGCATCTAAATCATCTTTATCTTTGATTTTGCCAATATATTCTTTCTTTTCATTTCTTCGATCTTCATCTACAAGATCACAAATTTTAAATTCGCCATTTTTGCCTATTAAAGAGGTCAGTCCATTACTTTTATTGACAATTTTACCGCCGTAAGTTCTTTTGTATTTATCGACAATGCTTTTTCTTTCCTCATGTTTATCAGTAGAATGTTTTGATCCCACATGAGGAATATAAATAATGTCTTTACACTTCTTTTGTTTCAATATTTTTTGGATAGCTTTTGGATAATCATTTCCGCATAGAAGAAAATCAAAACTGAATGATCGAAGATATTTCATAGAGGACAAATATTTGTCATATGGCAGATTATATCTAGCAAATTGTTTTTCTATTTTTTCTGGTAGAAGCGCTGTTTTATCGCCTCTAAAAAATGAAGCGGTTGCTAGTCCAACTTGAATGCTTGGTTGAGAGTGTGCATAAGTAACTAGTTCGCCAATACCGTTACTTACAACCACATCTTCAAATCCTTCTATTTCGGCATTTTTAAGATGGTGGGCTTCATCAATCCACATCAATAAATTCTTTAGTAATTTACGTTGATTTGTCTCTTTGAGTCTTTTGTAGACAGCAACAAGAGTGGCGTGGGTGCAAATTAAAACTCTATCTGCCAATGTCGCATATGGCCCTTTTAGCCAATTAATGAGATATGCAATAGTGCCTTCGTCTGGCATTTTTGCGCATAAATCATGTTGTGCGAGCCAAGCTATTTTTTCTTTATTTGGCAAGATTAAATTAGCTTCTCTGAATCCTGGGGCGATGATTGTTTGGGGAACGGCAAAAATGCATTTTAAATTATCATTTTGTTTCATTCTGTAGGCTGACAGTCCGCACATTGCGAATGATTTTCCGCTGCCGGTTGGGGCATTTAAAATTATGTCTTTTTCATTTTTCATCTCATCAAAAAATTCTTCTTGCCAATCTCTCATGGCATAAAAACCATTTGATCTTGCTGTTGTTTTTGCCCCTAAATTTTTCCAACCGATTTTGAATCCCATATATCCCTCGCCAAGTAGTCAAAGTCAAAATAATAGAATTTAATGAAACCTGAAGAATGATATATGGAAAATCACTTCAGGGTCATGGTACTTTTCTCACTTTGTATTTATATGATTCTTCGCCCAAAGAAGGCCGTCCCACTGTGACCGTTCCATCTCTTTCTATTTTTTTTGTTTCTATCAATTGTTTCATTGCCAAGGCAAAATATGAATTGATTTTAGATTTTTCTGTATTTTGAAAGAATTTACAAAATTGACGATGAATCTCCGCAGCGCTCTTCCAGTCTTCACAAATAAGTTTATGCAATGTTCTAACTGCAAATCTAAAAGGCGAACACTTTTTTTCTTTGCTGAAACCACTTGGTTTAAAAATAATCCAACCTTCTTTGTTTATTTGAAATATATGGTTAAACATACGGAAGGAATCTCGAAAAATTCTTTCTGCTCCGTAGAGATAATTTTTCTCAGCAATTTTACTCGCCATCTTTGCTTTCATGCATTTATGAAATGTTTCTTGATGAGGAATAATTATTGACAAATGAACTACAACAGCATTTTTGTTGATGCCTTTTTCGCATGACTCCATCATTTTAAGATCAAAAAGACCCTCGATGATAGATTTTTTAACAAGATCAACATGAGTTAGTTTTCTTTTCGATGTCAGAAAGTCCAATATCTCTTTGCATTGAGAGAAAACTTCTGGAGGTTGTTTTTCAATCCATGACATTTTATTCTCCTTGCTACTGAAAAAAATAATTTACAAGCATTTATAAATCTTGTCAAGTTCGTCTAAAAGTAACTTGACGGATTTTTTGGGCTCGGGGACATTTTTTGCAATGGCTTGAGTAAAGCCTCGCTCTTTCTTGAGGATATTTACCATGCGAGATAAATGTTCTGCGAACTTTGTTGCATTGGAAATTTTACGGGAAGGCTGTGGTTTTTTGCCATTAGCACTGCCCGTGCGAATTTTATTCTCAAAATTCTTCAAGACAATCACACGATTTGCTGTGGTAGTGCCACTTAGATCGGTAATTAAATCTTCGAGGTCTTTTGGCTTTGCATTGTATGTCATTGCTGTTTTAGCAATTTCAAATACATCAGCGCCAATCAATTTCTCAAGTTTTCCCAATAAGTTATAATGCCGATTGGTAGTAAACTTTTCTACAGGCAACCCCTTGTTGGCACATTTTTGCTGCATTGTATAAGCTCTAACAGCTTCTTGAAAAGTTTGTTCTCGAAACCCACAACTTGCAGCCCAATCTTTAATGCTAACATTTTGACCCTCTTTCAAGGCTTTAACATACAACATTGCTTGGTGTTTAATCCAATTGTCCTTATTTTCACGGACTCCATTGCATTTAAAGTTAAATGGAATCGAAGTCAAAATAAGACGAGAAAGGGCAACAATATAAACGCCGGAAAAATGTGTAAACCCAATTTGTTTTGCTGCTTCATAACGATGGAACCCCGAAACTATAGCCCAACGACCTTCAATGAAGGCAATTACTATTGCAGGAAACTTCAAGAGAGAATCATCCTTAAAGCTATGTTCCATTTCAACAGCATATTGCCCTACAATTTGGGGGTCAATTGGCTGGGTCGCAAGCGAAGCGAAGCCTGATGCATCTATATAAGAACGAGTTTGCAGGTGTTTCTTTGACCACTCATAGTCGATATCATTCAAAGGGAAAGGTTCGTTTTTATATGACCAGGTAAAGAGTTCTTCTGGATTAAAATCCATCGGGGCAACAGCCTTGCAGCCTTTTTCTTCTATTACAGCTTCCGTCGCCTCATCTCTTCTAATTTTCAATATTTTCATTTTCATATTCCCTTTCAAAAAAACGGATAAATCAAACTCTACTACATAGTAGCCACATTAAAAGACGGGTCAATAGTGATATGAAAAAAATATTTGGCGAGATTACTTCTGAATTTTGGGGTGAAATTCATAGAAGTGCAAAAAAAAGGGGAATTCCTTTCAATATAACGCCCGAAGAAGCATGGAAACTTTTTCTTTTTCAAAACAAAAAATGTGCAATGAGTGGCGAAAAATTAGAATTTTCCAGCAAGCGTTATCGTGGAAATGCGTCATTTAACCGCATCGACAGCAATCTTGATTATTCTTGGTCAAATTGCAACTGGGTAACTACAGATGTGCAGATGATGATGGGGGCATTTTTACCCGACGTGTTCAAAGACACCTGTGCCAAGGTATATTTAAACAGCCTTGTAGAATGAAGCATCGTGGTGAAAGTTCTTTCCAGGCCACTTTATTTGCTCTTTACACCAAGAATTTTTTTGGTAGAGTGGAGTCAAGGTTGGTTTTGAAAAATTTTAAAAAGGTGTTTTATGACTGATGCTCAATTCAAAGAGTTCATGTTTTGGCAAGAAAATAACGCCAGGATGAATCGAGAATTTTTAGATGAACAATTTGCCAAACTCGCCAATGTTTTAAGTCCTGACACATATAATGAGTGTGTTTATTGCAATAAAATTACAACTTCTCCTTGGAGAACTTTTGATGAACACGGAGACGATTTTTGTAGCGAATTTTGTTTTAATGAATATGTTGAAGATTTAGAAAATGATATTGAAGAAAAAGGAATAGAAATAGCAGAAGAAAAAATGAAAAAATTCTCTAAGTGGCATGAAATACAAGACAGTGTTTTTAAATCAGATGTTATAATTGCCGGAGTAAAAATCAATCATTGGCATGTTGAAACAATAAAAAACGAAGAAGATAGGCATGGATGTGTGGGTCCAGATGATGAATATGTTGAATATTACTATTCGATAAAAGATGCTAATTATGTTCTTGATTGCCAATGTACCAATTGCAACAACAAGTTTGAGATAAAAGCTGAAAAACTTTTAACGGTTCGTCAAAATCCTTGTCCGAAATGCAAATAAAGAATCTTCTCAAAAGGAACAAACACATGAGCCAAAAACCTTTTTTGTTTGGCATTTTTGCAATTCCAATTGTGCTTCTTGTGATAGTTTTATTTCAACTATTAGGAGTGGCCCCGCAGCCACCTCAAATTTTTTACAAAATTGAAATCATGAAAGATGGGGAGGAAGCAATTGTCATTGAGGCCACGGATATTTCTGTGATAAGTTCTGATTCTATTATGTTTTATTATCTGAACTCAAAAGACAACAACAGAGAAATTTTGATTTTGAGGAAGATAGAGTCAAATGAAACTTTTAGGGTTGAGAAGCATTACAAAAAAGTGTAGGACAAGTGATGAGAGATGCAAATTTGATGACGCCTGCTGAATTGCGTAAATTAGCAGAAGAAAAAGAAGCTT